>Ga0222714_10005841_pt1 | contig 11579 bp, 7 predicted proteins | sample C33_3DmetaG_FD_165048 | JGI IMG/M metagenome (GOLD analysis project Ga0222714, IMG submission 165048) | Estuarine water microbial communities from San Francisco Bay, California, United States - C33_3D | ecosystem: Environmental > Aquatic > Marine > Unclassified | place: USA: California... | reverse complement strand
CGAACATGTCCGCCGCCGGAGCCATGGCCACATCGGTCATGGACGCCTGCACGAGCATGCGTCGCCCGTCTTCCGAGAGGGCCGACTCGACCGCCGCCTGGTTCACGGATCCCGTCACCACGAAGGCCGCGCCCGCGGCGAACGCCGACGCGAGCGCGATCGGCGTCCCCAGGCCTCCTCCGACGCCGATGCGTGGACGTTCTGCGTACCCGAACTCAGCGACCACCTCGTCAGCGAGCGCGATGATGCGCGGCAGGAGCACGGGCAGTGGGCGGTTGTCGGTGTGCCCCCCGGAGTCGGCCTCGACCGTGATGTCGCCGGCCACCGGAATGCGCTTTGCCAACTCGGCTTCTTCGGCGGTCAGCTTGCCCGCCTCCACGAGCGGGCGCAGCAGCGACTCCGGGGCGGGAGAAAGAAACGGCCTGGCCACCTCGACCCGCGAGATCTTCGCGAAGATGTGCGTGCGCCGCCGAATCCGACCGTCGGGTCCCACGGACAGCCCCTTCGCCGAGAGGTAGACGACCGCCGGGGCCAGGCGCATGAAGGCCGACGCGGAGATGTTCGTAACCCCGCGGGCGAGCATCAGCTCGGCGAAGTCCATCTCCATGCGGGATTCCTGCGGGCTGTGGATCAGATTCGCGCCCCAGTTCCTGGTCTCCGGTCCCAGCGCCCCCTGGATCTTCGCGACGGCCTCGTCGATCTCCGGGATCCGGAGGCCGGCGCTGCCGAAGAAGGCCATCATGCCCGCACGCGCACCCGCGATGACCATGTCCGCCGAAGCGATCCCGCGTGCCATCTCACCGATGACGTACGGGAACCGGCATCCGTGGGCGGCGGCAAACGAACGGTCCCCCAGCCACTCCGGATAGACCGGAGGGAGCACGCCCACGAGCGCCTCGTCGGGCCCGACACCTCCGGCGATGGAACCGTCGTGCCCGACACCGGTGACGCGCACGCCGGCCGGACCCGCCACGAGCGCGGCCGGCACCCGTACGGGTACCCCACCAGGCCCCGAGGGCGCAGTGCTGGCGGCTCCGGAATCGGCGGCCCAGGCTGCGGGGTGGCCGTTCGGCTTGGACGCTGCGGGAGCGCCCCGGGCGACGGTGGATCGAACTTCCATGGATTCCTGCGACAGGACCCGCGCCCGACGGGCCGGGACGTGGACGAAGGGTTCGCAAAATAACCCTTTCGGGCCGCGATGGGGCCTTTCAAGGTAGGTTCGGTCGCCCGCCGCCGACAGCGTGGGCCACCGCCCGCGCCTACCGCCCCACGACCTCCCCCGCGAGCGCTGGTGTCGTCACGGGATCGCGCCGCGCCGCGACGCGCTGCTCGAAGGCGTACCCGAGGGCGAGCAGGCGCGCCTCGCTGAAGGCCGATCCGAGAAAGGAGATCCCCACGGGGAGTCGGTCCGTCGTGAAGCCCGCGGGTACGATCAGATCGGGGAAGCCGGTCAGGTTGGCGAGGTTGGTCGCGGAGGGTGCGCCCCCACCCCCACCTCCGCCGTCCACCAGGCCGGGCCGACTCGGTGACGTGGGGTAGACGATCGCGTCGAGGGCGTTCTCGCGGATGACGCCCTCCACGAGCGCTCGCGCCAGCGCCAGGCCATGGTCGCGCATCGCCACGTACTCGGCATCGTCGAGCGAACCGCTCGCCTCCTCCCGGACGAAGAGGTCCCAGCGCACCGGGTTCGGGCCGCTTCGAGCCCCGTCGGACGCCACGATCGTCCGAGAGCGCGCGACGAGGTCGTCCAGCGTCTTCGGGTAGTCCGGCCCGAGGGTGGCGAGGTACTCGGGAATCTGGGCCCGGAACTCGCGCCAGCGAATGGTCGTGTACCACTGCTCGCGGGCCTCGATGAGCCAGCCGGGCACGCGGACGTCCACCACCGTCGCACCGGCGTCGCGCATCGCGGCGAGGGCCGCCTCGACGACCCAGTCGACTTCCGCATCCCCGCCCATGAACTGTCGCGCTACGCCGATGCGGGCGCCGGCCAGCGCCCCGGCGTCCAGGGCCCGCGTGTAGTCCGCCTCGATGCGCCCGCGGGCCGCCGTCGTCGCCGGATCCGCCGGATCGACCCCGGCGATGACGTTGAGCATGGCGGCCACGTCGTACACGCTGCGTGCCATCGGCCCGCCTGTGTCGAAGCTGAGCGCCAGCGGAATGATGCCGTCGCGGCTCACCAGACCGAGCGTGGGCTTGAGTCCGGCAATGCCGTTGCTCGTCGACGGCCCCCGAATGGAGCCGCCGGTGTCGGTACCGATGCCCAGCTGCGCGAACGAGGCGGCGATGGCCGCGCCCGTTCCGCCCGACGACCCGGAGGGCGTCACGTCGACGTCGTGCGGATTGCGAATCCAGCCGCCGACGGAGCTCATCGTGGCCCCGGACGCGAACTCGCTCATGTTGACCTTCGCCAGCACGATGGCGCCCGCCTCCCGGAGCCGGCGTACCAGGAACGCGTCGTCCGGAGGGATCGAGCCGGCGAGCAGGATCGAGCCGGCGGTGGTGGGCATGTCCGAAGTGTCGACGTTGTCCTTCAGCACCACGGGGATCCCATGGAGCGGGGAGCGCGGCCCCGAGGCGCGTCGCTCGGCGTCGAGCGCCCGTGCCTGCTCGACCGCGCGCCCGTTGAGCCAGAGCACCGTGTTCAGCGCCGGCCCCTGCTGGTCGTACGCCTCGATGCGCGCCAGATACATCTCCACCAGGCGCTCCGCCGTGAGGGTCCCTGCATCGAACGCGGTGTTGAGGTCCGCGATCGTGGCCTGCGAGAGGGGAACGGCCTGCGCGGAGGCGGAGCACGGCACCGCCACGCCGAGGGCCACCGCCAGGAGGCCCCACCAACGCGCGGGCCTCATCGCCGGACCTGGGTGAGGTCCCGGATGATCGCCCGGATCTCCGCGGCCCTGCCGGTCTCCTCGAGCTCCGCCCACATGCGCCCGACCGCAACCGAGTCCACGAAGCCCCGCGGAGAGCCCCCGGATTCCGGATTCGAGAGTCCCTGATCGGCCCGGAAGGCGTCGACGGCGAGTGCGATCTCGTCGTCGAAGTCCGCCCAGACCCCGTCACGCTCCAGCTCCTCGGCCCCGTCCCGGTAGTAGCCCAGCGCGTGAAGGATGAGCTTCACCTGCCAGACGTCGTTCCCTGACGGCTGCGACAGCTCGCGGTATCCCAGCGTGCCCGAGACCGTGTCGTAGATCCGGCGCAGCTCGGCCACTGGAGTCGGATGCTCGCAGACGTTGATGTGCACCGTCTGTCCATCGAGGCGGCGGGACATCCCCTCGCGCGGATCGGCGACGATCACCGCGGCAGACTGGAGGCGGCCGACGCGCCGGTCACCGCCGACGAGCTGCCCGGCCATGAGAGCCTCGATGAGCCGGTCCGCGAGGTGACGCTTCGAGCCTTCGCTGGCCTCGAACGCGTCGGCCACGGCGTCGACGACCTCCGGGCCCACGAGGACGTTGCCCTGCGCCGCATAGTTCGGGCCGGACCGGTGACCCGCCCAGGCTCCAGGACCCGTTCCGGTGTGCTGCGCCGCCGAACCGTCCAGGGCGACGACGCCGACCTGCCGCCGCTCGCGCCCCTCGTCCTGCGCCAGGGTGCGGTCGAGCGCGTCGCGCGGCGACACCCCCTGCTCGAGGAGGTCGAGCAGCTCCTGCCCGTACTCGGTGCGCGTCGATGCCTGCGTCGCGACCGCACCCACTCCGGCGCGCACCCACGGCACGCCGTTGCCCACGCATGCCACCCGCGTGGTCACGGCGACGCCGGACTCCCCGGTCGAGCGGTCCACCGCCGCGATGGAGAAGGTGTGAAAGACCAGATCTTCTCCCCACGACGCCGGCTCCTGCGAGCGTCCGGGCGACGGGAGGGCCAGCGAGGCGACCAGGGCGACGGGAAAGGCCGACCGGAGGCCGGCGCGAGGAGCAGGGCGCGCGGGCGGCGCGAGTCTCGATGGGCGGGGGATCATGCGGTCTCCGAGGTGCTGTGCAGCGATGGGCGCCGGACCGAGCCGGGTGACGGCTGCCAGCTTGCTCCGCGGTGCGACGAAGGGCAAGGTGCCCGGGCCTCCGGACACGGAGAGGGAAACACTCCATCGGGGCGGCGCGTATCAGGTGACGTGCCCGACGCGGCACCTCTCCTTGTCCCGTCCGCACGGTTGGGGCATGCTACGCGTCCATCCTTTCCCAAGATGACCGACACGGGAGCCGCGATGCGCGGCACCCGGCCCTCCAGCACACGAGGCTGTTCATGCAGCGGATGATCTTCGCGCTCGCCGCGCTCTTCGTCGCGGCCGTAGCCGCCGTGCCCGCCACGGCCCAGTCGTTCGGCAACTCCGTGCTCGTCGACGGAGACCGAATCTTTGCCGGCGAGCCCGTCTACGAGGGCCGCTCGGGCGTCGTCTACGTCTTCGGACGCGACGCCTCCGGCGCCTGGTCCACGCTCCAGCGGCTCGAGCCCGCGGATGGCGCGGCGGCCAACCGCTTCGGGATCCGCCTGGCGAAACAGGACGACCTCCTCCTCGTTTCCGCCACGCGCGCCGACGCGGGCACGGGCGCCGTGTACCTGTACCGGGACCGCAACGGGCAGTGGACCGAGTCCGGTCGCCTGGAGACGAGCGACCGGAGCCCGGCCGACAGCCTCGGCAGCGGGCTCGACATCGACGGCGACTGGGTGGCGGTCGGCACCCTCGCACAGAACGGAGCGAGGGGCGCGACCTACATGTTCCGGCGTCAGGGCGACGCGTGGGTCGAGCACTCGAAGCTCGCGCCCGCTGGGCTTCAGCCGGAGGCCCGTTTCGGCTCGACGATCGCGCTGAACGGCGATCACATGCTCGTCGGCGCGACCGGCGCGGGGAACGGACAGGGCGCGGTCTGGGCGTACGCCTGGGACGAAGCGTCCTCGAGCTGGCAGGAACGCGGGCAGCTCCAGGCGCCGGCGCTCAACGAGGAGACCGGCCTGGGGAGCGCGTTCGCGCTGACCGACGAGGTGGCGCTCGTCGGAGCGCCCGGCTTCCTGGGCGGCACGGGCGCCGTGCTCGTGTACGCCGCGACCGAGGACGGATGGCAGCTCGCGACCTTCCTGACGCCCTTCGAGACGCAGGGCGGCACCGCGTTCGGTACCTCCATCGCCTTCGACGGCACCACGGCCCTGATCGGCGCGGGTGGAGGCGGCTTCGGAGCCGGAAGGGTCTTCTCGTACGACATGGATCCCGAAACCGGCGAGTGGTCCACGGCGTCGCAGATCGCCTCGGGCGAGGATGGACGGCGCGCCTTCTTCGGCGCGAGTGTGGCCATGGACGGTGACGTGGCCGTAGCGGCGGCACTGGGTGCCGACCGCGACGCGGGCGCGGCCTGGGTCATGGAGCGTAGCATGGGCGACGGCTGGAGTGCCACCGACCGGATCACGGGCGACGTCCTCGGCTACGACGCCATCATGGGCGACGAGGTCCGCTGCTCGGACGAGGGTGCGGCGGCGCAGTTCGAGTGCGAGTCCGTCGACCTTCTCTCCTTCCTTCCGGTCGCCGAGATGGGCGCCAACCGGGGCGTCGCGACCAACGACGTCTGGGGGTGGACGGATCCCGAGTCCGGCCGCGAGATCGTCCTCGTCGGCATGACGGACCAGACGGCATTCGTCGACGTGACCGACGCGGGCAACCCCACCTACCTGGGCCGCCTGCCGCTCACGCCCGGCGCGCGCGCCTCGGTCTGGCGCGACATGAAGGTCTACCAGAACCACATGTACGTGGTGTCGGACGGCTCCGGCGAGCACGGCATGCAGGTCTTCGATCTGACGCGGCTGCGCGCGCTGGACGGGACGAACCCGCCCACGCTGGAGCCCGACACGCACTACGACCGAATCGCGAGCGCACACAACATCGTCATCAACGAGGCGACCGGCTTCGCGTACTCCGTCGGCAGCAGCGGCGGCGGCGAGACGTGCGGCGGCGGCCTTCACATGATCGACATCCGCGACCCGAAGAACCCGACGTTCGCCGGGTGCTTCCAGGACATGACCACGGGCCGTCAGCGGACCGGCTACTCGCACGACGCGCAGTGTGTGGTCTACCACGGTCCGGACACCCGCTACACCGGGCACGAGATCTGCCTCGGAGCCAACGAGACGGCGCTCTCGATCGCCGACGTGACCGACAAGGCCAACCCGGTCGCGGTCGCGATGGCGACCTACCCGAACGTCGCCTATTCACACCAGGGATGGCTCTCCGAGGACCACGCCTTCTTCTACATGGGCGACGAGCTGGACGAGACGGGCGGCAACGTCGCGACGACGCGGACGCTCATCTGGGATCTGGCCGACCTCGAGGACCCAGTCCTCGCGGCCGAGTACCTGGCCGAGACGAAGGCGACCGACCACAACCTCTACATCCTCGGCAACACGATGTACCAGTCCAACTACAAGAGCGGACTGCGGGTTCTCGACGTCTCCGATCGCACGAACCCGGTCCCCGTCGGACACTTCGACACGGTGCCCTACGGTGGCGACGATGCCCAGATGGACGGCTCGTGGTCCAACTACCCGTATTTCGAGAGCGGTATCGTGGCTGTTACGAGCGGGAGAGAAGGGCTCTTCCTCGTTCGCTACCGTCCGCGGGCGGTGTCACAGTAATGACCCGCACTCCCGGGCGAGGATCTGGGAGGCTGCGAGCCGCCTTTCTCGCTGGCCTGGCCGGCGTCGCCGCGTGCGGCGCCGGTCCGGTGCCACCCGAGCCCGCAGGCGCGCAGGAACTCCTCTACGTCGCGAGCCAGGAAGACGTCACGGTCGCAGTCATCGACATGGCCACGCGTACCCTGGTCCACACGGTCGACCTGAAGGAGCTGGGGTTCTCACCCACGGCGAAGGCCCATCACACGGCCGTCGAGCCGGACGGGTCGCACTGGTACGTCTCCCTGATCGCCGACGGAAAGGTCCTCAGGTTCGACCGTGAGAACCACCTCGTCGGGCAGCTGGACTTCGAGACACCGGGCATGCTCGGGCTCGACCCGACGTCGAATCTTCTCTACGTGGGACGCTCCATGGCGGCCGTGAACCCGCCGCAGCGCATCGGGATGATCGATCGCGAGCGGATGACGCTGGAGGAGGTGGATGTCTTCGTGCCGCGGCCGCACGCGCTGGCGGTGGACGCTGTCGGGGGTCGCTTCTTCACGGCGTCGCTCGGACAGAACAGCGCCGCGTACGCGCCGCTCGGCGAAGAGGAAGTCGATCTCCTGGAATTCCCCGGCCCGGTGGCCGGCGGCGCGATGGAGCACATGCAGCACGGCGAGCCGATGAACCACATGCTGGTTCAGTTCGCCGTCTCCCCCGACGGGCGCTGGATGGTGGGTGGCGGAGAGATGTCCGGCGAGCTGCTCGTCTTCGACCTCGCGGCCGAGCAACCTGCGGTGGTCCACAGGCTCGGGCTGGGCGGAAAGCCGTGGCACCCCTCGTTCACCCCCGACGGCCGCTTCCTGGGTCCCCAATCTGGGCGCCAACACGGTCACCGTCGTGGACGTCGCGACCTGGCAGGTCGCCGACGTGATCCGCCATGCCGCGCTCGTCGAACCCCACGGCTCCGCGGTGTCGCCGGACGGGCGCACCGTCTTCGTTTCCAGCCGCAACTCGGCAGGCACCTACCGCCCGGCCGATGGAAGTGACCGACGTCCCGGCACGGTGGTCGCCATCGACGCCGCCACGCACGAAGTGCTTACCGTCATCGAAGTCGGTCGCTACGCGGCCGGAATGTCCGGCGTGCCCGGCCCTGCCCCGCGCTGACGCCGGACGCGGACCGGACATGCCCCGCTCGGAAACGTCGGTGACCGATGCCACGCCTTCTTCGCGGGGACGCGCCCTCACCCTTCTGCTGCTGGGCTCGATGGCCGCGTGTGCCACCCCGGGCGGCCTCGGCCGGGCCGAGTTCGTCGACGGCGCGCCCCCCCCGGATGCGGGGACTCCCGCCGAAACGACGTGGGTCCGCGTGATCGATCCGTTCCCCGTGGCGCGCGCCGACGGTGCTGCCGTGGAGCAGCCGTTTCTCGGTGGCTTCAACATCCCGCGCCCCCAGCTCGTGGACATCGACGGCGACGGCGACGAGGATCTGTTCGTGCAGGAAACCTCGGGCAGCGTCTCCTTCTACGAGCATGTACCCGGGGCCGTGCCGGCCTACCGGTGGCGCACCGAGCGCTATCAGGATCTCGAGGTCGGGGAGTGGTATCGATTCGTCGACCTCGACCGCGATGGAGACGTGGACCTCCTCGCCGAGTCTCCGTTTAGCTACGTGCGCTATTGGCGCAACGACGGGTCGTCGACAAACGCACGGTTCGTGGAGGCAGCGGACAGCCTGCGCGACACCGAGGGTCGTGCGCTCTTTTCCGACCGCCAGAACATCCCCAACGCGACGGACATCGACTGCGACGGACAGATGGACCTCTTCATCGGCCGTCTCGAGGGTACGGTCACCCGGTACGAGGAAACTGGCATCGACCAGAACGACGTACCACGTTTCCGGCACGTCACCGACCGGTTCGAGAACATCGAGATCGTGGCACAGATCGGCAGCCGGCATGGCGCCAACACGATGGCCTTCGGGGACATCGACGACGACGGGGACGAGGACCTCTTCTGGGGAGATTACTTCGAGCCAGGGGTCCTTCTGCTGGAGAACACCGGCACCTGCCGGACACCCGCGCTGAGCGGCGAGCCGGTCTCCTTCCCTCCGGAGGGGCCGCTGCGCACGAGCGGCTACACCGCCCCGACCGTGGGTGACGTAGACGCGGACGGAGACCAGGACCTCCTGGTCGGGGTTCTCGGCGGAGCCTACAACCCAAACACCACCACCGTCGACAACTTCCACTGGATCGAGCAGACGGCGCCCGGCGCGTTCGTGCAGCGGACTCCGCGATTCCTCTCCACCCTCGACTTCGGCGCCGAAAGCGTGCCCGTGGTCGTGGACCTGGACGGCGACGGCGACCTCGACCTCCTGGTCGGCAACAAGATCGAGCCCGACGACACCCAGAACGGCAGACTGTACCGGCTCGTCAACGAGGGGTCCGCACGCGAGCCCCGGTTCCGTGAGGACGGGGATCTCGACGTCGGAGGCGGTTACCATCTGGTTCCCGCATTCGGAGATCTCGACGGCGACGGCGACCTCGACGCGGTGCTCGGCACCTGGTCGGATGAGGTGCGGCTGTACCGCAACGACGCCACCGACGGCTCCATCGCTCTCGTCCTGGTCGATTCGACCGCCGTCACGCTCACGCGTGGCCGCAACGCCACGCCAACCCTTGGTGACCTCGACGGGGACGGGGACCTGGACCTGATCGCCGGCGAGGCGTCGGGCTACCTGAACTACTGGGAAAACACGGGCACTGCCACGAGACCGGAGTTCACACTCGTCTCGGACGAATACGGTGGCTTCGATGTCGGCCGCCGCAGCTTCCCGCTCCTGAGGGACCATGACGGCGACGGCGACCTTGACCTCGTTGTCGGCTCGGAAGGCGAGGGGGTACGGCTCTTCAGGAACGTCGGCACGATCAGCGAACCCGACTTCGTCGATGACGGCGCCCTCCACGTGCCGACGTTCGGCTTCGCTGCACCGGCCTTCGCCGACCTCGATGGCGACGGTGTCGATGCCCTGCTGCTCGGCGGCCAACGTGGGGGGCTCTGGTACTTCGAGAACCGGGGACGCTGAACGCGGAAGGGCCGTACCGGCGGGGCCGGCGGCCCGGGCCTTCCGCCGGGTCGGACGGACCCGCCGGGTGAGCCGTCGATCAGACTTCGCCCGTCGACACCCTGCGGAAGAGCTCGACCGCAGCCTGCAGCTTCTCCGGGGGGACGCCGAGCCATTCGTTCCAGGCCCGCGGGTCGTCGCCCGCGCGGGCGCGCAGCCCGGCGTCCAGGCAGACGAACAGTTCCCGGAGGTCGGGCGCCGCCAGGTTCATGCGCGGCCACATCCCGAAGATCACCTCGAGCGACCCGCGACTGCGTCCACAAAGCGACACCAGCTCGTCGTCTCGGAAGAAGGGCCCCCGGGTCGCGGCCAACAGGCACCGCGCGAGCGTGTCCACGACGTCGTCGTCGAGCTTGCGTAGCATCACCTTCTGCGACTGGAACTCGAGCACCCGGCCCAGAAACGTCATGAGCGGATACACCGCGGCCCCCAGGCCGTCGAGCACCAGCGGGGGCGCGTCGCGCGGATACAGGTAGAGACGGTCGAAGTGAGCGTCCTTGAGCGCGACCTTCTCCGACATCTCGGGCGAGATCCAGTCGTACCCCACCAGGTCGGCGAGCACCACGAGGTCCCAGGATTCCTCCCCCACCACGCGCGCCAACCGTCGCGGGGTGACGACCAGGCACGAACCGTGGCTCGTCGCGATCCGAACCGCCGTGCCGGCCCCCGCCAGGACGTCCTCCTCGCCGTGCGGGCTGCGGGCGATCAGCTCCGCGTTCAGCTCCGGTCGCTTCGCCCGGGCATCGCGGAAAATGCCCACCAGCTGCTCCGTGAGGAGCCAGTCGACCATCGTCACCGTGAACGCCTCACCGCACCTTCGCGCCCGTACCGAACACCTCGCCCTCCCATCGCAGCTCCGCGCCCACGCTCGTTCCGTCCCGGGTGACGATGCGCAGCGTCATCTCGTCCGCGACGTCGAACAGCTCGCCCGCGCGCAGGAAGCCGATCAGGAACTCCGCCATGCCCACTGGCACGAGCGCGATCGCCGCCTCTCCCCAACGACCGGTGAGGGTCCCGCCCTCGTCCACAACGGACACGGTCACCCGCAGGGGCCCGCCCGTCGTGGGATCGAGGGTATCGAACGCATAGCTGCCCACGTAGGACGCCCGTTCCGCCGGCGGCAGCGGCGCCCAGGTGAACGCTTCGGTTTCGAAGCGCATGGGCACGTAGGTCGGCCCCCAGTGGACCCGCAGCTCTGCGCTCCGACCTTCGATCGTGTAGACGTACCACGCGAGCGCGTCCATGTGCGCACCCTGAGCCGGCTGCACCTCGAAGTGGAGCACGAAGTCGTCGCGCGGCACGGGCGTATCGTGGTACAGTCGCCACGTTCGGTTGAGCGAGACGCGCCACGGACCCGACTCACGAGGCTGAAGCCAGATCGAATACCGTCCAGGTTCCACCCGGTGTCCGTCCAGCAGGATCGGCCGGTCGACCTCGAGCGTCGTGGCCCAGTTGGCGCCCGGGGTCCAGAGCTCGCCCCAGTGCACCACGCCCCCAAAGAGGTTCTGCCGTCCGCGGGCCACCGGGCGCGAGTATTCAACCGTGAGCGTCGTCCCGTTCACGACCTGCGTCATGGTGGCGCGCTCCGACCCTCTCGGCTGCGCTTCCGCGCCTCGCGCCCCGGCGACCGCCGCAGCCCATGTCAGCGCGATCAGCGCGCAGCGTCCTCTGCACACCCCTGGTTCCCTTCGCACCACGTCGGTCCTCCCGTTCGACCTGTCGGCAGCGCCCGCGGCATGCGGGCGAGGGTGGAAGGTCGGGTGAGGCAGGGCCCCTGACCAGTCCGGCCCCATCGACGGCTGCGAAGCACGGCGGCCCCTGCACCCGGGCCGCCGCCCAACGGCGTACGTCGTGCGCCAGGGCCACA
>Ga0222714_10005840_pt1 | contig 11580 bp, 10 predicted proteins | sample C33_3DmetaG_FD_165048 | JGI IMG/M metagenome (GOLD analysis project Ga0222714, IMG submission 165048) | Estuarine water microbial communities from San Francisco Bay, California, United States - C33_3D | ecosystem: Environmental > Aquatic > Marine > Unclassified | place: USA: California... | reverse complement strand
TAAGGTAGGCAACTGGTGTGGGAAGACCCATGCCCAAAATAACCGCGAGGCCTGCCGCACCAAATAAAAGTAAGAGCTTTACGTCCGGGAGTACAGTGATAAGAAATGTTCCAAGTCGCCCCGAGAGATTCGTGGTGAGGAAGACTTGCCCAAGAGGGCCGATGGCAATAAGCAGTAATGAAAGTACAGCAACCATTTCAAAGCCTTCAAGGAGGCCTTGCCGAAGCTCGAGGTACTTCGGGCGGTGCGCTCCCTGGAACAAGCTCATGACAAGGGCAATGACGCATCCTGCGAGTCCAGCTACCGAGGGAGAGTAGTAATTAACCAAAAGGAAGCATACGACCGAGAAAGAGACAGCAAACGCGGGAAGTGTGCGGAAGAGAGCTGAACGGTCAACAACCTCATTGAGTTTGGGGAGTTTGTGAGCGAGGGCGTAAACAATCACCGCCAGGGAAATTCCAGTCATGTAAAGAAGCGCTGGGTATACCGAGGCCTTGACGACATCCACATACTTCATCGACAAGAAACTCGCAATAATGAAAGCTGCGAGTCCCAGAACAGGAGGCATAATTTGCCCGGACGTAGAGGCGGCCGCCTCAATCGAGGCGGCCATAGGTGCACTGTACCCATGCTTTTTCATCATGGGAATGGTGAAGCGCCCTGTAAGAACAACATTAGAGACTGCAACACCCATAACCATGGATGTCAATCCACTGCCAATAATGGCTGGGCCAGCTGCCCCACCCGCCACTCGGTTTCCCATTGCTTTTCCGGCTTCAAGAATAGACTTGACTGTTCCAATTCCGAAAAGCACGGATGCATAAATAATCAGGTAATAAATGTCGTCGACCGCGGACTGCGCAAACCAATAAAAGCCTTGTGTTGTTCCGAGGCCAATGTAGTTCATTACAAATTTAGGATCGAGGGGGGGGTGGGTTAAAAGAGGGTTCTCAATGAGGTGACCGAAAAAGAAGTAGGCGATACCTAATGCAAGAAGCGAGGCTAAGACGAGTCCCCAGTGAATCCAGGTGAGTATGACAACTGAAATTGTTAAAACGAGACCCACGTAGAAATCAAAATCATTGAAGAAGGGTGCCTCGACTTCAAGCCTTTGCGCTTCCCAGTAAATGTAAAAGCTCGAGGCCATCGCTGAGACACATGTGAGCCAAAGAAATGCTAGGAACCAGACTGAGTGGCGATAAGTCTTTCCCGAGGCTTCTTGAGGGCAGTAGCTATCTCGTAAGGTGATCCAAGTGGTCATCACCAAGACCGCAAATACGAAAAATGCGTAGTGCTGAGAACTGCTTCGTACAAAACCAAAAAGAGCGCTTGTGACGTAGGCAGTCAGTAAAATGCCAGAGGTCAGTGTAAGAAAGTCCCAGGTCTTTCGGTCCTTAAGCATGCGCTGATTCCCCTAGACGGTGATTTGAGTACCCATAAGATTCAACTGAAGTCGCTGTGCTTTAAGATTGTTTGTACAAAAACGGACAAGCTCGATAAGTGGCTTGTTTGAGTAGCCCTCTAAGGGTAGTCTCTTGTGCAACTTCTGAACAAGCTCTTCGGGGTAAAACGCAGCAAGAAGTACATCCGAGTCGCTTACGGATTGGCCAAGTTTCTCCCGAATCTTGGGCAGACCTGGGAGTCGTTCAGATTCATTAGGGTTCCTCTTTTTGAAGTTATCAAGATCCGCACGATTGAGGAACTCATCACTGGGGTTTGCTGCCAGTTTTCCGTAGAATCCGCACGCGTAGCGTTTCACCTCGTCAGGAATCGTTTTAAATCGTTCGCCCTGTACCACGTTAAGCACTGATTGAGTCACAATGTACTGGGCGAATGGGCTTACTAAGATCGGATACCCAAGATCAGTTCTTACTCTTGCAATTTCCTCAAGAATCTCATCAAACCTATTACTGAGCCCCATTTGTTCGAGTTGGGCATGAAGATTCGAGATCATCCCTCCGGGTATTTGATGTTCGTAAAGTTTGGGGTTTGCGGTCTGTTTGACTCCCGTTGGTTTGTCATCTCGAAGAGCGATCCATTCCCAGTAATTGGCATACTCCTCTTGTTTTTCCAAGTCCAGACTCACGGACATACCAAGGTCTTCGGCGATTGCGACGATCTCGGCGGTATCAGGCAATGAGGCCCCGTTGGCCAAGGGCCTTGCCGCTGTATAGAAATACTGAAATCCTGAGCGAATAGCCTCTTTGTATACAAGCGGAGCAAGACCAGACTGGCAATGAGAGTGGAGTTGAAGGGGGGTGCCCTTGGCCGCAGCAACCAGCTTCGGAAATAAGCTGGCTGCGCGCTCGGGGGTAAGCAGACCGGTCGGATCTTTGACCGAGATTGTATCGACCTTTAAGTCAATTAACTCCTTAAGTCTGGCGACGAAATAGTCATCGGAATGAACTGGACTTAGTGCATAGGTGATCATGGCATTGACTCGGAGACCGACGTCTCGAGCGGATTTCACCGACGAGATGATATTGTCATTGTCATTAAGCGCGTCGTAAACGGTAAGAATAGATACCCCACAGTCAGAGAGAACCTTAGAGTTAAGCTCAATGACGTCATCTGGAAACATTTCGAAGGTGTAGAGGCTTATCCCCCTCGTGAGGGCATCGAGTGGGGTATTTGTGTGATCTGCGATAAAACGCATTCGCTGCCAAGGGTTCTCGGCGAGAAAGCGAACCATGACATCAAAGACTGCCCCGCCCATGATATTAAGTGCGCTAAACCCTATGTTGTCTGCAAGCTTAAGTGCAGGCGCCATTTGAGCAGTGCTCATACGGGTTGACCATAGACACTGGTGACCATCTCTCATGCTGAGGTCAATAAACTTGATCGTTTTGGATTGTATGTTGGGCATTTAGCTTGCTCGCGATCTACAGAAGTTCTTTAAGTTCTCGCTCGACGTATTGGGTATGCATCGCACCGATTCGAAAAACATTAGAGTTGAGAACATTTCGAAGAAATTCGATGTTTGTTTTAATTCCTTGAATCTTGAGTTCATGGAGTGCAGTTAATGAGCGCTGTATAGCCAGATCTCTTGTATCTGCCCAGCAAATAAGCTTTGCAATCATTGAGTCGTAGAACGGAGGAATCACGTAGCCGGCAAAGATGTGGGTATCAAGCCTTACCCATGGGCCCCCGGGTAGTTGCACACTCTGGATCAGACCGGGAGATGGCATGAAATGATTTGACGGATCTTCAGCATTGATTCGGCATTCAATTGCATGCCCCCGACTCAATACATCAGTGGCTAAGTCGCTAAGACAGCCCGGCCCATTAAATGCAATATCAAGTTGACGTGCAACAAGATCAACGCCCGATATTGCCTCCGTCACAGGATGCTCAACCTGAATTCGAGTATTCATCTCCATAAAGTAAAACTGGCCGTCTTTAACGACATACTCAATGGTTCCTGCATTGCGGTAATTAATAGCGGAGCAGAGCCTGCGGGCAGAATCAAGAAGAGCTTCTCTAACTTTTTCACTCAGGACAGGTGATGGCCCCTCTTCAATCACTTTCTGTCGGCGACGCTGGGTTGAGCAGTCTCGCTCTCCTACACTCACTGTTCTTTGACCATCGCAGAGAACCTGAACCTCAATGTGCTGAGGGTCTGATAGGTATTTCTCTAAGTAAAGCGAGCTGTCGCCGAAAGCTAGTTTGGCCTCCGAACTAGCTTCAGAGAAGGCGTTCGCGAGTTCCGATTGTTCATTAACAACACGCATGCCCCTTCCACCACCCCCTGCCGACGCCTTTAACAGTATTGGGTAGCCAATGTCTGCGGCAATGGTCTCCGCCTCTTTCAGACTTGAAAGAATGGATGGTGAGCCTGGGACTGTTGGGACATCGGCCTTTAACGCCATTTCTCGAGCTTTTGACTTTTCCCCCATAAGCCTAATTTGTGTTGGTGTGGGCCCAATGAAAGTGAGCCCCTCTGCCTCGACAAAATCGACAAAATCCGCTCTCTCCGAGAGGAAGCCGTAACCAGGATGTATTGCATCGGCATTTGTGAGCTTGGCTGCGCCTAGAATCGCAATCGGATTGAGATAGCTTGATGACGCTGACGCCTTACCTATGCAAACAGTCGCATCCGCTAGCTTCACAGGAAGGGATTCCTTGTCTGCCTCGGAATAAACCTGAACAACACGCAGGCCCAGGAGCCTGCAAGCTCTTTGAATGCGGAGCGCTATTTCTCCTCGATTGGCGATAAGTACAGTCTTCACCGGCTAGTCTTGCTGAACAGAGTTTTGCTTGATGGAAATAAGAGCTTGGCCGTGCTCCACAGCCTGGGCATCCTCGACATGAATCTTGGCAATTGTTCCGGCGACTTCGGCAGCTACTGAGTTAATAAGCTTCATAACCTCAATAAGGCAAATCACATCGCCTTTTTTCACCTTGTCGCCCACTAGTACAAAAGGCTTTGCTCCGGGTTGTTGTGCTTTGTAATAAGTACCGACCATTGGACTTCGAACGACAAAATGATCGGGCTCAAGCACTTCTGCCTTGGGCATCGTCGATGGAGAACCCAACGCTTCGGTGAGACTTTTATACGTTGAACTTGGGTTGGATGCTGCTCGCGTGAGATGAGCCTCGGCCTCAGACTGGCCAGAGGATGGCAAGCGGCTCTCTTGGTCTCGCGTGGTAGTCGGAGAACCCGAGTCCGTCGCCTCCTTTAGTCCGCTTTCAATTGCAAGCTCAAGGTTCTTAAATTTAATGGAGAAGCAACGAAGATCGGGAGCTGACTTAAGAATGCTGGCAATCTCCTTGAGCTCGCTAAAGCTGATCTCTTGGTTCGAGTCGAGTTTTTTGTCTGGCATACCTGTTCAAGAAGAAATAAATTGGACGAGTAGCCTTTATGCAATAGAATTTCAAGCATTAGTCTTTTTTAAAACAAAAATTTCACCCATCGAAATTTAATGCAAAGCACTCAACTGGAAGACAAAACAAATCGCATGCTAAGTCGGGCTGTGCGACTTCTTGAAGACCTTCTGTCTAGGGGGAAACCCGCAACCCTCAATGAGATAACTAACGCCTTAGATCTTCCTAAGCCAACGGTTTACCGTCTACTGTCTGCGCTCTCCGACCTTAACCTCCTTGAGCGTGACCCCATTACTCGTCGTTACGGAATAGGCAACGCCTTACTTGAAATGGGTCAGCGCGTTATTCAACAGCCCTGGCCGTCATCACGAAGGCGGGCACTAATGCAAGATCTTGTTGATGATCTTGGGGAGACATGTAACTTTGTCGTTCGGGTGGGCAATGAGGTCATTTGGGTTGAACGTATTGAAACCAATGACCCTGTCCGATTGCACATGGACCGAGGCACGCGCGCGCCCCTTTACTGCACAGCGAGCGGAAAACTCTTTCTTAGCTATTTATCGGAGCTGGAGATAGAACGTATTCTTGAAAGTAACCCCATTGAGCCGCGCACAAAAAGAACGCATCGTTCAATATCAGCACTGTATGCCGATATTTCCCTTATTCGTCAGACACGAATTAGCTACGATCGCGGGGAGTTCTTAAGTGATTCGTTTGCGGTTGCGGTGCCTATTGAGGGTAAAGATGGGTTCATCGTCGCAGCACTCTCTGCACATGGCCCGGCCTACCGTTTCAGTGAAGAACGCGTGGGTCGATTCATACCCAAGCTAAAGGCTTGTGCCCGCAAACTTTCAATGAGTGGAGTCACTGAGATGGAGTGATTCAGTAACAAAGAGTTCGACCGCCATCCACCATGATAGTCTGTCCTGTTATAAAGCTACTTTCTTCAGAGAGTAGAAACGCAAGAGCGCCATCAAGATCAGTCGGTTTAGCAAAGCGACCCATGGGGATCCTTGAAAGTGCGAGGGATTCAAAATCGGGTATTGACTGCATGAAAGGCTCTACTAAGGGTGTCTTCACCATCGCGGGTCCAAGCGCATTAACTCTAAGGTTGCGGCCTGACCACTCGAGTGCGAGGGCTCTGGTCAGCTGGCTGACAGCAGCCTTGCTTGTGGTGTAACTAACGTAACGTCGGTTCACAACTTGGCTGGAAACTGATGAGTAGTTAACAATGCTCGCAGCTTTGTTAGGCTCGATATGCCTAGAAAAGGCTGTACACGTTAAGAACACGGAGTGAATATTAACGAGTAAAGACTGTAGAAAACTTTGGGCACTGTGTTGATCTGCTTGGTCTAGAGTCATAACACCCTGAGCATTGATTAGACCATCCAACGTAAAAGGCAAGCTCGCAAAAAACTTTTCTACTTCTTTTTCATTGGTTGCATCCAGACAAAAGGTATGAGCATCGGGAATAGATAGCTTGGCGAGTCTTTCGCCATCGATATCCACAGCTATCACCTCGGCCCCCTGTCGCCTGAGAGTACTAACAGCATGGCTCCCAAGGCCACCCGCGGCTCCAATAATGGCAATACGACGTCCTTCTAATTTATTTTGACTCATGGCCTATCAGCTTCGTAACTAGTAGAACTTAGGGACTCCAAAAACGGGTCGAGACCCTCTAAGCTTGTAATTTGGTATCCATCGGCAATACCCGGATAGGGCACGCCAAGAGTAGGGCAGCCCAGTAAACTCATAGCGACCGTGTAGAAACGATCGTTTCTTTCAGAAATATCGCTCCATTCCGGTGCCTCCTGTAGGCAAAGTGGACTAACTAGAAAGTCTACCTCTTGACTGAGTTCTGCGAGTACGCGGTGCCTTAGTTGAAGCAGCTCTGCTTGCAGGCTCTGAATATCTTCAGCACACATTCTTGAAGACGTGAGTTCAGTCCCTACGATTGGGCCCAATTGGCTGATAGTCTCGGCAATAGAAAACGAGGATGCGTAGGCCTCGTAGAATTCCGCTTTGAGTAGCCGCGTGATTTTATCGCTGGAGTTGATGAGGGTGCGGAGGTTAACAGTCTTTACTTCGGAATAAGAAGATAGATTTTTAATGACGTCTAGGAACCTCTTCTTGCTCGGATCGCTCATCGTTATAAGGCTTTCGGGATCATAGCCAATTCTAAAAAATTTACTGCCTGAATTAACCGGACTAAGCTGTTTGGCAACACGCAAGACGCATTGAACTGATTGCGATAGAACGCCTAAGGCATCAAGACTTGGTGATCGAGGGAAGACTCCTTGAAGGTGCTGTGGGTCTTTGGAGAGTCTCAGACCCCATACGCCATTCCAGCAAGCAGGAATTCGTACTGAACCTCCTGTATCTGTTCCAATAGCGAAATCGACGAGGCCTGCTGCTACTGCAACCGCACTACCGCTACTCGAACCCCCCGTTAGCCTACCTTGGTATGCGGGGTTGAATAGCCGAGAGTAATGAATGTTACGCCCATCCAGCCCAGCAGCGAATTCATTCATATGTGTCTTACCAAGCAAAATAGCACCAGCACCCTTTAGCTGATGAACAACCCATGCATCACTCTCTGCAGGCGCCCACGCCAGATTCGGACTACCTACTTGGCTGCAATAACCCTTGATGTCAATATTATCTTTGACTACAAAAGTAAGTCCTGCGAGAGGCAGCGGACGCTCTTTAGTCGCGAGTACCTTGGTAACTAACGCTGCTTGATCACGAGCGTCATCATTAAGTTTTAAAACCAGGGCATTGTGAAATGGACTTCTTTCAATAGTTCGTAGACGTTTGTCAACGAGATCGACTAAAGAGGGCATTATAAAAACCTCTCGCTATGACATAGATGAGAGCTCGTATCATGCCAAGAATCAAGATGAAATGAAAAGTTTGAAAAAAATAGGCTAATTTTTTAAATAAATAAAATTGGATAGCATCGAAGTTTTCTCTGGTGGTTCGTCTGGGGCTCCTAAGAGAGTAATCAGAAGTCGGCAGTCTTGGATGCTCAGTCTCGACCTTGAGACAAAAATTTTTTGTCTCAAGGCCACTGATCGCTACGGTATTCTTGGGTCGAAACGGCATTCCCTATGGGCCTACGCCACGTTTCGAGCCGAGCAAACTCAGTCTTTTTGCATGGGCTTTAGCGCCTCACCGAAGGAGCAACTTAAAAGTATTCTTGCGAATAAGGTTACCGTTCTCTACGCAGTTACTCCGTTACTTCAACTCCTGTGTGGTTATGCGCTTCGAGTAGACATGGAGGTCTCATTGTTGGAGAAAATAATAGTTGGGGGAGCATACTGGCCAGCGAGCTTGACCGAGTCTTGCATAAAGGTTTTCCCCAGAGCCGAGATCTTTTGTTTTTACGGTGCAACCGAGTTGGGCTATGTCGCCTATGCAAGGCCTCCAAGGCCACTCTGTCCCTTCCCGAGCGTTGAAGTGCGAGGAGATGATCAGGACCAATTATGGGTCCGAAGTCCTCTCACCATTCGCCCAGACCACTGGCTTGCCTCCGGAGACCGGATTGCCTGGGTGGATCCCGATGCAACCGATAAGTCTAGACTCGGTTTCTCTGTTCTTGGGCGTGTTGATCGGGTTATTAATCAGTCTGGGGTCAAGATCCAACCGGAACCAATTGAAGAGGCGGTAAGCCTGGCATTGGGCTCTTCAGAGTTGGCACTGATTGGACTTCCTGACCCACTTCGAGGTGAACGAATGACACTCCTACTTGGGCCTGACCTGGAATCCCGTCATATCGAAGTCAAGAATGCCGTGCATGATCTTGCTGTCATGATGACTCCTGGCCTGAAGGGGATTAGGCTTGTGCAGCTTAAAGATTGGCCCACTCGGTCAAACGGCAAGCTCAATCTAAAGGGACTGCTTGAAGAGATACCAAGAGGCTATCCTGTCCCCCGAGGGGCACTCGAAAACGAATGAGCGCAAGGGTTTATGTTCTAGCCGCGGGCCGCACCTTGATTGCGCCGAGAGGAGGCGTCCTTTCTCATCTTGACGAGGCCTGGCTGGGGGCTACTCTCGTTCAGGCCCTACTTAAAGAATCACAGGTGAAGCCCGAGGATCTGGGCGGGCTCATTGTTGGTAATGCGCTGGCAGCGGGGGGAAATCCTGCTCGCCGTCTGGGGCTTGCCCTAGGACTTGGGCAAGACACCATGTGCCTCTCGGTTGACAGCCAGTGCTGCAGCGGGCTTGATGCGATTGGCCTGGGTATGGCGCTGATAAGGTCAGGCTCTCATTCGCTGGTTGTGGCTGGAGGTGTGGAGTCGGCGAGCAATGCACCACTTCGTCAGTGGCCCTCTCGTGATTCTCAGCCAGGCTGGCAGCAGGCCCCCTTTACCCCATGGCCAGACAATGACCCTGACATGGTTACAGCAGCCTTGAGGCTTGCTGAGGCACGAGGCATTGATTCGAAGATGCAGTACGACTGGGCGATACAAAGCCATAAGTTGGCAAGGCAAAACAAAGACCGCTCCTTGAAAACCTTTTTGAGCCTTGCGCTCGAGCAAGACCCCCACACGCGAAACTTAGGCTTAGACACCTGTCGCCGGGCTGAGCGCGTCCAGCCACACAATCCGACAACCATGGCGCCCGTCGCAGACGGCGCTGCCTTTCTGATTCTGGCATCCGAGGATTACCTGGAACAGAGAAGGACCCAAGGACGGCCTGTTCAAACTACGGTCGAGCTTTGCGACCACAAGGCAATGGCCGGCGACTACCAAATGCCTGGCTTGGCTTGCGGTTTACTGAAGTCGTGGCTGCTCAGTCAGCTTGATGCTCAAGGGGATCAGCAAGGCAAGCTTAAGGTTGAGCTCATGGAGTCGTTTGCAGCGCAGGCTGTTGCGAACAGGAATGACCTTCATCTTGACTGCGCCGAGATCAATGCCTGGGGAGGCATGCTTGCAACTGGCCATCCCATCGGGGCCTCGGGCGCTGTTTTGGCAGCAAGACTCTGCCACCGCTTGGAGCCAGGCGAGTCTGGCTTGGCGGTTATCCCGGCAGCAGGAGGTCTCGCAAGCGGGCTTTTTGCTCGTCGCATGCCGTAATTCTTAAGCAACCCGCTTTCGAAGCTCGCTTTGGATGTTGTAAGCCATGGTGAGGCAGGCAAGACCAATAAGTGCGCCTGCGATGGGCCTGTTTAGAAGCTCGACAAAGCTGTAGTCAAGCAACTGCGTGGACCTGCTGAATGACGATTCGCCGAGCTCCCCGAGCACCAGTCCAAGTACGATCCCAGCAATAGAATAGCCTGAACGACGCAGGAAGAAACCAACGATTCCTGCAATAAACATGACCCAGACATCAACAACTAAATTTCGTAGCCCGTAAGCGCCCACAGTTGCAATTAAAAGAATGCCAGGCGCAAGAAGGTGGAAGGGGATACGAAGCAGGTGCACCACGGTTTTTGTTTGTATGTAGCCGAGAAAAAGAATGCTGATATTGGCAAAAAACATGGCTGCAAAGACTGTCCAGACCAGATCTTTTGACTGAATGAAAATAAGGGGGCCAGGCTCCATGCCATGAAGTTGGAAGACGCCCATCATCATGGCCGTAAGCGCGCCACCGGGAAGCCCAAGCGCAAGCAAGGGAATCATGGCGGCTCCGGTGGCCGAGTTGTTTCCTGTTTCGGAGGCGATGACCCCGGCCAACTCGCCCTTTCCAAACTTTTTATCTTTACCTCCCCAACGGACCGCCTCGCTGTAACTTAAGAAGGCTGCGAGCACGGCACCGATACCAGGCAGTATTCCGGCAAAAAAGCCAATAAAGACCGAACGAATAACAACAAACTTATTCACCCAGAATTCCATCCAGGTTGGAAACTCCAGACCAATTTTTACATTGCCCTGGACGCCAGAGACACGGCTTGCGGTCTGGGCGAAGACTTCGGAAACAGCAAAAAAACCCAGAACCATGGGGATGAAATGGATGCCTGCAAGCAGGTAATAGGAGTCAAAATTGAACCGAGCAATGCCGTCAGACGGATCGCTGCCAATCGTGGTAATGAGAAGTCCGAGCCCCAAAGGTTCAAGAGCTCTTTGAGGCAAAAGCTAGATTGAGTGAACTAGAAGCGGGAAGTTTCACACTTACTTTGATAGACGGGCCTCTTCCACAAAGTTCATCAAAAGATCATAAAGGTCTAATAAAGACCTTACCCAGCATTAATTTTGACCCTTCAACTGCTGTGCTTGTCGATGAGGGGGAGCAAAAAAGTATCGAAAAGAGAGCTAAAAAGGTTACGCATTGGCAAATTACTCTTAATAGTGGGTTTTCTGATTCGTTCTCAGGAAGTTCGGAAGACTATCTGGACCTAGCTCAGAGCAATCTAAAGAATCATGTCTCTTTCAAGTTTGATGAGGTACGAAATTATTTACTCATCCTGCTGTTTCCCCCGGTCAGTCTTCTTCTCCTTGGGTTTTTAGGACTCTGGATTCTGCGGGGCTTCGTTGTTCGTAGGGAATGAGAGTTAGATGTGTCTCTGAACGGACTCTCAAATGACTAAAAGAGAAAAGTTACTGACTGTGATGTTCACGGTTCTGATACTCGCATCGATTCATTGGATTTATTGGTCTTACTTTCCAATGTCCGAGAGCGATTCCCGTGAGTGGGTGCCCCACCAAAACAGCTTTCCCTTAGGTCTGTAACCGGTTAAGTGCTCGTCGAAATCGCAACAAGAGCTCATCGATTTCAATAGATGAAATAATCAGTGGGGGGCAGAATGCAATAGTG
>Ga0222714_10005839_pt1 | contig 11581 bp, 9 predicted proteins | sample C33_3DmetaG_FD_165048 | JGI IMG/M metagenome (GOLD analysis project Ga0222714, IMG submission 165048) | Estuarine water microbial communities from San Francisco Bay, California, United States - C33_3D | ecosystem: Environmental > Aquatic > Marine > Unclassified | place: USA: California... | reverse complement strand
CAAATTCAATTGTACTAGATGCTCCATTTATAGCAGAACAAGGGGTTGGTTTAAAAAATTGGAAACCTGAAAATTATGGAAAACAATTTTATGGACCAAGCACACTTAGAAAAGGAATTGAATATTCTAGAAATTTAATGACTGTTAGAGTTGCGCAACAATTAGGTTTACAAAAAATTATTGAACTATCAAATAAACTGAATATTTATGGCGATGTACCTGAATTGTTATCTGTCTCTCTTGGCTCTGCTGAAACTACTTTATTAAAAATAACTAATGCTTATGCATCTTTTGTAAATGGAGGAAAAAAAGTTGATCCAATATTAATTGAAAGAATACAAGACAGAAGAGGAAAAACAATTTTTAACTCCGATGAGCGAGAATGTATCGGATGTGATAAGTTTTCTGAAACAGAAGTTTCTATTCCTTACATTAGAGATAATTTTAAACAAGTTTTTAGCAAAGAAACCGCTTATCAAATATTATCTATGTTAGAGGGCACGGTTGAAAGAGGAACTGGAAAAAATCTTAAAGATCTCAATGTACCTTTGGCAGGAAAAACTGGTACAACAAATGATAATCTTGATGCTTGGTTTATTGGCATTACCTCAAATTTAGTAATTGGTGTTTACATAGGTTTTGATGAACCCACAACGTTAGGTAAATTTGAAACTGGCGCAAAAGCAGCACTTCCTATTTTTAGAAGTTTTGTGAAGCAAGCATTATATAAAGATGATTTTAAACCTTTTACTGCTCCAGAGGAAATATTATTTGCTTCAATTAATTATGATACAGGAAAAAAAGATACATTAAATAATCCAGATGCAATTTTAGAGGCATTTAAACTTAGCGATATAAACAGATTAAAAAATAATAATTTAAATAGAGATTTAAATTATGATAGTTTAATCAAATTTAGACAATTTTATTAATGGAACAGATTGATAACCAAATTATATTAGCTGAAAAAAGCTTAGCAAATATAAGGGGGTATCTTTGAAACAAATCAAATCCAAGCAAAACTTGATCATATAAATTCTGAAATTTCCAAAGAGGATTTTTGGGCAGATAATAATAGAGTTAAAAAAGTTGTTAAAGAAAAAAAACATTACGACTCTCTTTTAGAGCTTTTTAAAGAATCTAATAATGAATTGGGTAATTTAAAAGACATATATCAGTTAGCAAAAGAGGAAACTGATAATGAGATGCTTATTGATTGTAATGATAAAATAAATTCTATTTTAAAAAAAATAAAAAAAACTGAAATTGGTTGTTTTCTATCGGGTGAAAATGATGCTTTGGATATCTATTTAGAAATACATGCTGGAGCAGGAGGTACTGAAAGCCAAGACTGGGCTGAAATGCTCAGAAGAATGTATTTGAAGTGGTTTGACAAAAAATCCTTTAGTTGCGAAATAATCAGTGAACATAGAGGGGAAGAAGCTGGAATTAAATCTTCGACACTTAAAGTGTCAGGAGAATTTCTCTACGGACTAATGAAAAGAGAGTCAGGAGTTCACAGATTAGTAAGAATTTCTCCATTTGATAGTGGAGCAAGAAGACACACAAGTTTTGCAAGTGTATGGATTTACCCATCAATTGATGAAGAGATAGATATAAAAATAGATGAGAAAGATTTACGAATCGATACATACCGCTCGAGTGGCGCAGGAGGCCAACATGTTAATGTTACGGACAGTGCAGTTAGAATTACACATTTACCTACAAAAATAGTTGTACAATGTCAAAACCAAAGGTCTCAACATAAAAATAAAGAGACATGCTATAAAATGCTTAAAGCTAGACTGTATGAACATGAATTACAAAAAAGAGAACAAGAAGAGCAAAAAAATATGACTTCAAAAACTGACATTGGTTGGGGGCATCAAATAAGATCTTATGTTTTGCAACCCTATCAATTAGTTAAAGATCTTAGGTCAAAAATTGAAAGCACCAATCCAGATGATATATTAAATGGAAACCTAGATGAATTTATTGAAGGAAATCTAAAAATTCATTAATGAAAAAAACTTTATATACTTTAATTTCAATATTTATAATTCTCATATCTATTGGAATATTTTATTTATCATTTATAGGCCTAGAAACTTCAAAATTTAACAACATTATTTCAAGTGAGATAAAAAAAAAAGACTCAGCCATAACAATTGAATTAAAAAAAATCTTAATTAAATTTGATTTAAAAGAATTTCAAATTTATCTATCAACATCAAAGCCTTTAATAACATATCAAAACATAGATATTCCAATTGAGGAGGTGAATATATATTCAAAAATTATACCTTTGTTAAAATCAAAAGTTGAAATTAGTCAGGCTAACTTTGTAATTAAAAATTTTGAACTAAAACAGATCCAAATAGCTGCATTAAGAATAAAACCATCTAATTTTAAAACTTATTTATTAAACAATTTGAAACAAGGTAAATTGAATGAGTTAGTGGCTATAATTAGTTTAAATAATAATTATGAAATTATAGATTATAAATTTAATGGAAGTATCGAAGGAGTAGATGTTTTGCTTCCCAAGTCACATATTGTAAAAGACTTAAATTTAAATTTTGCAGCTGATAAAAACTTAGTTTTATTAAATTCAATAAATGCAAGCTATAATGGCCTGAAAATTTTAAATGGATCAATAAATCTTGAAAATAAAGATGAAATTTTTATTAAGGGTAAATTTGACTCTAAATTTAATTTTAATGAGCAAGATATTAATAGCTTTATAAAAAATAAGTTTTTTTTAGAAAATAAAATTATTACTAAGGGGAACCTGGTTCATAATTTTAATTTAAATTTAGATCAAAATTACAAATTGATTAAATATGATTATATTTTAAATGGAAATATTGAAGAGTCAAAAATTAATTTCAATAAAAGTTTAAAAAATCAATTCTTAAAAAAATCAATTAAAACTATTCAGTTTACTAAAACAAAAATTGATGCACAAATTAACAATAAAAATGAAAATAAATTAATTCTAGATGGCTCATATAATGCAGATGAAGGCGATTTTAATAAATTTAAAATTGAAAGCGAATTAAATAATAAAAAATATGTTGTAGATTTTGATGTATCTGAAAATATATCTATTGATTTTTTAAATTACACTTCTGATAAAAACTCAAAAATTAACGTTAAAAGTCATTTTAATTTTAATAATAATGATACAAATTTTAAATCAATTTCTATTCATGAAGGACCTAATTCAATTGATATCAATGGGTTATCGATTAATGATAAGTTTGAAATTAAAAATCTAGCTAGTGTATCTGTAATTACCTTTAATGAAAAAAAAGAAAATAATAATTTTAAAATAAATATTAAAGATAAAATTATTATTGGAGGTTCAAGATTTGATGCAACAAATTTACTAAAATCAATTAATTCTCAAAGCAAAAACAACCCTTTAGTAAATTTTACTAAAGAAATTGAAATTAATTTAGAAAATCTAGTTACAAAATCTGAAATCCCAATTAATAATTTTAGACTTATTGGTAAAATTGAAAAAGGAAAGTTTATAAATATTTCTGCTAAAAGTGAATTTTCTAAGGACAAATATTTAGATATATCTTTAAAAAAAGATCCTAATAATAAAAAAATTTTAGAAATATATTCAGATGTGCCCAAAGCTCTGTTGGCAGACTATAAATTTTTTGAAGGACTTAAAGATGGAAAGTTATTTTTTAATTCCGTAATTGATGAAGATGGTTCAGTTTCTAAAATAACAATTGAAAATTTTAAAGTAGTTAAAGCTCCTGCATTTGCAACTTTATTAACTTTGGCTGACCTTGGAGGGGTAGCAGATCTTCTCTCAGGGGAAGGTATGAGTTTTGATATTCTAGAAATCTCACTTAATGAAAATAAAGATGTTACAAAAATAGAAGAAATTTTAGCACTTGGTTCAAGTATCTCGGTAATTATGGATGGTTACACTGAAAAAAAAACAGGTTTAATTAGTTTGAGCGGAACCCTTGTTCCAGCCAAAACTCTTAATAGTTTAGTATCTAAAATTCCAGTGGTTGGAAATATTTTGGTTGGAGATAAAGTTGGAGAAGGTGTTTTCGGTGTTAGTTTTAAAATGAAAGGACTACCAGGAGATGTTAAAACTACCGTAAATCCAGTTAAAACTTTAACCCCTCGTTTTATTACAAGAGCATTAGAAAAGATGAAATAGAATTAGTAAATTTTAACCAAAAAATGTCTCTTTTTGCCATGAGAAATTTTTAAAATATCATCATTAAAGTCACTTGAAGAGATTATTTTTTTTTCATCATCAACAACTTGATCATTTATCTTTATTCCTTTTTCATTAATTGCTCTTCTAGCCTCACCTTTTGATTTAAAAATTTTGTCATTAACTAATAAATCAAGAATTTGCATACCGTTCGTTATTTGTTTTTTTTCTAATAATATTTCTGGTAAATTTTTTCCAATTCCACTTCCTTCAAAAGTTTCCTTTGCAGTTTTTTCAGCTTCTTTTGAGTTTTTCTCTCCATGAAGAATTTTAGTAGCTTCATTAGCTAATAAAATTTTTAGATTATTAATATTTTTTTCATCTTTAATAGTTTCTTCTAAATCTTTAATTTCAATTTCAGTGAAGTATTTCAAGAATCTATTAACATCTTCATCATTTGTATTTCTCCAAAATTGCCAATATTCATAAGGGGATAATAATTTTTCATCTAACCATATAGCTCCGCTCTCTGTTTTTCCCATCTTTGCACCAGAAGAAAGAGTGATTAACGGAGTAGTTAGCCCAAAAGCTTCTTTTTGACTTAGTTTTCTAATTAACTCTACACCATTAACAATATTTCCCCACTGATCTGAACCTCCAATTTGTAGAATGCAGTTATTTTTTTCATTAAGCTTAAAAAAATCATACGCTTGTAAAATCATATAGTTAAATTCCATATAGCTAAGAGATTGTTCTCTCTCCAATCTTAGTTTAACGCTGTCAAAGCTTAACATTTTATTTATTGTAAAGTGTTTTCCAATATCTCTTAAAAATTCTATATAATTTAATTTCTTTAACCATTCAGCATTATTAACAAAAATTGGTTCTGTTTTTTTATTGCTAAAATCTAAAAGTTTTTCAAAAATTTCTTTTATTTTTTTAATATTATTTTCTATTGATTTTTCATCTAAAATTTTTCTTGTTGCATCTTTACCTGATGGATCGCCAATTAGAGTAGTCCCACCCCCAAGTAAAACAATTGGTTGATGGCCATGTTTTTGCAAAAGTCTTAAACACATTATTTGCAGAAGACTTCCAACATGAAGGCTTGAGGCAGTACAATCAAAACCTATGTAAGCCTTAATAGAATTAGTTTTAATCAGACTATTTAATTTATTGAGATCTGTACATTGATGAAAAAAGCCTCTTGACGTAATTTCATCTATAAAGTTTGGTTTCATAGTTTGTATGGTTTATTATAACTTTTATACAATAATAATATTAAATTAAATAATTAATAACATACATGATTACTTCAATTGGACTAATGAGTGGAACATCGTGCGATGGTATAGATTCATCAATTATAGAGTCAGATGGAGAAAATAAAGTAAATTTTCTGGGCGATTTATTTTTTCCATATTCACCGGAAACAAAAAGCAAAATTAGACAATTGAAAGACAAAATTAATGTCTTTAAAGACCTAAAATCAAATCAAGCAGAAATACAATTAATTGAAAAGGAGATCACATTATTGCACGCAAAATGTGTTGATTTGTTAATTAAGCAACTTAATTTTGAAAAAAAAAATATAGATCTAATCGGGTTTCATGGACAAACAATATTTCATAGCTTTAAAGATAAAAAAACCGTTCAATTAGGTAACGCTCATTTACTATCTCAATTAACTAATACAAATATAATTTATAATTTTAGACAAAATGATATTCTTAATGGTGGTCAGGGCGCACCTTTAACACCAATTTTTCACAAGTTTATAAAAGAGAACCTAATTTCAGAAAACCCAATAGTTTTTATAAACATTGGTGGAATTACAAATCTTACGTTTATAGATAACGAAAAAATTTCTAGTTTTGACTCTGGACCTGGTAATTTTTTAATAGATAAATTCATACAATTTAAAACTCAAAATAAGATACAGTACGATGATGAGGGTAAAATTGCATTAAGTGGTCAGGTTGATAAAAATATTTTAAGCAGTTATCTTGATGATCCTTATTTTTTAATTAAACCTCCAAAATCTTTAGATGTTAATGATTTTAATTTGTCACCAATAAGATCACTAAATTTAGAAAACGGTCTAGCAACACTCTCAGAATTAACTGTAATTACAATTTCTAATGCACTCAATTTTTTTAATAAAGTACCAAAAAAAATTATTTTATCTGGGGGAGGTAGAAAAAATAAATATTTGTTTAATCAGATAAATAACATAACTCAAATTTCAACATCTACTATAGATGAGTATAAAATTAATGGAGATTTTGTGGAGTCACAAGCTTTTGCTTATTTAGCAATTAGATCTTTTTTAAAAAAACCAATTTCTTTTCCAGAAACAACTGGTGTTAAAAATCCTTCAACTGGTGGAAATTTAATTAAAATTAGATAAGAGCAGTTTTTTCTTTAATATATTTTTCTATTTCTTTAGCTAAATCTTGTTCTTTATTTTTAAAAAAATGGTTGGCACCTTTAATTTTAGTAAAAATAACCTCAATTCCTTTCTGACTTTTAATTCTTTTGTCTAGTTCATCTATGCTCTCTTTAGTAACTAATTCATCTCCATCACTATAAATAACTTGACCAGAAGTCGGGCAGGGAGCTAAAAAAGAAAAATCATAAACATTAGGTTGAGGAGAAATAGCTATAAAATTATTTACTTCAGGTCTACGCATAATCAGTTGCATACAAATTAAAGCTCCAAATGAAAAGCCTGAAACCCAGCATTGACTGTAATCTAAATTTTCTCTTTCAATCCAATCTAAAGCTGCAGCTGCATCTGATAATTCACCTTGACCATTGTCAAAGACTCCATCGCTTTTTCCTACACCCCTGAAATTTATCCTTATGACAGAAAAACCATTTTCTAGAAAAATATTATAAGTAGTTTGAACAATTTTATTGTTCATTGTGCCACCATATTGAGGATGAGGCTGTAGAACTATGGCAACTGGAGAACCAAATTTTGGGTTTTTATAATATTTACCCTCTAATCTTCCTGCTGGCCCAGGTATAAATATTTCGGTGCTTTTTGGTTTCATTCAGTAAATTATTTGAATTTAAAAAAAAGCTTTATATCACGTTTTATTAAACAAATTGGTATTATTTGTAATCTTGACTAATTTAGTAGGAATAAGCTATTAAAGCAGTAAAATAAAGAGATATTATGAAGTTAACTACAAAAGGTCGATATGCAGTTATGGCGATGGCTGATTTAGCTGCAAACGAAAATATTAAGCCAGTAAGCTTAAATGAAATTGCATTAAGACAAAATATTTCTTTGTCCTATTTAGAGCAATTATTTTTAAAACTTAAAAATAATAATTTAGTTAAAAGCGTGAGAGGACCTCAAGGTGGATATGTTTTGGAAAGAAATCCAAAAGATATAAAGTTGTCAAATATTATTTTTGCAGTTGATGAGGAGGTCAAAACTTTAAATTGTAATAAAGACTCAAAAAAAGGATGTAGTGGAAAATCTTTTAAATGCATAACTCATAGTTTGTGGGCAGACTTAGAAAATCATATTAATTTTTTTTTCGAAAATAAAAAACTAAGTGATTTAATACAAAGAGAACAAAAAACTTAATAAAAATGAAAAATCAAAATTTAAATATAAATCAGGAATACAAGTATGGTTTTACAACTGATATTGAAAGCATAAAAGCTCCAAAAGGTTTAAGTGAAGAGTCTATTAAATTTATATCTAATATTAAAAAAGAGCCTAGCTGGATGTTAGATTGGAGATTAAAAGCATTTAAAAGATTAAAAACTCTAAAAGAACCTAATTGGCAAAAACCAAAGTATCCAAAAATTGATTATCAAGATTTATATTATTACTCAGCTCCTAAAAGTTCATCGAATAAACCTAAAAGTTTAGATGAAATAGATCCTAAAATAATTGAGACTTATAAAAAATTAGGAATACCACTTGTTGAACAACAAAGATTAAACGGTATTGCTGTTGATGCAGTTTTTGACTCAGTATCTGTTGCGACAACTTTTAAAGAAGAATTAACAAAAAAAGGTATTATATTTTGTTCTATTTCTGAGGCAATACAGAAACATCCAGAGCTGGTAAAAAAATATATAGGTTCAGTAATTCCTTTAAGTGATCATTATTTTGCAACATTAAATTCTGCAGTTTTTACAGATGGATCATTTGTTTACATTCCTCCAAATACAAGATGTCCAATGGAACTATCTACGTATTTTAGAATTAACGCATCAGAAACAGGACAATTTGAAAGAACTTTGATCATTGCTGATAAAGGAAGTTACGTAAGTTATCTAGAAGGCTGTACAGCTCCTATGAGAGATGAAAATCAACTTCATGCCGCTAACGTTGAATTAATTGCATTGGATGACGCTGAAATAAAATATTCAACTGTTCAGAATTGGTATCCTGGTGACAAGGATGGTGTTGGAGGAATATATAATTTTGTAACAAAAAGAGGAATTTGCAAGGGTAAAAACTCTAAAATTTCTTGGACACAAGTTGAAACTGGTTCAGCAATTACATGGAAGTATCCAAGTTGTATTCTGCAAGGAGATAATTCTGTTGGTGAATTTTACTCTATAGCAATAACAAACAATCATCAAAAAGCTGATACAGGTACCAAGATGATACACTTAGGAAAAAACACTAAAAGTAAAATAATTTCTAAAGGTATATCAGCTGGATTTGCTGACAACACCTACAGAGGCCTCGTTGATATAAATGAAAAAGCGACAAATTCTAGAAATTATACACAATGTGACTCTTTATTAATGGGTAATAAGTGTGGAGCTCATACCGTTCCTTATATTAAAAATAAAAATTCAACATCTACAATTGAACATGAGGCAACAACAACTAAGATAAATGAAGAACAGCTCTATTATTGCAATCAAAGAGGTCTAGATCAGGAAGAGGCAGTGAGTCTTATTGTTAATGGATTTTGCAAAGAAGTTTTACAACAATTACCAATGGAGTTTGCGGTCGAAGCACAAAAATTAGTTGCCATAAGCTTAGAAGGAAGTGTTGGCTAGATGTTAAATATTAAAAATTTAAAAGTTTCCGTTGAAAATAAATTAATTTTAAATGATTTAAATTTAAAAATAAATCCTGGAGAAGTTCATGCAATTATGGGTCCAAATGGTTCTGGGAAAAGCACTTTAGCAAATGTTTTGTCTGGAAAAAAGGGTTATGAAATTCAAGGTGAAATATTATTTGATGAAACAAGCATCAATGATATTGCCGTTGAAGAGCGTGCACAAAAAGGGATATTTTTAGCCTTTCAATATCCTGTGGAAATTCCTGGTGTTAATACAAACGTTTTTTTACGAACATCTTTAAATTCAATTAGAAAATCAAAGGGAGAAAAAGAATTAGATACCCTAACTTTTTTAAAATTAATTAAAGAAAAAGCAAAAGAATTAGGGATCGATGAAAAGTTTTTATCACGTCAACTTAATGTTGGATTTTCAGGTGGTGAAAAGAAAAAAAATGAAATTTTACAAATGAAATTATTACAGCCAAAATTATCTATTTTAGATGAGACTGACTCAGGTTTAGATATTGATGCCTTAAAAATAGTTGCTGATGGCGTAAACTCATATAAAAAAAAAGATAATGCTTTTTTAATTATCACTCATTATCAAAGATTGCTTGATTACATAAAACCAGATTTTATTCATGTGCTTTCTAAAGGAAAAATTGTGAAAACCGGATCAGCTGAGCTAGCCTTAGAATTAGAAAAATCTGGATATAAAAATTTATAAATAAATGATTGAGAATTATAATTTTAATATAGATAAAATATCAAATTTATCTCCCAAAGAAAAAAGTATAAGAAAAAAAAGTTTAGATATTTTCCTTCAATCAGGATTTCCAAATAAAAAATTAGAAGATTGGAAATTTACTGATTTAAATTCATTAATTTCTAAAAATTTTCAAAAGTTAACAAATATTGAAAAATTCAATATTGATAAAAAATTAGAACTTTTAAATAATTTTCAACACAACCATATTTATTTAATTAATGGTAAAATGAATTCTTACAATTTTAACTATGAGGAGAAAGAAAAAATAATAATTGATCATTATGACAATTCAAACAGAAATGAACATAAGCCCTTAAATTCGCTAAATTTTTTAAATGATGCTTTAGCTATTGATGGTTTTTATTTAGAGGTAAAAGAAAATTACAAATTAAAAAAACCTCTAATTATTTACAATTTTTTTTCAAACGATTTAAAAGATGTAATTATAAGTAACAAAAATTCTATAAAAATTAACAAAGGCTCTTCAGTAGATTTGATAGAGTATACTATAGATGATGATAACAACTGTTTTATTAAAAATACTAATGAGCAAATAAATTTAGATGAAGGTTCAAATTTAAATTATTTTGTACTTCAGGGATCAAAAAGTAATAATTTTTTTTACAAATATATTAAAAGTAAATTAAAAAAAAACTCAAATTTTAATAACTATATTTTAACTTCAGGCTTAAAGTTTAATAAAATTGAATTTGATATTGAATTAAACGATGATAATTCAAATTGTGAAATTTATTCGGCTTTAAACCTAAAAGAGAATAACCATCAAGAAATTAAAACTTTAATTGCCCATAATTCTCCCTACTGCAGAAGCTATCAAGTAATTAAATCTGTTCTTAATGATCAAAGTAAAGGAGTATATCAAGGCAAGATTTATGTAAAAAATCAAGCCCAGAAAACAAACGCTTATCAATTAAGTAAAACTTTAATTTTAAATGATAAATCTGAATTTAATGCAAAACCAGAATTAGAAATTTATGCTGACGATGTTAAATGTTCTCACGGCTCTACTTCTGGAAGCATTGATGAAAATTCTATTTATTATTTGATGACTAGAGGCATTTCAGAGATAGATGCAAAAAAACTTTTGATTAAAGGTTTTTTAGCCGATGTTTTGGAAAAAGTAAAAAATCAGGAAATTAAAATGTTATTTGAGGAAAATTTAGAAAGGCAAGTTAATGGAAATTGAAAATATTAAAAAAGAGTTTCCAATATTTAAACAAAAAATTAATGGAAAACCATTAGTCTATCTTGATAGTGCTAACTCTTCTCAAAAGCCTAAATCTGTTATTGATAGAATTTCAAGTTTTTATGAAACAGAATTTTCTAATGTTGGTAGAAGTGTTCATTCTTTAGCAGTTAAAGCTACCAATAGATTTGAGAATACACGTGATCGAGTTCAAAAATATTTAAATGCAAAACATAGAGAAGAAATTATTTTTACAAAAGGTGCTACGGAAGCAATAAATTTAGTTGCATCAAGTTTTGGCAAGAAATTTATAAATTCAGGAGATGAGATATTGATTACAGAATTAGAACACCATTCTA
>Ga0222714_10005838_pt1 | contig 11584 bp, 10 predicted proteins | sample C33_3DmetaG_FD_165048 | JGI IMG/M metagenome (GOLD analysis project Ga0222714, IMG submission 165048) | Estuarine water microbial communities from San Francisco Bay, California, United States - C33_3D | ecosystem: Environmental > Aquatic > Marine > Unclassified | place: USA: California... | reverse complement strand
CGGGCAAAACTCGTGTACTTACGCAGCGCATCGCGTATCTCATTGCCCACGACGTGCACCCCATGCACATTTTGGCGATCACGTTTACTAACAAGGCTGCACAAGAAATGCGCGACCGAGTTCAGGCGTTGGTTGGCCCAGTAGCCAAGAGCATGTGGGTCAGCACATTTCACTCGGCGTGTGTGCGTATTCTGCGGGCTCAGGCCGAGCATCTTGGATATCCCAAAACATTTTCGATCTACGACCAATCCGATGCCCAACGCCTGGTGGGTTATTGCATCCGCGACTTAGGTCTCGACCCAAAGCGGTACAGCGCACGCGGCGTGCAAGCGCGCATCAGTTTGTGGAAAAACGAACTCATCATCCCACATGACGCGGCGCAGCAAGTCAACAACAACATTGATCAAAAATATGTTGACGTGTACCGCGAGTATCAAAAGCGTCTTGAACGTGCAGGCGCAATGGATTTTGATGACTTGCTCACTAATGTTGTGCGCTTGTTCCGCCAGCACCCCGAAGTGCTTCGCGTATACCAAGAGCGCTTTAAACACATCATGATCGACGAGTACCAAGATACAAATATGGCGCAGAATGCGATAGTGGTCATGTTGGGTGCGCTGCATCACAACGTGTGTGTGGTGGGCGACTCCGACCAAAGCGTGTATCGCTTTCGTGGAGCAGATTTCCGCAATATCTTGGAATTCGAAAATGCCTTTCCCGAAGTCACCACCGTGGTGTTGGCTCAGAACTACCGCAGTACGCAAACCATTCTCGATGCAGCCAATGCGGTAATCACCAACAACGAGAGCCGCAAGCCAAAAGACTTATGGACCGACCAGGGGCAGGGTGAAAAGATCGTTCGCTATTTCGCTAACGACGAGTTTGATGAAGCGAAGTGGGTCATTGCGCAACTCAAAGAGCTGCACGACCACGAACATCGCAAGTGGAGCGAATTAGCAGTGTTTTATCGCACCAATGCTCAGAGTCGTGTTCTCGAGGAATCGCTCACGTATGGCGGTGTTCCGTACAAAGTTATTGGTGGCACCAAGTTTTATGACCGCCGTGAAATCAAAGACGCGCTTGCATATTTGCGGTTGGCCTCAAACCCACTTGACGAAGTGAGCGTCAAGCGGGTGCTCAATGTTCCCAAGCGCGGCATTGGCGACACCACGGTGGCCAAGGTTGATGCATATGCCAACGAATCGGGCATTTCCTTTGCCTTGGCGCTTCGCCGTGCAAGCGAAGCGGGTGTAGGCGCCGCCGGAGTGCGGGGGATCAATGGCTTCACGCAACTGATTGATGAATGTCAGGCGATGCTTGAAGATGGCCCAGGCGCAGTGTTGCGGCATGCGATGGAAAAGAGTGGCTATCTCGCCGAGCTTGTTACAGAAGACACCGTCGAATCTGCAGGTCGCGAAGAAAACATTCAAGAATTAATCGGTGTTGCAAGCGAGTTTATGCAAGTAGATGAATTTCTCGAACAGGTTGCACTTGTTGCAGACACCGATCAGATTGATTCCGAAAACCATGTCACGTTAATGACGTTGCATTCGGCAAAGGGTCTCGAGTTTCCTGTTGTCTTTATCGTTGGTGTTGAAGAGGGAATCTTTCCTCACAGCCGTGCACTTACCGACCCGGTCGAACTTGAAGAAGAACGCAGGCTTGCCTATGTCGGCATCACTCGTGCCAAAGAACGACTGGTGCTCAGCCACGCATGGAGTCGTAGTCTGTTTGGAAACACCAACTACAACCCGCCATCGCGGTTCTTGAGCGAGATTCCAGATGAACTGATTGAACGTCAGGGAAACACCGATTCGGGTGCCGACTCGCAGCGCTACAGCTATCGCTCGCAAGCAGATCGCGGATACGCACAAACGCCGCGCCTCTCGCGCAATGCACCAACCGTTGCGCCAGTATCTCAAGCGCAGATGCAGACTGAGAACCACGGGTTGCGCATTGGCGATGAAATCGTGCATCCCACCTTCGGTGAAGGCATCATCATCGACATTCGTGGTCAAGGTGAAAAAGCGGAAGCTGCAATTCGTTTCCGTTTAGTTGGCGAGAAACATTTGTCTCTCTCGTGGGCGCCTCTTAAAAAACTTGCCGAGTAGTTTCGCTACGGCGTAACAGTGCCTGTTGTACTGCGAAGATCAATCAGCAGAGTGGTTTTGTTTTCCACAATTGGTCGCACATCATTGGGCGGCATCAATTGATCGACGTTTAATGTGCGTCCATCGCAGTCTGTGAACGTATGTGTTTTTTCTATTTGTACTACAAGGCAGTCTGCAGACTTATCGGCAGGGTAGGCGTAATACACCTGCCAACCTTTTGCTACATCGCTGCCGTTGTGTTCGATCACGATGGAGCGTTTGCCAAGCGGATCGCGCAAGTCGGGATAGAGGACAGGACCATCCTCTGCAATTGACTTGGCAATGTCTGCCACTTTGCCCACCACAAAGGTGCGGTTGCCAGGGGTGGAGACGACCTCGGTTCGGTTGGTGACATACGTCGCCATCAACCACGTCACCCCAAACAACACAGCGAAAAATGCAATGCCCCCGATGATGGGCAGGACTGCGCGGGCCAAGGGTGTGCGTAGCCACGGTCTCATGATGCAAGTGTTACCGATCGTGGATGCTCCCGACCAACCCGTGGGGATATCTGTGGGTTGGTATCTGTCACGTCAGAGGGCGTAGGGTTCTGTAGTCGTGAAACGTCCTTACCGCGTTGTAGTGGCCAAGCCTGGCCTAGATGGCCATGATCGAGGCGCCAAAACCATCACTCGTGCTTTGCGCGACCATGGTTTCGAAGTCATTTACACAGGTCTGCATCAGTTGCCAGAGCAAATTGCAGAAACTGCTTTGCAAGAAGATGTCGATGCTGTTGGCTTGTCGCTTCTCTCTGGCGCTCACCTCACGCTGTTTCCTCGCGTGATGGACGAATTGAAATCGCGTGGACTCGACGATGTTCTGGTGTTTGGTGGTGGCGTGATCCCTGATGCCGATGCTCGCGAACTTCGCAAGCAAGGTGTTGGCGAGATTTTTGGTCCAGGTTCTTCATTGAAAGACATCGCTCAGTGGCTCGAGCAAGCGCTCGACGCCAAAGAGCAATAACAGGAAAGTAGCAACATGGATCTCTTCGAGTATCAGGGCAAACAGTATTTTGCGAAGTACAACATTCCGGTGTCTGCAGGTGGAGTCGCACACACAGTTGATGAGGCGTTAGTCGAAGCTGAGAAGGCGTTGTATCCAGTTGTTGTTAAGGCACAGGTGCAAGTTGGTGGTCGTGGCAAGGCAGGCGGAATCAAGCTTGCGAACAACGCAGAAGAAGTGCGTCTGCATGCGGGAAACATTTTGGGCATGGATATCAAGGGCCATCTGGTTAAGCGCGTATGGATTGAGCACGCATCAGATATTGCCGAAGAGTATTACGCATCGTTCACTTTGGATCGTGCAGCAAAACAGCATTTGCTGATGTTGTCGGCGCAAGGCGGAGTTGAGATTGAAGTGGTTGCCGAGCGCGATCCTTCAGCAATTGTCAAGTTGCATATCAACCCAATTGAAGGGTTGTCGCTTGCAACTGCACGTCAGGCAGCGGTAGATGCAAAAATTCCAGTACAAGCACTTGATGGCGTGGCCGACATGTTGGTGAAGCTGTACGAATGTTTCACGAAGGGCGATTGCGACCTTGCGGAAATCAACCCGCTCATTTTGAAGCCAACGGGTGAGGTGCACGCTCTTGATGCCAAAGTCAGTCTTGACGTCAACGCATCGTTCCGTCACCCTGAGTGGGAAGAGTACGCAGCGACAGAAGAGCTTGATGCGCGTGAGCAACTTGCTCGCGAAAAAGGTCTGCAATACATCGGCCTTGATGGAACCGTTGGAATCATTGCCAATGGTGCGGGTTTGGCCATGAGCACGCTTGACGTGGTTAACCAGGTGGGGGGAAGTGCAGCAAACTTCCTCGACATCGGTGGTGGGGCAAATGCCGAACTGATGACAGCCGCGCTCGAGGTGATCAACTCCGACGCCAAAGTGAAGAGCATTTTGATCAATATTTTTGGTGGCATCACGCGCGGTGAAGAAGTTGCGAAAGGAATTGTTGAGGCAGTGAAGCGGGTTTCATTGCGTGCTCCGATTGTGATTCGCCTTGACGGAACGAATGCTGAAGAAGGACGAAAGATCCTTGCCGATGCAGGTATTCCAGATTCTCAACTCACAAGTCGACCAACCATGCTCGAGGCTGCACGTGCGGCTGTCGCGTTGGCAAAGTAAAGGACCGTCATGGCAATTTTCGTAGACCAAAACACCAAGGTGATTGTGCAAGGACTCACGGGTGGTCAGGGCCGTTTTCATGGCCTACGTAATCGTGCGTATGGCACACAGGTGGTAGGTGGAGTAACGCCGGGCAAAGCAGGTCAAGATGTGGAAGGTATTCCTGTGTTCGACTCGGTCGAAGATGCAGTGAAAGCCACAGGTGCGACTGCCTCGTTCATTGCTGTTCCGCCAAAGGCAGCACCGGCGGCAATTTTGGAAGCTGCACGTGCAGGTATCGGATTTGTGGTGTGCATCACCGAAGGCGTGCCTGCCCAAGATGAAGCTCGCGTCTTTGCCACATTGCAACGCGACTATCCAGTAACGCGACTGCTTGGTCCAAACTGCCCAGGCATCATTAGCCCGGGTAAGTGCAACATTGGAATTACTGCAGGTGAGATTGCGCAGTTGCCAAGTGCGACTGGCCCAAACGTTGGAATCGTGTCGCGCTCAGGAACACTGACATATCAAGCGCTATACGAATTGAAGCAGCAAGGCATTGGCGTAAGTACGTGTGTAGGAATCGGCGGAGACCCTGTTCCGGGAACATCGTTCGTTGACTGCTTGGCCGAGTTTCAGGCCGACCCAGAGACACACGCCATCATCATGATCGGTGAGATTGGTGGATCAGCCGAGGAAGAGGCTGCAGAGTTCATCACGAAGCACGTCACCAAGCCGATGAGCGCATACATCGCAGGTGTCACTGCGCCTGCCGGTAAGAAGATGGGCCACGCGGGAGCAATTGTTTCTGGTGGCAAAGGTACTGCGCAAGGAAAGATGGACGCATTGCGGATGGCAGGCGTCAAAGTGGGTCTCAATCCCACGGAGGCCGGCTCCTTGATGGCCGAAATAGTACATAGTCTTCGTTAAGTGAATCGCCCCCACCAAACCATTTCGTATCTTCCCGGGCTAGATGGACTGCGGGCGATCGCCGTCATTGCGGTGATCGTGTATCACGCAAACAAGGACTGGTTGCCTGGTGGGTTTCTCGGCGTTGAAGTGTTCTTTGTTATCAGCGGTTACCTCATCACATTGCTATTGATCAATGAATCGCAGCAACAGGGACGAATTGATTTCAAGAGCTTCTGGATTCGTCGTGCGCGCAGATTGCTTCCGGCATTGTGGACGTTGTTGTTGGGCGTAACGATGTATGCCTCGTTGTTCGAGCGTGAAGAACTAGGCAAGTTGCGTGGCGATGTCATCGCTGCATTCGTCTACATCTTTAATTGGTTCAAGATTTGGTCGGGGTCATCGTATTTTGATGCATCAGCATTAGACCCGTTGCGTCACCTGTGGTCACTTGCGGTTGAGGAACAGTTCTATTTGGTGTGGCCGCTACTCATTGCATTTGTGATGAAGCGTTTTGGAAGACGCCCCGCAAAATTAGGCATCATTTTCTTGGGCATTTCGGTTGCAGTCTCTGTGTACGTCGCCACGTCGTATGCCGCAGGTGTGCGTGGTACACCAATTGAAACTCCCGAGCAATACATTTCATTGTTCGGTCATGCGGTTTCACGTCTTGATTATTTATTCCTCGGAACACTAGGTCGATCTGGCGGTTTGTTCATGGGAGCCGCGCTTGCATTTTGGTATCGGCCAGACATGTTTGCATCGCCAGCAAAGTCGAGTGATCGCCATGTCGTTTCGGTATTTGGAGTTTCCGGTATCGCCGGTCTTGCATATCTCATGTGGGTGTTTCGTGATGTCGTTACCGTTGCAGAAACGGGGTCCTTGCGTGGATACGACCCTTTGTTTCAAGGTGGATTCCTGTTAGTTGGTGTTGCTTCCATTGCAGTAATTACAGCAGCAGTACACACGCAGTCATTTATCGGTAACAAGGTGCTCGGCAACCCAGTGTTCACGTATCTCGGTCGTCGTTCGTATGGCCTGTATCTGTATCACTGGCCGGTGTATCAGTTGTACCGCAAGGTTTCGAGTAATTATCTGACATTGGTTCAATTTGTGGTGTTGTCACTGATCATTTTGGTGTTAACCGAAATTTCGTATCGATTTATTGAAATGCCCATTCGCCAAGGTCTATTTGGAAAGTGGTGGCACAAGTTGCGATATCCGCGCACCGATGCTGACAGAGAGAGGCGCACAAAGTTTTTCGCACTGGGTGCGGTTGCAGCAGTTTTGCCCGTCTTTTCCGTAGTCAGTTTGGCGCTTGGTACGGGTGAAGGAAAGATCGCAGAAAGTATTAAGCGCAACGAAGGTATTGTTCAAAACTTGCTCGGTACAACCGTGCCGCCAGATCCAAGCGCCACGACGCTCCCAGGTACTCAGACCACAACGCTCGACGGCCAAGTAATTCCGATTCTTGCAATTGGTGACTCAGTAATGCTTGGTGCTGCAAATATATTGACCGAGCGAGGCATTACGGTCGATGCGCTGAAGAGTCGTCCATTTAGGCAGGCGCTTGAAATTTCAAACTACGTAAAATCCATTGGGCGCCTTGGCGAATTTGTCATCATCCATTTAGGTACGAATGGTCCGGTAGACCAAGAGACCCTTGACGAGATCATGGTGCCACTTAAAGACGTTGATGTTGTTCTGCTAGTCACTGCACATGTGCCGACACGCAAGTGGCAGGATCGAAATAATGAGTTGATCAGGGCGATGCCAAATGCGTACGGCAATGTGCGGGTCCTTGACTGGTTCCAAGTGGCCGAAACGCACCCAGAATTTTTGTACGGAGACAAAGTTCACCTCAATAATGAGGGGCAACGGGTCTACGCCGATCTCATCATGCAAGCTATAGGGAAGTAAGGTTTTCCTCATGACAACACCTGTTCGAATCGCAATTACTGGTGCCGCTGGCCAAATTGGTTACAGCCTTCTGTTTCGCATTGCATCTGGTGCCATGCTCGGACCAGATACGCCCGTCATTTTGCAACTACTTGAAGTGACTCCGGCGTTGGGTGCACTCAGTGGAGTAAAGATGGAACTTGACGACTGTGCTTTTGGTCCACTTGTTGATGTTGTGTGCACCGACGATGCAAACGTTGCGTTTGGTGATGCCGATATCGCAATGCTGGTCGGTGCGATGCCGCGAAAAGATGGCATGGAACGCTCCGACCTCTTGTCTGCAAACGGTGGAATCTTCAAGCCACAAGGCCAAGCCATTAGTGCTAATGCAAAAAAGAATGTCAAAGTGCTTGTTGTCGGCAACCCGGCAAACACCAACTCGTTGATCGCAATGCACAATGCGCCAAACATCGATCCGCGACAATTCACAGCAATGACACGACTCGATCACAATCGCGCTGTTAGCCAGTTAGCGCAAAAACTTGGTCGCCCAACAACATCAGTGAAGAAGATGACGATTTGGGGCAATCACTCCACGACGCAGTATCCCGACTTGTTCCATGCAGAAGTTGATGGCAAGAACGCGGCGCAACTAATCAACGATCAGCAATGGTTGGAAGATACCTACATCCCAACGGTTGCCAAACGCGGAGCAGCGGTCATTAAAGCACGTGGTTCGTCGTCGGCGGCATCGGCAGCCAACGCTGCACTTGAGCACATTCGATCTTGGGTGCAGGGCACGCCAGTAGGTGATTGGGTGTCGATGGCAGTTCCTTCAGACGGCAGCTATGGCGTGCCAGAAGGGCTGATTTCGTCTTTCCCATGCACATGTGTAAATGGTGAATACAAGATTGTGCAAGGCCTTGATATTGATGGGTTCAGTCGTGCACGCATCGATGCTTCGGTGGCCGAGCTTGCTGAAGAGCGTGACGCTGTGCGTCAACTTGGTTTGATCTAACCCTTACTTCGCGTTCCGTTTATCTGCGAGTCAGCTCGTGAACGAATGCAACCGCGAGGGTCTTTCTTAATCAGTCGATTTTTTTCTTGTGTTGGTGAAAGCTGAATCCCTTTTCGCCACGCATCTAAGTACTTCTGGGGCCAGATCTCACCCTGCAATAGGTACACCTCGGCGCGAGGGCAGATTCGAGATATTCCAAAGTGTGTGTGACAGCGTGTAACCCGCGCGTTGCCGCTTGAGCCCATCACACCAATCCAATCGCCGGCTGACACACGTTGATTTTTTACAACTTTGATGCGACCAAGATGGGAAAAGTAGTAGCGCACGCGGTCGTCGCCAACAAGTGTGATGGTCAGTCCACCGCGCGTGCCTGGCGAGTCCTTTTCTGTTGTCCACTTATCAAGGCGTCGCAGGTTGGTGATGACACCGGCAGTAGGTGCGAGTACGCGTGCATAGCAACCTTCAACATCGACGGCGGGGTACCCAACGTGATCTTTGGGGTAGCGAACGGGAACTTTGGAAAACGGGAAAACGTACTGCGGTGGCTCACCTTCAGCAGTGGCGACTTGAGGGAAGAGCAGCACGAATAGCAGTACAAAGCGAAGCCCCCAACGCATATTCAGACACTACGAGATGGGTGTGGATCTTCGTGAGATAGTGATAGCCAAAGTGACAATTATTAATCCTGCACCGATCACGGCAATGCCTTGTGCCAGTGAGGAATCAAACAGTTGACCAGCCAAGATTCCCGTAGTAATCGTGACTCCTAATCCTCCGGCGCCAACAACTTCAAGGTGAAAGATTTTCGCTCCATATGCAAACAGCAAACTCGTGATCAGTAATGCAATTGCTGGTTGCCAACGATTGTTTTCCCATGCCGCGTATCCGATTGCAGCAAATAGCAGGCTGACGGCACCGGCTGAACGGGCGATGAATGGTAGGCCAATTTTTTGTCGGGCAAACCACAACAACAGGCTTCCCGAAATCATGAATACCAATGGAGCAAGTGCAGTGTCGGCAAAATATTTTGTGACCACCGCTGCCATAAATGGTTGAGTTGCCGCAACCACGATCACGGTTCCAATGAATGTGGTTCGTGATACGAGGGCTGCACCAATTGCAAGAGCTGATGCGGAAGCAAATAGCAAGATCAGGTCTTCTTCAATACTTGCGATGTCGAGTAGTAGGCCAAGGCCAAGTGCAAACGACGCCGTAGCAATGGCAATGACAAATTCACTCAATGTCTTTCGCCATCCTCCCTTGCGTGCGAGCCAATAGGAGAGACCGCCGGTAAGTGCTGAAGTAATGAACAAAGCGGTATCAATTGCAGCCTTCGACATGTCTTGCAAGAGTGCAATGACGATCCACACCAAACCGACAAAGATGACCGATCCACCGAGGTATGCGGCGATCTCCGTGAAAGGGATTGTCCACATCGGCGCCTGACGAAGTGCTTGCGCGTCGGGTGCGGACAGTTTTCCTGCAGTCTCAAATTCGTCAATGAGACGACCTACGCTTTTTTCGTTTGTCATAGTGAGATACTACGAGTGTTACGGTGTCTGCCGATGAAACGTTCATTTTGGATCGACACGGACACGGCAAGCGACGACGCAGTGGCGCTCATACTGGCGTTCATGAACCCAACGATCGAGGTCATTGGTGTTTCGGTGGTCGCAGGAAACGTTCCATTGGACATGGGAATTCAAAACGCTTTGTACACCGCAGAGATGTGCGATTCACAAGTACCGATCTATGCTGGCGCGGAGACACCATTGGTTCGTACTCTCGGCACAGCGCAATTTGTGCATGGTCACGATGGAATGGGCGATATTGGGTTAGCGCTCACGGGTCGCACACCATCTGTGGGTAACGGAATCGACAAACTTATTGAAGCGGTGCGTGCGAATCCTGGGCAGATTGAGCTCGTCACACTCGGGCCACTGACCAACATTGCGCTTGCACTGCGCACAGACCCAAGCATTGCCCAATCAATCAAACGATGCGTCGTGATGGGTGCGGTTGCCGACCACATCGGAAACGTGACACAAGTTGCCGAATTCAACATGTGGGTTGACCCAGAAGCAGTCGACGTTGTGTTGCAATCGGGAATGCACCTCGAGTTTGTGGGGTGGGATATTTCGCGCACTGCAGCAGTAGTAACTCCACAGGAATCGGCAATGATTCGCTCAATTGGAACTGATCGCGCGCGATTTGCAATGGATATTCAGCGCATTGTGGAAAAGTTCTGTGCCGAAGAAACACATCTCAATGGTTTCGATCTGCCCGACCCGATTGCTATGGCGTATGCCATCGATACAACGATTGCTCTTGAAGCACACCATTGGTATCTGTCGGTGGAAACACAGTCGGATCTCACTCGTGGAATGGTGGTCATGGACACACTTGGTGTGATGCATCAAGAACCAAACGCAATTGTTGTGACGAGTGCGAGCCACGAGAAGTTCATGTCAATGCTGGTAGACGTACTGCGATGAGCAACTCTCCATTGTCTGACGCGTTTGTCGAGTTGGCAGTTACCACTCGCAGCGGGCACGACGAGTCGGTGCATTACGGCGCAGTGGTTGGCTTGGCTCCAGATGGATCGGTTGAATTCGCTTTAGGCGATCCGGCTGCAATTGTGTTTCCACGTTCATCGACAAAGCCCATTCAGGCAACAGCAATGGTGGCAAGTGGTCTTGATTTACCGCCACATTTGTTGGCCTTGGTGTGCGCGAGCCATGACGGTCGACCCGAGCACTTGCGCGCTGCGACAGACATTTTGTCGCAGGCAGGACTCACTGAACACAATTTGAAAAACACAGCCGATTACCCGCTCGACCCTGATGCTCATGAAGCCGTGGTTCGACGTGGTGGAGTAAAAACCTCATTACAAATGAATTGCTCGGGTAAGCATTCGGGAATGTTGGCAACATGTGTGCACAACGGATGGGACTTAGATAGTTATCTACATGTAGATCACCCGTTACAGCAACGCATCACCGAGATGGTTCCCGAACTGGCAGGGGAAGGCGCAACCTACATTGCTATTGACGGATGTGGCGCACCTGCGCATGCGCTGTCATTGACTGGTTTAGCGCGTGCATTTCGCGCGGTTGCTATCGCGCCAGTTGGGTCTGCGGCGGCGCGCGTTGCCCACGCAATGCGCACGCATCCCGAAATGGTTGGTGGCCCAACGCGCGATATCACACTGTTGATTCAGGGGGTTCCGGGGCTATTCGGTAAGGACGGAGCCGAGGGAGTGTTTGCAATTGCAATGCCAGACGGCCGAGCAATCGCGCTCAAAATTGCAGATGGTGCGAATCGTGCACGACCACCCGTAATGAAGAGTGCGTTGCAAAGACTTGGCATCGACATCAGCAATGTCGATGAGCGTGCGTTTGCTTCACCCATCATGGGTCACGGCAGCGTTGTTGGTTCTGTTCGGGTTACAGCACAGATATAACCCGAAGAAACAGGTCAGCCTTCGTACAGCGCGTCGGCAACT
>Ga0222714_10005836_pt1 | contig 11589 bp, 16 predicted proteins | sample C33_3DmetaG_FD_165048 | JGI IMG/M metagenome (GOLD analysis project Ga0222714, IMG submission 165048) | Estuarine water microbial communities from San Francisco Bay, California, United States - C33_3D | ecosystem: Environmental > Aquatic > Marine > Unclassified | place: USA: California... | reverse complement strand
TATCTCAGGTTGTTATGTTAAACTCTTATCAACCCAAAAACAAAAAGGGTGTTCTTACCAATGAAGATATTCTTTGGCAAGAAGAAAGGCGTCAACGTAAAGTAAGACGCTTGGACTTTGAGGTCCGCTAGGAAAGGTGGTCGAGTGGTTTAAGGCTCTAGTCTTGAAAACTAGCGAAGTGAGAGCTTCCGTGGGTTCGAATCCCACCCTTTCCGTTTCACATAAATACCAGAAAAGTCTTTGTGACCGATGGGTATTCAGATAAACGGTACTAACGATACTATCTCTGCTGCTGATGGTGCTTTAGAGGTAAGTGGTTTTACGTTTCAAAATAAGACAACAGCACAAAGAAATGCTGGTGTAAGTACTGCTACTGGTGCTGCGATTTATAATACGACAACAAACCAACTAGAAATTTATAGTCCTGCTGGGTGGGTTGTTGGGGCGCAAGAACCATTCGTTGCTACTGGTGGAACTACAAGTACAACATCAAGAACTGGATATTCTGTTCATACCTTTACTTCTCCTGGTTCTTTTGTAGTTACTTCTGGTTCTGCAACTGCTGAATACATTGTAGTCGCAGGAGGCGGCGGTGGTGGAGGATCTGTAACAGATGGATGGGGCGGCGGCGGCGGTGGCGCAGGAGGTTTAAGAGAAGGAACGACATTATCTTTAAGTTCTGGAACTTATACTATCACTGTTGGTGGTGGAGGTTCTGGTGGACCTGCTGCAGGAGCTCCTGCAGGAAGAGGTACAGCAGGTAGCAATTCTTCTATTGTTAGTCCTGGTGTTAGTATTACTGCTTCTGGTGGTGGATATGGTGGAGCAGCCTCCCCAGCACCAACAGGCGATGGAGCTGGTGGTCCTGGAGGATGCGGCGGCGGAGCTTGTCTATCTGGAAACGTTGGTGGTTCTGGAAATGCTGGATCATATACTCCTGTTGAAGGATATCCCGGTGGAGATGCATCAAACTCTGGATATGGTGCTGGAGGCGGTGGAGGTGGTGGTGTTGCTTTTACCGGCGGTGATGGTCAATATAGCATTCCAGTATCTCCTACTGGTGGTAATGCTGGACCTGGTGGGAATGGTTCAACATCATCTATTACAGGAGCATCAGTAACTCGTGGTGGTGGAGGAGGAGGGGGAAGTAGTAGATCTAGAACACCAGTAGCAACAGGTGGAACGGGTGGTGGTGGTAATGGAGCTAATTCTTCAGGTTCCGGAAGTGCAGGAACTGCTAACACTGGCGGTGGTGGCGGTGCTGGTGGAAATGATGCTGGCGGCGGCGGTACTGGTGGTGCTGGTGGTTCCGGTATCGTCATCATTGCTTATCCAACTTCATAATTTCTTAATCACTATCGTCAAACCAACACATAGTTGACAAACTCAAAATAGTAAGTATTATAGCTAGTAGATACTAATGGGAACCTAATATGCTGGGTTTTTATTTTCTAATGTTTACATTTGTTGCATTAGTTGCCTATGCTGGTTATGAAGAAACAATGCGACTTTTCCAGTATGCAGATCTACAAGTAAGACATGCTGCCATTAGGGTTCAAATGAAGTGGATGGGTTGGAAACTTAAGAGACAACTTGTTAAGGACACAACCGACTTCCAAAAGTTTCTTAAGGAGTACGACAAAGATGACCAATAAAGAGATGTCCGATCTCTCTATAGAGAGAAAGGAATGTCCAAAGTGTGGTGCTCTCTGGATCAATGGAGAACACTACTGGTCTGGAACGGGCAAGAAAGGAAATGAACTTGATCTTGCTGGTTTAGTATGTAATAAATTGGGCGATGAAACTTGTATAAACCCATGTACTGGTATGGAAGGTGGTATAACCTGGGAGAAAAGACTTACAGAGCTTGAGCAGGATCATCCATGATGCACGATCAAGAAGAACTGATTACACGCTCAGAATGTCAGGAGATGATTGATGCTGCTATACGAAGGCACAATCGGAATGCTTCCATTATTTCTATGTGCGTTGGTTGGGTTGTGCTTGCTTTATTTGCTGAGGGACTTTTAAGACTCATAGGCGTTATTCCACCAGTACTGCCATGGCTCAACATTACCCTGAAATAATAGGCATAGTCCTGCTGCTAATATTTGCTGCCACGATGTTCTATCAAGGCACAATGATAATGAGGGGGCAGCGTGGATACAGACATTGTGAGCGTGAGAGCAAACAAATGCTTGATATGAGAAGACGTATAGAGGAGTTAATGAAAGAAAATGACGACTGAAGAATGGTTCATTTTTATTGACTTCTTTTCACATATGCTCTATATGTTTGTAGCGTTTATGTGTGGACTTATTATTGGTTACTTAGTTGGATTTAGAAACGGAGGAATGTAATGTCACACTTATTAGGTAGATTTCTTGTAGTATTAGCAATACCATTCGTAGTTGCTACACTTTACTTTGGTTCAAAAAAAGGCGGATACTACGACACCGATAACTACAAAGGAAATGGAACAGCCCACTAGAAGGTGTTGGGATTTTGTAATGTCTTCATTTGCCAGGTCTTATGGAGTTGAGAGAGTTCACTCCGAAGAAAAATTTCATTGGATGGCACTCCAATGGTGTGACGACAACAATTACACATGTAATATATACCTAGACGACTTAAATAAAGTTGACGCCTACTTTAGAAGATACTACGAAGAATGGGATTAGGACATTTTGCAGCAACATTATTAAATAATAAAGTTGCTTTAGCTTTCATTTGTTACATACTTGTTTTTGTGCCTATCTTAGGTATCTGGGCAGTCCACAAATACAACTGGCAGCACTGGGCTCCATTTGACAAATGGCACAAGAAGTAGTATAATTATTTCTGTTGAGAGGCAAGACCACTCAACTGCGGCAGTCCCCTTCTGATAGGTTCAGGACTGGCGGCGACAGGAACCTATCGCAACGGGGTGTAGCGCAGTTTGGTAGCGCATCTGTTTTGGGAACAGAGGGTCGCAGGTTCGAATCCTGTCACCCCGATCGCCAGTTTTCCGACTGGCACACTTGACTAAATATCAGTCAAAACCTTATAATACTAGGGTAATCAACACACAACAATGGCACTGACCGCAAAATTCAAGAAAGACATTAGCACGCTTCGTGCTGCTGCTAATGGTGAAATCTACCTTGATGTAAAGAATCCGAAGCTCTACAAAAAGGTGCGTCGCTTTTATGAAAATGAGGGTGTAGTATTTTCGGGAGACCCTCTTGATGATTACGAAATGTTGATGGACTACATCTTGCAGGATATCGAATCTGTTGAGGTTGCCTGATGAAAGTCGTAAAGAAACCAACCGTTCTTCTTGAGCGGTTTCCGTATCGTTACGTCCAAGTCGGTACTCTTGAGATTAATGGTAAACCTGATTGTCGTATTCAGAAAGTAGATTCCTATACTGGTCGATATCGTGATATGTATCTCTGCGATAATGAGATGCAACTTACTACTGCTATGGAAGACCACGATTATACTTGTTGGTTAGATCCTGATAACGTCCCTGCTTATGTCAAGGACGATGAAGACACGGAGAGTCTCTAAAAGAACTGGTGGAGTCATCCCCAATATGCCCATGATGGAGACATGTAAAAAACCCTGGTCGGGATGGTCAAATGACCCCTGGAGTTTACTGCTTCTCTCAAAAGCAGTTGGTGCGGATGGGATAACTCCCGCCCAGTTTCTTGCTTCTGGTTAAAGAGTAAGTGGCGAGCCTGCAATACCTAAACGGAGTCTAGAGAGGTTGCATAAACCTCTCTTTTTTAGTATAATAATAAAAAAGATTATAATGATTGGTTTTAATCACTTGGGTAGACTTGGGCGTCTTGGAAACCAGATGTTTCAATATGCTGCTCTTAGAGGTATTGCAAATAAACAAGGAGTAAACTATTGTTTACCACTCTATCAAGAAGCAGTTGATGATGGAACTGGCAATATGCTCAAAACGGAATTGTTTAACTGCTTTGCAATGGAAAGTGTAACTCAGTTAAACATTCAGAATATTGATAAAGATAGACCTATTCTTTCGGAAGGATCGTTTCATTTCAATGAAGGAATGTTTAGCAACTCATTTGACTGGGTAAGTTTGTGGGGGTTCTTCCAGTCAGAAAAGTATTTTAAACATATTGAAGAAACTATTCGTAAGGATTTCACTTTTAAAGATGAAATACTGGAACCTTGTGAAGAGATGATAGAAAATATTAGTGATAAAGTTGTCGGTTTACATATTCGTAGAAAGGACTATTTGATAAATCCAAACCACTTCTTTGTTGGTATGGAATATTATGAAGAAGCACTATCCAAGTTTTCTGATGATACTGAAGTTATAGTATTCTCAGATGATCCGCAATGGTGTATGGAACAAGAACTATTTGCTGACGATAGGTTTATGGTTTCTGAGAATGATAATGGATATGTTGATATGTGTTTGATGAGTATGTGCTCAGACTTTATTATTGCCAACTCATCATTTTCTTGGTGGGCAGCATGGTTAGCAAATAAAGGAAGAGTCATTGCTCCAAAGAAGTGGTTTCCGAATGATGATAAAAGTATTGTAGATCTATACCCTGAAACTTGGGAGGTAATTTGATGAAGACCGCTATTATTTTTATTGGTACTGGAGACTATCTTAACTTCTTACCAAACTACTATAAGAATATAGAGGAATATTTTCTTCCAAATACTGAAAAGACTATTCTAGTATTTACTGATGGTGAGTTAGAAGACCTTCCAGATAATATCATCCCTTATTACCAAGAACATCTTCCTTGGCCATTTATAACTCTGAAGAGGTTTGAAATTATTAATAGAGCAAGAGATGTTATTGATAAACATGACATGCTTGTTTTTATTGATGCTGATGCTCTTCCAGTAACAACAATAACTGAGGAGGAGTTTTTCACTGATAAACCTTTATTTGGAGTGCATCATCCTTGCCATTTCCTGAATATGGCACCTCACAATCGGTATCCTGGTGCTTGGGATCAAAATGAAAGGTCTTTAGCATATGTGAATACAACTGAAGAGAAACCAGAAGTTTATTATCAAGGATGCTTTTGGGGTGGAAAAGTTCCAGAAGTCTGTAAGATGATTGATGAGTTAGAAGAAAGAACGAATAAAGATCTTGAAAATGATGTTATTGCCTTATGGCACGATGAGAGTCATATCAATAAGTATTACCTAGAAAATAAAGATATTGTTCATACATTTGGTCCAGAGTATTCTTATCCAGAACTATTCTCAGATCAATGTACATTTGAACCAAAAATAGTACACTTAAAAAAAGATAACTCTAAGTATCAACAATGAAACTAGCAGTTTGTTATAGAGGTCATTTGAGGACTCTATCGAAGACATTTGAAAATCAAAAAGAATATCTATTTCAAGATCATGATGTTGATTTCTTTTGCCATACATGGAATGCCTATCACGAAGAAATAGACTTTTTAAAAGAAGTCGTTAAACCAAAAAGGTTAATCGTGGAAGACACAAAACATCTGGAAAGAAACCCATACTCTTCCATGAGGATTCAAAACAACTTTGATCTAAATCCAAACCAGAATAAGGCTAGAAAAATTGGAGACGGGTATTTACAATCTATTCCATATAATGTTCTCAGTCTATTGTATTCTTTAACTCAGGTAAATCTTCTAAGAAAAGAATACTGCCAATCTAATGATGTTTCTTATGATGGCATTCTAGTCATCCGACCTGATATTTACTTTTATGATAAATTCAGGTATCATGAAACTGATATAGATAAGATTAATATCTCTTGGTATGAAAATATAGGAGATCATCTAAACAACCCTCATGCTATTATAGATCATATTGCTTTTTCTAACGAAGAAAATATCAATACTTACTCTGATTGCTTTTTGTATGTTTCCTCATACTACTTCAACTATGGAATTCCTTTTGTCCCAGAAACTCTATTAGGATGGCATGTAAAGTCAATTAGTGATATTGGTATTAATATGGTAAATACCAGACATAAAGTTGTTAGAACACAAACCTACAAACACGATGATAATTTAGATAGATGAACTTAAAAGATTTGGAGTTGATTTCTATTGAGCAGGGATTATATGATGGATTTAATTCCTTCATGATTAGTTCTGACTTAAAGATATTTGGAAAGCTTCTGGCAAGAACTATTCTATTTGATAAGGTCAAAGATGTTCCTGGAGATATTGTTGAATGTGGAGTCTTTAAAGGTACAGGAACTTTTACATTCTTAAAATTGAAGAGGTATTTTTGCCCGAATAGTTATAAGAAAGTTATTGGGTTTGACTTTTTCAACTCCAAGGAACTTACGGAGTCACTTTCACTTCAAGATAAGAAAGCAATGACTCTTCTTTTTGAAGGTAGAAATTTTGCTCATGATAATTCTTATAAGAAAACTCTAGAAGATAAGATTTTACAATCGGGGTTTCTTGACCATGAGTTTGAACTTATTGAAGGTGATGTTTCAAAAACTGTAATTGACTTTGTGGAGGAAAGACCAGGAGTTCGTATTTCTTTGCTCTATTTGGACCTTGATTTGGAACAACCAACCTATGATGTATTGAGTTCTCTTTGGGATAAAGTCAGTAGTGGTGGTATAATAGTATTTGATGAATATGCATATCATAACTGGTCTGAGTCTATTGGTGTTGATAGATTCTTTAAGGACAAAGATGTAAAGATTCATTCTCTAAATTTTGTTGCTCCCTCCGCATATATTATTAAACCATGAATAAGTTAGTAATTTTTGATCTTGATGGTGTTCTTATTGATAGTAAAGACTATCATTATGAAGCATTGAATCGGGCACTGGGAGAAGAATATTCTATTAGTAGAGAAGAGCATGTAAGCATCTACGATGGTCTTCCTACAAAAGCAAAACTAGAACTTCTCACAAAGAACAAGGGTCTTCCTGTAGATCTTTATGAGCAAATCTGGAGAGATAAACAAGAAGCAACTCTAAAGATCTTTAATGAATGTGTTGCCAAAGACTATCAGTTGATGGGGTACTTTCAGCAACTTGTAGACGCTGGATATAAAATTGCAGTTGCCTCTAATAGTATTCGCAATACTGTAAAGATTATTCTTCTTCGTTTGGGTCTTCTTGAGTTTGTGGACATGTATGTGTCCAATGAGGATGTTGTTAGGAATAAACCATTCCCAGCAATGTATTGGAAGTGTATGACTGCTCTGGGAGCACTTCCTGCCGATACTGTCATTGTTGAGGATAGTCACATTGGTCGTCAAGGTGCTATTGATAGCAAGGCACATTTGGTTCCTGTAGAGGATCGTAAAGATCTTAACCAGGCAAAGATTGACCGCATTAAAAAAATTCTAAATGGCACAAAGAAGAAAGTTGCGTGGGAGAGCAAGACTATGAATGTTCTTATTCCTATGGCGGGTGCTGGTAGTAGGTTTGCTAGTCAAGGATATACCTTCCCCAAACCTTTGATTGAAGTTAAAGGTAAACCAATGATCCAAGTGGTTGTTGAGAACCTGAACATCAAAGCAAACTATACCTTTATCGTTCAGAAAGAACATTATGAAAAGTATAGTCTCAACTATCTGTTGCCTCTTATTGCTCCTGGGTGTAATATTGTTCAGGTAGATGGTATCACAGAAGGTGCCTGCTGCACAACTCTTCTAGCAAAAGAGTTTATCAATAATGATGAGCCTCTAGTGATGGCAAACTCAGACCAGTTTGTTGAGTGGGATAGTAATGAAACTCTGTATGCTTTCCAGAATGGAGAGTGTGATGGTGGTATTCTTACCTTTCCTTCAACACATCCAAAGTGGTCCTATGCCAAGTTGGGTGAAGATGGATATGTATCTGAGGTTGCTGAGAAGAAACCTATTTCCGAACATGCTACGGTAGGAATTTATTATTGGAAGAAGGGTTCTGACTATGTTAAATATGCAGAACAAATGATTGCTAAAGATATTCGTGTCAACAATGAGTTTTATGTCTGCCCAGTTTTCAATGAAGCGATTGGTGATGGTAAAAAAATCCGCATCAAAGAAATTGAAAAGGATGGCATGTGGGGAATTGGAACACCTGAAGACTTGAATTATTTCTTGGAGCACTACAAAGAATGAAACTAATTGCACACAGAGGAAATACTAATGGTCCAAAACCATTAGAAGAAAATTCACCAGACTACATTGACCTAGCAATATCAAAAGGTTTTGATGTTGAAGTTGATATCAGATATGATACATTTGATAAAAACTTTTATCTTGGGCATGATGAAGCACAATACGTTGTGACTTCATATTGGTTAGCGGAGAGAATGCAAAACCTTTGGGTTCATTGTAAAAACTTAGATGCTCTATATGAGTTTTCTAATAACAGAGGCGGATACAATTACTTTTGGCATCAAACTGATAACTTCACCCTAACAAACAATAACTATATTTGGACATATCCAGGTCTACCATATACTCCAAGATCTGTTATTGTTATGCCAGAGTCTGTGATGGGTAATAATAAATTTGAACAAATAGTTGACTTTAAGGTTTACAACTGTTATGCTATATGTTCAGACTATGTTGGACTTTTAAAATAGTAAAATGAAAATTGCTTTATGTCTTTCTGGTCAACCAAGATTCGTTAGAGAGGTAGCACCATATATTCTACAAAATGTATGTGGTGGATATGATACTGATGTCTTCATGCATCTATGGTTTGATCAAGATCTTCAGACTAAACCATATAAGTATGGTGGTAATGGTGATTGGCAACACCAAAGAATTCCACCAACAGCAGCAGAAGACGCATTAAGCATTTATAAACCAAAGCTACATAAGATAGAACCAAGTAAAAAGTTTAAAGATTCAACGATCAAAACTGATTATTCATATTATCCAAATGGTGAATTGGTTCCCTGGTCTAGGCACTGGAATGAAAGTAACGAACCTGATTATAAGTCTAGAATGGTTAATAACTGGTTGTCCTGTCATTATAGTCTAAACCAAGTCAATATTCTTAAGAAAGAATATGAATACGCCAACGATTTCAAATATGACTTCGTTGTGAGGTGTAGGACAGACTCTGTTGTACACACAAAAATTGAATTTGAAAACTATGATCCAAACGTCATTCACTATACAGGTATACTCAATCAACCAGATGGTATGATTGCAGATTATATTAACTTTGGTGGATCTGAAGTTATGGATCCATTTATGAGTACATTTTCATTCATAGATCAAATTTTTAAAAAGTGTGATGAAGACTTTGGTGGAGCATGGAGTAATGAGATGCTTCATAGAAAGACTTTAGATCATTTTAATATTCCTCATCAAGCACATCCTATCGTTGTAACATTGCCTCGTTTTTGATATGAAAGCACTTGTAACAGGTGGAGCAGGATTTATAGGCTCCAACCTTGTAGATACTCTTATTGAGCAGGGAAATGAGGTCATTGTCATTGATAATGAATACTCTGATGCTCATGAGAGTTTCTATTGGAATTCTAAAGCACAAAATCATAAGTATGATATTTGTGACTATGAAAACACACGCCCTCTATATGATGGTGTAGATTATGTTTTTCATATCGCAGCTGAGGCACGTATTCAACCATCTATTGAAAACCCCATCAACGCTGTACATATCAACTCAGTTGGTACTTGCACAGTTCTTCAGTGTGCCCGTGAGGCTGGTGTAAAGAAGGTAATGTATTCATCAACCTCAGCAGCATATGGGATGTTGAATGAAATTCCAAATGTTGAAACTCAACCTGATGACTGCTTGAACCCATATTCAATCTCTAAAGTAAATGGAGAAAAGTTGTGTACCATGTACACTAATCTTTTTGGTCTTAAGACTATTATCTTCAGATACTTCAATGTTTATGGGGAGCGTCAACCTATCAGGGGACAATATGCTCCTGTAATTGGAATCTTCCTTCGCCAGAAAAACTCTGGAGAACCTCTTACTATTGTTGGAGATGGTGAGCAGAGGAGAGACTTTACACATGTTTCTGATGTTGTGAATGCAAATATTCTTGCAGCAGTCACAGACATTGATGATGAGTTTTATGGAACATTATTCAATGTTGGTAGTGGAAAAAATCATTCTGTAAATGAGATTGCTTCTTTAATTTCTGATGATATTGTAAATATCCCATCTCGTATTGGTGAGTCTAGAGTTACACTTGCAGACAATACTAAGTTGAAAACTATCCTCGGGTGGGAAAGTAAAGTAGAAGTTGAAACATGGATAGGAGAAAATCTATGAAATCATTAGTTGCATATCATCAGTGTTTTACTAATCGTAAGGCAACTGAGTTTGCCGTTAAAAACTTTAGAGAGCACAATCCAGATACTCCATATTATCTTTGGTCTGATGGTGGATCTGATTTTTCAGACATGGCAGAAACCTATAATGTAAACTGGGTTTATGATGAAAGAAATGTTGGTATGAATTATCTGCCAGCAAAGGATGCTAAAGTTATTGTCGAAAGACTTGTAAGGTGCTTCGAAGATTCCAAATGTGAATACATGCTCTTGATTAGGATGATGTTTATTGTATTGGTAATGTAGAAGTTGAGAATGATTTTGATGTCGCTGGAGCAAATACTCCAGGGAATATAATTGCAGAAGTTGCCATGGAATATATTCGGAAGAAATATTCTGTAACTCCAAATGTAAACTGGTATAATGCTTGTGGGGGAACAATATTAAATAGGAATATTTTCTTTGAAAACTATGATAAAATAGAAAGGTTCTTAGAAGAAGATCACGATTACATTATTGAAAATCTTTCTGGTGAAAGATATAAGTGGTCTTTTGGATCTATGGATTCATTCTTGAATTTTCTTTATATGATATGTGGTAAAGAAATTAGTATCAACTCAGATTTGGCAGAACACTTAAGAAATCCTAACTGGAACTCATCTAACTATAAACTTGTCCATCAGTATAAGCAACATTATGCCTAAACAAAAAGTAATTATTTGGGGGTATCCTTTAGACTCCCATACACACTCTTATATTCATGGTGCTTGGTATAAGACATTTAAGCATCTTGGATACGATACATATTGGTTCCATGATCAAAACTATCCAGTTGGGTTTGACTATTCTAATGCTCTCTTCATTACAGAAGGATATGCAGAAAAGAATATTCCTCTCGTAGAGTCTTCAACTTATTTTGTACATATCTGTGTAAACCCACAGAAGTATCTTGAAAAGGGTTGTCGTCTTATTGATATTCGCTTCAATGTCAATCAAATTAATGACTGCAATTATTCATATGAGTTTGACAAGAAGGAGTCTGTAGAGATTGATGAAGTATCCTTCTACAAAAAGGAAGCAGATGACTCCATACTTTCTGACCAGTTTAGAACTGGTATTGGTGGATATGAAGCACTATACTTGAGTTGGGCAACTGATCTTCTTCCTGAAGAGTTTAATTTTGAGGACAGATTCATTCCTAGAGAAAGAAAGATACATCACGTTGGATCTATTGCTGAGAGTAATATTAATGAAATCAGAAAGTTTGGTCGGGCAATGCAGGAGAATGGAATTGAGTTTGTCCATAGAAATCAATGGGTAAAACCTGCTAACTGG
>Ga0222714_10005835_pt1 | contig 11589 bp, 10 predicted proteins | sample C33_3DmetaG_FD_165048 | JGI IMG/M metagenome (GOLD analysis project Ga0222714, IMG submission 165048) | Estuarine water microbial communities from San Francisco Bay, California, United States - C33_3D | ecosystem: Environmental > Aquatic > Marine > Unclassified | place: USA: California... | reverse complement strand
CCCTAATGTGTTTGTTTTAGGAGATGCTCGAGCCTACCAAACCCGTGAACGCCTCAAAGAGGTACAATTGGATCCCCGTTTGCTTGCATGGGCCCAAAGCCGGCCTTGCATGGTAATAGGAAGTTCTTGGCCGGCCGAAGAGCAATGGATTCAGAAGTTTTGGGCGGAATTCCCCGAGCTCAGCCAACAGTGGAACTGGATCATCGTTCCTCACGAAATCAGCCGCCAACCCTCATTCTCCTGCCCCTTCTTGAGCCAAGGCATCCCCGCGTCAGACGAAAACAAGTTGTGGGTCGATCAAACCGGACAATTGAGGGGCCTATACACGGTAGCGAAGATGGCCATTGTTGGCGGTGGCTACGGGTCAGGTTTGCACAATGTATACGAACCATTGGCCGCTGGTGCTCCGGTCATGTGTGGCCCTGAAACTGACAAGTTCCCTGAGGCCGCATTGTTTGAGAAACAAGGATTTCTGTTCCGAGTCGACGCTCGACAAGGGTGCATTGCCCTCTGCGAATGGATGGTTAAACCAGAAGAGTTCACCCAAAAAGGCCAACAGGCGAAAGCCCATATCCATGAGAAAGCCCAGTCCTATTCTGAAGAATTGGCAAGGTTCTTAGCCTCAAACTGACAAGTTGTCGCACATGTTGGTCAAATTCTGCCATTCAGTTGACTCTTCTCACTGATTTTGGCCTTGGCACGAATTTCTCATAAGAGGGTCCGAACAACTTTTCATTGATATGTCAGTAAACGTTAAACCACTGGCCGATCGAGTTCTGATAGAACCCGTTCAGGCCGAGCAGACAACTGCTTCAGGAATCATCATTCCCGACACCGCTAAAGAAAAGCCACAAAAAGGATCTGTGGTGGCTGTAGGAAACGGCAAGCCCGACGAACCTATGACCGTGAAAAATGGCGATTTGGTTTTGTACGGAAAGTACGCCGGAACTGAAATCAGCATTGAGGGAAAAGACTATTTGATCATGCGCGAAAGCGACATCTTGGCAATTCTCTAAACCTTAGAAAAGAACAAAAAAATGGCAAAGAAAATTGATTTTAACACCAACGCCCGCGACGGTTTGAAGCGCGGCGTAGACGCTTTGGCCAACGCGGTCAAAGTAACTTTGGGCCCCAAAGGCCGCAACGTAGTCATCGATAAGAAATTCGGTGCTCCTCACATCACCAAAGACGGCGTGAGCGTTGCCAAAGAAATTGAATTGATCGATCCCGTAGAAAACATGGGCGCTCAAATGTTGAAAGAAGTAGCTTCCAAAACCGCCGACATCGCCGGTGACGGAACCACTACCGCTACCGTTTTGGCTCAGGCCATCGTGACTGCCGGTTTGAAAAACGTAGCAGCCGGTGCGAATCCTATGGATTTGAAGCGAGGCATTGAAAAGGCCGTTACTGCTGCCGTAGCTAAATTGAATGAAATGGCTGAGACCGTAGGCGATGCCCATGACAAAATTGAGCAGGTTGCCACCATTTCTGCCAACAACGATTCTACCATCGGCTCCTTGATCGCCGAGGCTATGAAAAAAGTAGGCAAAGACGGTGTCATCACCGTTGAAGAAGCCAAAGGCACCGAAACCACCGTAGACGTGGTTGAGGGTATGCAATTCGACCGCGGTTACTTGAGCCCTTACTTTGTAACCAACACCGAAAAAATGCAAGCTGAGATGGACAATGCGTTCATCTTGATCTACGACAAGAAGATCAGCAGCATGAAGGATTTGTTGCCCGTATTGGAGAAGGTCGTCCAGACTGGCAAACCTTTGTTGATCATCGCTGAAGACATCGACGGTGAAGCTTTGGCTACCTTGGTGGTCAACCGCATTCGCGGAAGCCTCAAAATCGCTGCTGTAAAAGCTCCTGGCTTTGGAGATCGCCGCAAAGAGATGTTGCAAGACATCGCTATTTTGACCGGTGGAACCGTGATCAGCGAAGAGCAGGGTCGCCGTTTGGAAGACGCAGGCATGGAAGATCTGGGTACCGCTGAAAAAGTCACTATCGACAAAGACAACACCACGGTTGTCAATGGCGCTGGAAGCAAAGAAGCCATTGCCGCTCGTGTCAACCAAATCAAAACTCAAATCGATAACACCACTTCAGACTACGACCGTGAGAAGTTGCAAGAGCGCTTGGCCAAGTTGAGCGGCGGTGTGGCTGTTTTGTACATTGGTGCTGCCACAGAGGTGGAAATGAAAGAGAAAAAAGACCGTGTTGACGATGCATTGCACGCCACTCGTGCTGCTGTTGAAGAAGGCATCGTCCCTGGTGGTGGTGTAAGCTTCATTCGCGCCATTGCCGGTCTCGATGGTGTTGAAGGCTTGAACGAAGACGAAAACACCGGTATTGCCATTGTGCGTCGCGCTTTGGAAGAGCCCTTGCGTCAAATCATCGCCAATGCTGGCGGCGAAGGCAGCATCGTGGTTCAGAAAGTGGCCGAAGGTACTGGTGATTTCGGATACAACGCCCGTACCGAAGAGTACCAAAACTTGATCAAGGCCGGTGTCATCGACCCCAAGAAAGTTTCTCGTGTGGCTTTGGAAAATGCAGCTTCAATTGGCGGCATGATCCTGACCACCGAGTGTGTGTTGTCAGAAATCAAAGAAGAGGCTCCTGCCCACTCTCATGGCCCCGATATGGGCGGAATGGGCGGCATGATGTAAGCCCTTCATTGTTGTTCACTTCAAAAAACCCCGGCCCTGCCGGGGTTTTTTGTTGCCCTTCATTGCCGATTTCCGGGCGTACCTTTGCCCCCATGGCACGCATTCTAGGCATCGATTATGGACTCAAACGAACAGGCTTGGCCGTGACTGATCCATTGCGCATGTTTGCCCAACCCATAGGCATGGTCGAGACCAGCACTCTATTTGGATGGCTGGATCGCTATTGCCAAGAAAATGAAGTCGATAGCGCTGTCATTGGAATGCCTTTGAATTTGGATGGTTCGGATACGCACAATTCCCAACCCGTTCGGGATTTTATCACTCAAATGCGGAATCGGTATCCGCAGTGGAAATTGCATTTGATTGATGAACGCATGAGCAGCCGAGAAGCCAAGGCGAGTATTTTGGCCTCGGGGGTTTCCAAATCCAAACGCCGCGAAAAAGGACTCGTCGATACCGTGAGCGCTGCCCTAATTTTGCAAACCCATTTGAGTCAACTTCCATGATACTTCCGATATACGCCTACGGGACACCCGTTCTCCGCAAAAAAGCCCAAGAAATCGATGCCCAATACCCCAACTTGAACGATCTGTTGGAGAATATGTGGGAGACCATGTACGAATCTGACGGCATTGGTTTGGCCGCTCCCCAAATCGGCTTGGATATTCGATTGTTCGTCATTGACGGGGGCGAAATCGAGGGCATTGAACCCGCAGGCTTCAAGCAGGTGTTCATCAATGCTGAAATATTGGAAGAAACGGGTGCTGAATGGGAATACGAAGAAGGGTGCTTGAGCATTCCCTTCATTCGCGCCAATGTGAAGCGTCAAAGCGATGTAACGATTCGCTACCAAGACGAAAACTTTAACACCCACACCCAAACATTTGGAGGCATGGCTGCTCGCATCATTCAACACGAATACGATCACATTGAGGGCATCTTGTTCACCGACCGCATTGCTCCTCTCAAGCGTCAAATGCTGAAAAACAAACTCAAATCCTTGTCGGAGGGGCGTGTAAACGCTCCCTACAAAATGAAGTTTGCCAAGCGCTAACTTGCTGCCATGAAATCTTGGAAATGGTATTGGCTGCTCATCAGGCCCAAGAACTTGGGGCTCACCTTGCTGCTCCAAGCCGTTTTCATGATGGCCAGTTCTCGAGTCAAAGGCAACTCTGACTCATTGGCTTCGTTGTTTCGCATCGATTGGACCAACTTTCGTTGGCCTGAGGCCGGGTTGGTGACCCTCTCCTGTTTGCTCACGGCAGCCGCCGGTTATGTGATCAATGATCTCTATGACGTTGAAACCGATCGCATCAACCGCCCGCGAAAACGCATCATTGCTCAGCACATCAGCCCCGAATCAGCCAGGCGGTTTTACTACGCTTTAAGCCTACTCGGCTTGGTATTCGCATTCATGAGCGGCTGGGGAATGGGGTTGTTGGTCTCGGCCATAGCTCTGTTGTTGCATTATTATTCTTCTGACCTCAAAGGAACTCCCTGGCAGGGCAATGCGTTGATTGCTCTGATGGGCGGAATGGTTGTCTATGTGGCCTCACGCGGAGTGCACCAAGTACAAAGCGGATACTTCGCTGAGTTCGCTTTATTGGCCTTTTGGGCCACCCTGGCTCGTGAGATCACCAAAGACGCTGAAGACGTGGAAGGAGACTCCCACAGTGGCTACCAAACCTTAGCAGTTACCAAGGGCGTAAAATCAGCCAAACGCCGCGCCCAACTTTCCTATTTCTGTTTACTGGGGAGCATTATTCTTCTTCAACTGTTTGGATTGCAGCTCTCTGGGCTGCACCGAATGTTGTTTTTCGGCTATGCTTGGATAGCGGTTATGGGGCTATGGTTTTATGGGCTCATTCGCCTGACCCAAGCCCAGAGTTCGGCCGACTTCAAACAATCAGCCAGCCTTCAAAAATGGCTGATGCTGGTGGGCCTGATGTGGGTTTGGTTCCTGCCTTAAAATCTCGGCTTCCAAGAAGCGTAGACCTCACACAATTCTTGGTACCACGCTTCGCCCATTTTTCGAATCAAGGCTGATTTGAGGAATTCGTGTACGGGAATGTTCATCTCTGTTCCCGCTTGACACGCGTCGCTACATATGTCCCAGTTGTGGTAATTCATGGCCGTGTAAGCCCCGTATTTTTTGGCCCGAATGGGATACAAATGGCAACTAATGGGTTTGAGAAAATCGCTTTTGCCCGCCGAATGGGCTTCTTCGATGGCGCAAGAAGCCAAACCATTTTCCTTGTACACAACAAACACACACTCACCCGTTTCTCGGCAACGAGTCACTGGCTCACCGTCCTCGTCTACTTCTGAAAAAGTACCTTGACCCATGAGCTCCAAACCCTCAGCTGACATGAAGGGTTTGATCCCCTCTAAATTGGCACTGATGCGATCTATTTCAGCATTTTCTAGGGGCGCTCCAACATCGCCTTCCACGCAGCAAATGCCTTTGCACTTGTCAATTTGGCAAGCAAACTTTCGCTCGAAAACATCTTCAGACACCAGGGCCTGACCCACTATAACCATGGCTTAGGAGCGCTGTTTGAGGTGTTCTCTCCAATCAGATTCAACCGATTGAGCCTTGGCCAACACGTCAGATTCCATTTGCGACTTGTACGATGCGACTCGATTGGCCAACCCAGCATCTGCCGTTGACAATATCTGCGCGGCCAATATGCCCGCATTCATGGCCCCATTAATAGCCACCGTGGCTACAGGGACGCCTGGAGGCATTTGAACAATGCTGTACAAACTATCGACACCACTCATGGTTTTGGATTGAACGGGAACACCGATGACGGGCAAATGCGTAAAGCTGGCAATCATTCCAGGCAAATGGGCAGCACCCCCGGCTCCTGCGATGATGCAGGCGATGCCACGACCTGCTGCATCTCTGGCATAGGCCATCAAACGATCGGGAGTTCGGTGGGCCGAAACAATGCTCACTTCGTGAGATACCCCTAACTGTTCAAGGATTTTTGCTGCTTCCTGCATAACAGGCAGGTCGCTGTCGCTTCCCATGATGATGCCTACTTTCATGATATTGAATTTGATTGCTTGGCTGCAAAGTTCGCTAAAACCGAACAAATGAGGTAGCCTGACAGCAAGAGCGGCCCTGCCGCATAAGGCAAAACCAACACAGCAACTATGGAATAAGCCAGAAAAACAAAGTGCCAAACACTCAGTTTCCCCTTGAATGCGATCATGCGGGTCTCCCCTACCATCAAAAAGGCTGCGCACAGTGGCATGTACAACCACACGTAGAATTGGTTAAAAAATCGCAACAACTCAGCCTCCCAGCCCGAAGCGAATGCTTCTTGCTGCAGGGCGTAAGGCATCAAAGACCAGGCAGCCAAGGCCAATCCCATCATGGGTGTAGGCACTCCAACAAAACCAGAACCTTCAACCGATTGCACATTGAATCTTGCCAAGCGCCAAGCCGCCGCAAGTGGAATCAATACCCAGACGTATTGATTGATGCAAAAGCCGCTGCTGCTGCAGTAACCCAATTCCAACATGTAGTGCCTCCAAATGAGACCAGGAACCACACCAAAGCTGACCAAATCAGCCAAACTATCCAACTGCTTGCCCATTTCCCCATCAGCTTTCAACAAACGGGCGACAAAGCCATCCAGAAAGTCTAGCACAGCAGCTAGCCCCATAAAGGACAAAGCCACCAAGGGTGCATGGCTATCGCCAGTAATCAAAGCAGATATGGCCATTAACCCGCATAGCAGGTTACCCATGGTGATGTAATTCGCAATTTTTTTCATGCCTTTGGTTTACCAATCATCTTCCCAATCATAGGAGTAATCATTGGGTTCTGCATCAATTAAAAATTCCAATCGAAACCCAAAACCCATTCCGTTCAAGGGAGTACCTAAGGCGTCGGGAGCTAAATAGGGGGTCAAGGTTCCTTTGTAGTAATACTGCAAGCTACCTGAACGATCATTGAAATTCAAGGCTTGCTGCATGCCCGCATAGACACTCAATCGAATCTCTTCGACGGGTTCATAACCAACAGACAGGGAGGAAGTCCAATAATTCTGGTGAGCAACTACGCTTACCATACCGCGAGGGTCGGGATTCAAGATGGAACTTGAAATCGGAGACCAATGCAGCTTATCCGTCAATTGACCCACTCCCACACTCGGGCTAATCACCCATTTATTGCCCAAATGAAAATCGGCAAACCCTTGCAAAGAGGTGGTATTGGTACCCAATTTGAGGTTGCCGTCAATACCACTGTAAACCGGCATGGCGTATAACCCCTGTTCCAAACGCAACCCCAAATGCTCAGCCCTGTAGGCGAAGGCAAATTGATAATAAATGGGGGTCGGCACGTTCTCAAAGGGCTTGCTTAGGCCCTCAAAATGAGTAGCCATGGCCGAATAATCAGCGCCCAAAGTTCCAAAGCCTACGGGCTCAAAAATGACCCAAGAAGAAGATTCACTGTCCTCGTTGTAATCGTATTCGTCGTCGCCATAATAAGAAGCATCCAAGCTCGTATCTACCTCCAATCCTTCTACCTGTTCACTGTGCAAAAGGGCCAGATGGAACTTATCTGCCAACAAGGGCAATTGGGCCGAGGTGTCACGAATGTCGAACACATACGTCTCGGGCTCTTCGTAACTCGTCAAACTCAGAATCTCATCGCGAATGGCCTGGCGCTTGGTTGGATCATTGGTCGAAATGGCATCCATCTCATCGCGGTAGAACACCCCGATAGAAAGCACCATGCTATCGCTTTTAAAATAGCGTTCTGAAATTCGGTTCACGACGCTGTGGTATTCAAACCATCCGCAGTCTTGTTGCTGCGGCGTTAGGCCAATGTGACAGCGACCAAATTGACCAAAGAACTTGGACTCAGGTTCAGCAGACAAAGCCCCCTTCAAGGTTTGGTACATATGCTCCTCGCGCCAAGCGTACTGCTGAGCCATGTCATCCAACTCTTCCCAACGCTCGTATTGCTTTAGCCAACCCATGGCTTCGGCATAACCTGCATATTCCGAACCCAACCAGGTGCGCATAGCACCATCCAGGCTGTCGGCATAACGAGTCACCAACTCACTCAAGGTACATTCGTAATCATCATTAAACTCAAGCCCTTGAAGGTGAGGCAGGCTTTCTGTTCGGTACTCTACCTGACCTTTATCCAATGCCATGGCACCCATCTGGTGCAGGGACTCCACAAATGATTTCAATTCATCGGGGATTCCGGTCTTCGGCAACAATTCGTGGAGTCGAAGCATAGGCAAATCAGTGAACCGTTCCACATCAATGCCCACAATACGAATCTGCTTCTCAGCGGGAATATCCTTCATCCAGCCTCGCATGGCACGGAACATGTCCATGTAGCGGTAGCCCGTCATGCTGCGCAACACAGCCAAGGCCATGGTATCTCCATCACAGATGTAGCGATTCATGTAATGAGCGCGTGCCGGGCTAAGCTCGATCAGGAAGCGATTGAAGCCTTTTTGCTCGTACAAATTGCGCATCATTACGTACTCCAACATGGAATTGAATTTGGAATACGAGTGGTTCTCGCCTGTGAATACCAAACGAGCATTTCCAACATGAGATAGGATCAAATCCATGCCTGGGCTTTTCACCGAATCATCAAAACCCATGTCAACCATATGCGCCTTGGGGATGACCGGTTTCGCAGACGGATCTGCGCGATTCTCTACAGGCTCTATTCCAAATCCCGATTCAACCGCAATGGCCGTTGTATCCATTTGCGCCCAAGCCATTGGGCTTCCAACTAAGGCCAAAGCCAACAATAAATTTCTCATTTTTTCACCCCTTTCTCAAACGCGAAGTCAGGGACCTCTTCTACTGTCGTGGTGTCGTATTCCACACTTTCTCCTCCTCCTAAGGGAATCGAATAGCTGGCCGAAACCAGATAGTAGACGCTGTTGTTAACAAAGCCCGTTTCGCTGTTGATGTATTTTCCATTCAATCTCCAGCGATTGTCTGAACCGTCCCAGTTGTAACCCATCGATCCTTTGATTTGAATGGGGCCCAACTGCAATCGAACATCTCCACCCAAGCCGTATAACCAACCGGGATTTACTATAGCGCTGACGCTATTGGCCGTAAAGTCTGGACTGCTAAAACTGGGCAAGGTGATGCGATGATCCATATAACCCATGATCCCGGACAAACCGACCCAAAGGCCTCCTTGACCGCTTCTAAAGGGATTTTTGGATTGATAACTATGCGAGGGTCCCAACAAGCGAAACTCCCCACCACTGCTAAACATCCAATATTGAGAGGCAAACTGAGAGGCTTCTGATTGAAAATGGGTGTAGCCAAATCCAAAGGTTTGGCAAGATTTCTGGCCCTGTGAAATGCTCACAGATGCTTGACCTCCCCATGAACTCAATCCAGGCAACTCTTCCAAGCCTCGACTGCTCAGTACGGCATTGAGGGAAGTTAAGCTTTTCAGCATCCCAAAATTTGTAGCTCCCAAACTTAACAAAACACCGGAGGCAGCATCTGATTGCCACTCGGAATATTCCATGTCATAATAATAATCTTCTTCATCTGAAGATTCATATCCTTCGTCCACCTGAGAATCGATGATATCTCCGTCAAACAAAATGAGTGAATCAGCTTCTGGAAGGTAAATTCCCCACTGCTGAACAGCGGGGTTTTCTTTGGGCAAAGTCAAGGCGAACCAACGCTGAGCAGGCCAGGCTGACTCTTGATCAAAGCTATCGGCAAAGGCTTTTGCCATTTGGGGTTCAGCCTTTGTGGTATCGTATTTGGCCAACAACTTGCGCTCATAGATTTGCAGTTCAGGCTCATCGAACAAGTTCATTCGAACCACGGGAAGTTGTTCATCCAGCGCGCGGTCCATCAAGGAGTGAAAATCTGTTTTTTCTGCTTTGGCACGAACCTCCTGGCCCAGGGCCCAAGGCCATTCACCGGTTACAACGACTTGATCTCCTAGTGCGCGGCGATCCTTAATGTGCTGCCAAATATGCATTTGCCAATCGATGTTCACCATAGGCTCTTCGCAACCAGGGCTTTCAAATTTCACGCTGCTCATTAGACGCTCCAATTCCAGGCTATCCATTTTGACATAAGAGGCGTAAGGTCTTCCTTTCTGCGGATAATACTCCAAGAAGGCCTTCAAGGTGCTCTCCATGCTGAACTCCGGATCGGGCTCTTCCATTTCGTAGTCACTGTAATCAATCTCTTCGTCTTCCATGCGCATCTCGTATTGCGCATACTTCAACTTCTCTTCAAGAACCCGATTCACGGCCTTGAAGGCTTCGTGGTGGGCTCTCCATTCCCAATCGCAACTCTCGTCGCTGTCGATGATTTGCACAAATACAGGCGCCAATGCTTGCCACCACCACTGCCTCAACATCGGGTAAACCCGAACGTGACCAGCCGAGTCAAATTGGCGAATGCACTTGGCCAATTCAACCGTCATGTCAGGCGCGGTAGAGGAAGGCAGCATCTTTAATCGAGCCATGTCGATAGAATCGCCGGTTTCTAGGTATCGATTGATCAACCAAGTATTGCTGGGCTGCAAGGGCACAAACATGGCAATGCTGCGAGGGCTTTCCAAGGCATTGTTGGCCATAATGGCCGAAACAGCGTGCAATTTCAACCAGCGCTGCGGAGGTCGGAAATAAGGGTGCACTTGAGGAAACCAAATGGCTCCAGATTCCCAGTTCAATTCTGTAGTCCCATCCAAATTGGAAGGGTCAGACAGGGCGAAAAAGGCCGAGAAAGGATCCAATTCTAGGGAATCAGAGGGTTCTAAGTTTCTAACCTCTACCTCCTCCATAGCCATCGACTCTTCGGCGCCTTGGCCTAGAGCAGATCCCCCGGTACAAAACACGAGAAGACCCAAGGCCCATTGTTTGCAATTCATATTCATAGTCAAGTACTCCAAGCGGGGCGAAACCCATTGGGTTATTTTTAGTTAAACGATATTTAGAACCTGTTCTTTTATCTGTTCCAATTTTTCCTTCATGGCCACGACAGCCTGCTGCATGGGAAAGTGATTGCTCTTCACTCCCATGGTATTCATTTCACGACCCATCTCTTGGGCAATGAAATTCAACTTTCGGCCCTTGGGCTCGCTTTTTAAGCAAGCTTGAAAGTAGGCCAGATGCTGACTCAAACGCTGCTTTTCTTCCGCGATATCCCATTTATCAAGATAGACCAACAATTCTTGTTCAAAGCGGGCATCGTCGACCCCATTCTGTTTGATGTGTTCGTGCAGATTGTGATAGACCCGTTCCCGCAACCCCTCTTTTCGGGGAGCTTCTTCGCGTTCTACGGTTTGCAGGTCTTCCGAAATGGAAGCAATCAGCTGTGACAATTTTTGACCCGTGGCCGCCCCTTCAGAACGTCGAAAATCATCCAAAGAATCGGCAGCTTGAATCAAGCAATCCTTGACCATCCCCGCCAGGGAATCATCGGCCTCTTTTTCCCCTTGTTTGAGCACATCCGGATAGCGAATCACTTCTTTCAAGGGGTCTTGCAAAGGTGCACCCACGGCTGAACCCAAATCTTGCAACACTTTCAGGTATTGCTGAGCCAAAACAAGATTGGCTTCCAACCCTTGGGTTTCCCCAAGTTCCCTTTGTTCCAATTTGATGTGGCAGGTGATGGTTCCCCTCTCCAATCGCTCATTCAACAACTTACGCAAGATCGGATCCCATTCATTGAGCATTTTGGGCATGCGCAAATCAGCTTCAAAATAGCGACCGTTCAAAGCTTTGATTTCACACAATACCGACCAATGGTCGTTCTCCACTTTGGCTCGGCCAAAGCCCGTCATGCTCTTGATCGGATCACTCATGCTTCGAAGATAGGCGTGCGGCTGAAAAGGGCTACCTTTGCCCTTGCTATGAGGACCAAAACATTCCCACAT
>Ga0222714_10005833_pt1 | contig 11590 bp, 12 predicted proteins | sample C33_3DmetaG_FD_165048 | JGI IMG/M metagenome (GOLD analysis project Ga0222714, IMG submission 165048) | Estuarine water microbial communities from San Francisco Bay, California, United States - C33_3D | ecosystem: Environmental > Aquatic > Marine > Unclassified | place: USA: California... | reverse complement strand
GGTGATAAAGTATCAGAAGGAAGCTTAATAGCATCACTCGAAGGATCCGAGATACAAGCTGAAACCAAACAAGAAAAAAAGGAAATAACAGAAAGTCAAAAAATTTCTAAAAAAACTGAAGAAGTTCAACTAAATCAAACTGTCGAATTAAAAACTTTAACCATACCAAGTATAAATTTTTCTGGAAAACTTATTATAACAAATATTTTAGTCAAAACTGGAGACAAAGTTGTACCCGAGCAGCCAGTAATTACCCTTGAAGATAATACTTCAAGTATTGATATTCCATCCCCTATTACTGGAATAATTGAAAAAATTTTAGTTCGGCAAAATCAAGAAGTCTCTGTCGATCAAGAAATTTGTAAAATACAAATTGAGCAAAAAATTTCTAAAATAATCAAAGAAACTAATACAAGACAAGAGCAGATGATAACAACTCCCCAATCTGCTTATGAAGATTTGTCAAGTAAGGTAATTGGGGCAAGCCCTAAAGTTATGAAATTTGCTAGAGAACTAGGTGTTACAATTGATCAAATTAACGGAACTGGAAGAAAAGGAAGAGTTTTAGAACAAGATATTAAGCGTTATGTAAATGAGAATATTAATAAACCAAAAGCTTCTACTGCCTCTCCTATTGTAACGCAACCCGAACAACCTAAGTCAGAACCATTACCTTTTCAACATAATGAGTTTGGGGATGTGGATATTCAGAATATACCAAGAATTAAAAAACTATCAGGACCACATTTAGTTAAAGCTTGGACTACCATTCCTCATGTGACACAGCATGATGAACTAGATGTAACGGAAATGGAAGGTTTTAGAAAAAACTTAGTAAATCTTAATACTAGAGAAAAGATCTCAATCACTCCTCTTGCTTTCATGATGAAAGCACTAGTAAATGCTATGAAAAAATATCCAAATTTCAATAGCTCTCTGGATGGTGAAAAAGTAATTTTTAAAAAATACTTCCATGTAGGAATTGCTGTCGACACTCCCCACGGATTAATGGTTCCCAAAATAAGAAATGTAGACAAAAAAAGCTTACTAGAGCTAAGTGAAGAGGTAAGAAAAGTCAGCAAATTGTGTAAAGAATTAAAAATAAATAAAAAAGAATTTTTTGGAGGATCTATGACCATTTCCAGTCTGGGAGGCATAGGTGGCAGTTTTTTTACTCCAATTATTAATGCTCCAGAGGTGGCTATTATAGGAATTGGAAAATCCGAAATGAAACAAATATTTATTGAAGAAAAATTTGAACCTCGAATGATGATGCCAATATCATTATCTTATGACCACAGAATTATTGATGGTGCCGAAGCAGCTAAATTTTGCCAAGACCTTAAGGTAAGTTTAGGAAGAAATTTTGCAATGAAGTTAGCTTTCTAAATGATAGTTGAAGGAACTTGTGAAGAAAAATTTTCTGAAATTAAAAATATTTTCTCTGGTTTTTTTGAAAAAAATCAAGAATCTGGGGCTTCATTTTCGGTAATACAAAATCAAAAAAAAATTATTAGTATTTATGGAGGAGTAAAAAACTCTAAAAAAGAACCTTGGGACCAAAATACAATTGTAAATACTTTTTCTGCAAGTAAAGGAATTTATGAAGCTTGCGTTGCAAAACTTTTAAATGAAAATTTAATAGATATTGAAAAACCAGTTTCTTATTACTGGCCTAATTTTAAAAAAAAAAATAAATCAAATATTTTAGTTAAACATGTATTGTCTCATCAGTCTGGTATCTATAGATTTAAAACTCAAATTAAAAATCAAGATCTAATTGATTGGGAAAAAATAATTTTTATATTAGAAAATCAAGAGCCTGATCATAATCCTGGAAAATTCACCTATTATCATGCGAAAACACATGGGTACTTGATAGGAAATTTAATTAAAATAATTACCAAATTAAGTGTGGGTCAATATTTAAAAAAAGAAATTACGTTTAAAAATAATATAAAATTTTATTTTGGTATAAATCATGAGCACATCAAAAATGTTGCCAATCTTTCTTTGGACATTTTTGGACCTGAAAATATTAATAAAAATGATGGTAATTATGATGCTTTTAACAACCCTTCACACGATATTGACTATTACAATAGCTTAGAGTGGAGGAAATCAGAAGTTCCTTCTATGGGTGGCCATGGGAATTCAGATTCAATAGCATCAATTTATGATTATCTAGCTAATGATTTAAAAAATAATAGTCAAAATATAATTAAACAAAATTTACTACAAAAATATTTATTAGAAACTAATTCTAAAAAAGATTTAAGTTTAAATATCCCTATTAGATGGACTAAACTTGGATTTATACTTCGCGGAGGATGGATGTTTGGAAAGTTTAAGGAGTCTTTTGGTCATAATGGCTGGGGGGGATCTTTAGGATTTGCAGACCCAATTAGCGGGATGGGAATTTCTTATGTCACCAAGGAACTTAACCCGACAATGGGGGTAGATCAAAGAGCTATTACCTTGATAAAAAAACTATACGAACTTATTCTATAATTATTTCTCAAAAATTATTTAAATAAATTTAATACTTAAGATAGTTTAATTCTATAAAAAGATTTAAGTCCAATATAAGAAGAAAATAAACCCCAAAGCCTATAAAAACTTATTAAAAACCTTCTTTTTCTAAAAAATACAATATTTAATAGACACTTTGCTATTAATTTAAGCATTGCAGGAATTATCACTACCCTGGCAACAAAAAAACCGTCATGTTTACTAGAGTAATAAACTTTAGACCACATCCAATGCCAATTTCTATTAATCTCAAAAGCAAAACCCAGGTTAGAAGATTTTGCGCCAGCATGCTTGATTGTAGCTTTTTTTGTCACATAAATATTTTCACCTATCATATTGAGTCTTTTGCACAAATCCACTTCCTCCAAGTACATAAAAAAATTTTCATCAAAATATTTAATCTTTTTTATTCTTTGTAAATTTAAAAACATTGCAAATCCTTTCACATAATCAACTTTAAAATAATCTTTAGTCTTTAAAGATACGTGATGATTTTTTTTAACATCAAAAAAACCATAATTTTTTTTATCTTTTTTAACACTTGGAGAAATAATAGAAAAATTATTATTTATTTTGTTGGCTAATGATCTTAACTCATAAATACAATTACTTGATAAAATTGTATCTGGATTTAAAATTAATGCATACTTCGTACGTATAATTTTAAGGGCAAGATTATTACCGCCTCCATAACCTAAATTTTTTTTCGATAAAATAAAATTAATATTTGGAAATTTTCTTAATATTTTTTTTTTAAGATTTGAGTCATTTGAATTATCAACAATAATAATCTTTTTTATATGCCGAATACTATCAAGACATTTAAAAATTACTTTATCACTTTTGTAAGTTACGATTACTAAGGTGATATCTATATAATTCATAAAAACTAGTTTAATTTTTAAATATAAAGTATAAATTTTATTTTAAATATGAAAAAAAAAATTATTGTTACTGGAGGTCTTGGCTTTATCGGAAGCAACCTAATTAAATTGTTAATTAATAAAGGTTTTTTTGTTATAAATATTGATAAATACTCTTATTCTTCCAACTTTTATAATTTATTTGGCATTGACAAGAAAAAATATAAATTTTTTAAGGTTGATATAAATAATCAAAAAAAAATAAAATATATACTCCATAAGTATCAACCAGCTTGCATCTTTAATTTGGCTGCTGAAACTCATGTTGATAGGTCAATAGATGATCCAAAATTATTTGTAAATAGCAATATTCTTGGAACATATAATTTACTAGAATCTATTCGTGATTATTTAAAAAAAAGTAAGTATAAAAAATTTAAACTAATTCATATATCTACCGATGAGGTCTATGGTGATATTAAAAAAAATAAATTTTCATTAGAAAGTGATAGCTATATGCCTAGTTCCCCATATTCTGCCTCAAAAGCAGCATCAGATCTTTGGATAAAATCATATATTAGAACTTATAAAATTCCAGCAATTATTTCCAATTGTTGCAATAATTATGGTCCAAACCAGTATCCGGAAAAACTAATACCAAGAATAATTTTAAATATAAAAAATAATAAAGACTTGCCTATTTATGGAACTGGAAGTAACGAAAGGGAATGGATACATGTTGAAGATCACTGTCTTGCACTACTTAAAATTCTTAAAAAAGGTAAAATTGGAGAAAATTATAATATAGGGACTGGTCATGTTCTTAAAAATATTGATATTGCTAAAAAAATAATGTCTATTGTAAAAAAATTAATTTCAAGCAAATCAAAAATTATTTTTGTCAAGGACAGGCCTGGACATGACAAAAGATATGCTCTTAACTCTAATAAAATTAAAAATAAATTAAAATGGAAACCTGTTTACAACTTTAATCTTGGAATTAAGAATACAGTTAATTGGTATTTAAATAATAAAAAATGGTTAAATACTTTAAAAAATAAAAACTACCAAAAAAGAATAGGAATATAAAATTGATAACCAAAGGAATAATTTTAGCAGGAGGAAGGGGAACAAGGCTAAGCCCTTTAACAAGAGTTACAAATAAACAACTTTTACCCATCTATGATAAACCCATGATATTTTATCCATTGTCAATTTTAATGCTAGCAGGAATTAAGAACATTTTAATTATAGTTAATAAAGGTCAAATCAAAAATTTTTTCAATGTCTTAGGTGATGGAAAAAGATTGGGAATAAAGATTCAATATAAAGTGCAAAATAAACCAAAAGGAATTCCAGATGCTTTTATTTTGGGAAAATCTTTTATAAAAAAAGATAATGTATGTCTTATTCTTGGCGATAATTTTTTTTACGGACAAAGCTTGACTAATAAGCTTTTAAAAGCAAAAAACCATAGCAGCGGGGCCACTATTTTTTTAAAAACTGTAAAAAATCCGGAAAGTTTCGGAATTGCAGTAATTAAAAATACTAAAATTGAATATATAAAAGAAAAACCCAAAAAATTTATTTCTTCCCAAGCTATTACAGGTCTATATTTTTTTGATAACGATGTAATTAAAATTTCAGAAAATCTAAAGCCTTCAAAAAGAAATGAATTAGAAATTACAGATGTGCTAAAATTTTATCAAAAAAAAGGAAATTTAAAATATGATGAAATTGGAAGAGGTGCAATTTGGTCAGATGCAGGGAAAATAGAAGATCTTGCTAACTTATCAAATTTTGTTCAATCAGTAGAAAAGGTTCAAAATATCAAAATTGCGTGCCTTGAAGAAATATCTTTAAATCAAGGGTGGATAAATCAGAAACAAAATCAAAAGAATATCAAATTTTATGGAAAATGCGATTATGGCAAATATTTAGCAGATATTAAAAAATGAAAAAAGTAAAAACCAGAATAAAAGATTTAAAATTGATTGAAACAAAAGTCTTTAAAGACAAGAGGGGGTTTTTTAAAGAAGTGTATCAAAAAAAAATTGATAAAAGTAATGATTTTGTATTTGACTGCATGTCTATATCTAAAAAAAATGTTTTAAGAGGTTTGCATTTCCAAAAAAAAAATTCTCAAGCAAAATTATTAACCGTTGTTCACGGAAAGATACTGGATGTTTGTGTTGATTTAAGAGAAAAATCAAAAACATATGGCAAGTATTTTGCTATAGAGCTTTCTGAAAATTCTAACCTATCTATTTACATACCCGCTTACTTTGCTCATGGTTTTTTATGCCTGTCTAAAAAGTGCGCAGTTTATTACAAGTGTACAAATTATAGAGATAAAAATTCTGAAACCACATTAGCTTGGAACGACCCAGGCCTAAAAATTAAATGGCCTTGTAAAAATCCAATATTATCAAAAAAAGATCGGGCTGGAATATATTTATCAAATTTAAAATAATGAATTTTTATAAAGACAAAATTATTTTCACTGGAGGTTCCGGTAGATTTGGCAAACTCTTCCAAAAAAAATACAATCTTAAAAATATTATTTATCCTTCAAGAAAACAAATGGATATTGAAAATTATAAGTCGGTTAAAAATTTTCTAAAAAAAAATAAACCAAAAATAGTAATTCATGCTGCAGCTTTATCCAGACCAATGATCTTACATGAAAAAAAACCAGAACAAAGTATAAAAACAAACATTATAGGAACTTCAAATTTAGTGATTGCTGCTAAAAATTTAGACATAAAAATAATTTATTTTTCTACTAATTATGTTTACCCGCTTAATAACCGATCAAATGAAGAAAAAGATCCAGTTATGCCAATTAATAACTATGCTTTTTCCAAAATGGGCGGCGAATGTGCTGTGCATATGTATAAAAATTCACTTATTTTAAGAATTTTTATGAGCGAAAGACCATTTGCGTATTCACAGGCATACTCGGACATTAAAGCAAATTTTCTTTATCATGATGAAGTAATTACAATTATTCCAAAAATAATAAATCTTTCTGGTATTTATAATCTTGGAGGAAAAATTCAAAGTATTTATGAATTTGCAAAAAAAACTAGAAATGATGTAAAAAAAATATCGGCAAAAAAAATACTTAAAAAAAAATATTATAAAAATCAAATTATAAGTATAAAAAAAATACAATCAAAAATAAAATTTTTATGATGGCGGAGAGAAAGGGATTCGAACCCTTGATACCTTTAACAGTATACACGCTTTCCAAGCGTGCGCCTTCAACCACTCGGCCACCTCTCCATTAATTATCAATAAAAATCCAATCTGCTTCTTTAAATTTAGTATATTTTCTAAACCAAAATGAATGATATCTTTCAGCTAAAAATGCATAAATTCTCTGAAGATCATAACCTTCTAAATTTTCTAAACCAAACTCTTTCTCACATCTCTCCAACCAAGGAAATAAAGAATTGAACCATTTATTTAAAGTCACTGGTTTAGAAATGCACATAATATGAGGATTGAAAGATGAATGAGTATTAACATAATTTAAAAAATCATTTCTATCAACATCCTCAAGATAACTAATGGCTCTATCAAGGTTTCCATAGCCATGATGCATATCAAAATGTATTTTTATAGTTTCTTTCTTTGTACCAAAAAAAATTCCAGGATTTCTCAATATGTTTTTCCATCCCCTTTTTAAAATTTTAATTTTTTTTGCACCAGAAATATTTATAGGCTTACAAATAACAGAATCATAATTTTTCCAATCGTCCTCTGGTTCAATAATTAAATGATCTTTTAAATTAGATTTGTTAATTTCAGCAGATTTCGAACTACTTTTAATCCAAAATCTTCTTTTTTGACAAAAACCAACCCAGTTTTGATTATTTAAATTCAATAAATTTTTCCAATACCAATAATGAAAAGTTAATTCTGAGTAACATTTTTCTTTGAAAAAAATATTATCAGCATAATTACATTTTATATAACTATTAGAAGAAATATCTGATCCCACCCAGACTAATTTGTAATTAATATGCTCCAGATGCTCAATTTTTTTATTTGTAACACAATACATATTTAAAGCGTTTGTCATTTATCTATAAATAGTTTTTAAAATTTTATTTTTATCTGAACAAATATTATTATGATAAATATGAAGTATTTTTCTAAAGTAAAATTTCCATAAATAACTAATTAAAATAATAAAAAAATTTAAGTTGTTTTGTTTTTGTTTTAAAATAATATTTATTTTTGTTTTATGATAGGACTGCTCATAAGTAATGTGAAAAAAATTTAAAAATCTTAAAATCTTCATGTGAAATTCGGATAAACTTCCTGTTAATTTACATCTTAGAAATTTAAATATTTTTTGTCCTGATTTGTAAAAAAGTAAATTAGAAATTCCTATTAACTCATATTCAGAAAATAAAGATCCATTATAATTTTTATGGGCACCAACTACAGATTTGGCAATAACTTCGGGGATCCATTTTGAATAACTTAAGTTTTGTTTTTGGTGAAATTTATCTAATTTTTTTTCTAGAAACAAAATCTCTTTACTTGTAATAGCCACAAATTGATTTAAACTAGATAGAAAATATATTGGCAAATAATTAAAAATTTTTAAAATAGTATAATAATAACCTTTAAAAAATTCATTTACATTGCAATACAAAATAGATTTTTTTTTAAAAAAAAAATTAATTTTTTTTACCAGAACTGTATCTGAGTCCCAAATAATGATATAATTATTTTTTTTTAAAAAAGAAAAAGCAAATGTTAACTTTAATGATTGCTGATAATACCAAGAAATTCTTTTCTGAATTTTTTTATAAAAGCCAGCTTGTCGCATATATTTATTAAAAATTTTTTTAAATTTACTCAAAGATAATATCGATTCCTCAGAAATAATTTTTATATTTTTTTTAGCAATTTTATCAAATGCACTTTTTTGCTTTTTTGGACAAATAATATAAAAATTTAATAAATAATCTTTGTATATGTTTTGAAACTGTGAAATATTTTTTTTTAAAATAGGCAGATCTCTTGATAGACTGACTTGACATATATTTAAAAATTTTTCATTCATGATTAATAAATTATGCTATATTATTCAAATTATTTTTACAATTTTCAATTCAGCTAAATGATTAATAAATTTTTAAAAAAAATTATTGGATTTTTTGGTTATAAACTTGTTTCTAAAGATTTAATCAAAAACACTAGGATAGTAAATAACAAATCCTACTTGTCATTAAATAAAGTTTTAGATTTAATTACAAAACTTAAAAATTATAAATAATATTTTTTTAAAAAACCTATGAACTACTTATTTTATTCATCGTGAATATTAATAACAAAATTTATAAATTTAAATTTTATTATTCAATTTTTTTAAAAAAATCTGACTATTAGACACCATTACAATCTTACAAGAATTTTTAATTTCTCTTAAAAATTTATTTATTGCAAAACATGGTGTAGTTTCTAAATTTTCAGATTGTAGATTCCATATATAATCATCACAAATTAAATAGCCACCAGACGATAAAAATTTCCATGAATTTTTTACGTCTCTAAAAACTTGTTCCCCCAAATGATAACCATCAACATAAATAGCATCAAATTTTATATGGTTATCTTGAAAAAATTCATCACTAGACTTTTTAATTTTTTTTATATTCTTATTCATTGATGTGTTAATGTCAAAATTATTCTCTATATCTCTAAATTTAATATGCTCATCATATTCATTAGTCTTTATCCAAGGATCTAAACAATAAATATTTGAATTTGGAAATCTATTAGCTACATACATTGCTGAATTTCCCTCAAAAGATCCTATCTCTAAATAATTAAAATTTACTTTTAATTTTTTTAAAATTTGAAAAAAATTAAAGGCATGAGATGAAAAAAAATCAATAGTAATTTTTTTATCCTTTAAAAAATTTTTATGCAGTCTTTTTTCTCTTTTAATTTTTTTTTTTAAAAAAATATTTTTTATCTTTGTCCAAATATAAATAAAATATACAAAAAATTGCGCTTTATTTTTTTTAAGAAAAATAAACCTCATATCATATAATCTTTAAAAAGATTTAGATTTTTAATCATATATTTTGGATATGATTCATCTATAGGAACTTTTTCAAATTTATAACCTCTGTCAAAAATATCCTCTAAATTATCTACTCTTTTTTTAATATTTTCGATTTTAGTAAATTCTTCACAATTAAATTCGGTGTGTGGAAAGGTCTCTATTTTTTTTTTTATTAATTCTAGACTGTATAGGTTATTAAAATGCCATCCCCCATTTTGGATAATTTCAATATTTTTTTCAACATTTATTTTCCAAAATGGTTTGGATATATTATTTTTAATTATTTTTTTTCTAAGAAATGAAAAACTTTTTAAAAACCTCTTTTTACATGCTCTAGTTCCTTCCCATGGAGTCTCGTGTTTATTAAATATATTCATTTTATATACATAAAAATTTTGTAAAAAAATTCCAAATTTTTTTTTTAATTTTAAATTTAACAATTTTTCAGGATTGGGTATCTCGTCTGAGTCAGAATACAATATGTAATCATCTAATGATGCATCGTTTATAGCATTAAATATTTTTTCTCTTTGATATTTTTCTGCAAGCCAACCGTCATTATTAGTATGAGGAAATTTCTCCTCAATAATCAAATGTCTTACTTTATTCTTATACTTATCATTAATAAGTGAAAAATTAATTGATTTGGAATTACCTTTATGGTCATACCTTGACTCGCAAACAATAAAATAATCAACTACCTCATTTAAAATTTCAAATCTTAAATTCGTTAAAAAATTCTCATCGAAAAATGTGATACAATCGTATATCCTGGCTCTATTCATTTTTAGTGATGATTACTAAGCAATTATTAGAAATATTATTTTTGTGAAAAATATCAACTATTGAAAAATTAAAAGAAGTTTTTTCGAAATATTTAATAAATTTTTCTTGATCCTTATAATAAACATCTTCAATTATATAAATACCATTTTCATCTAAATATTTTATTGCATTTTCAAAAAAACAAATATTTGCATCATATTGGTGCAATCCGTCTTCTAATATTATATCAAATTTTTCAACTCGCATATTATAAAATAAGGTTTTTATTGAATCTGGATCGGTTTGGTCTACATAAAATGTTTTAATTCTATCCTCATCTTTAAGTATATTTTTATCTATATCCGCTCCATAAATATTTGCATTTTTAAAATAATCTCTCCAAGCCCTTAACGAAGCTAAAGGCTTACCATCTTCTCCCATATTGCTTGGCAAACTTGTATTATTGCTACCCAATCCAATTTCTAAAAAATTTTTTATATTATTTCTTTGGCTGTAAAAAATTTTAGAATAATACTGAGAAAAATTATGATGATTATTTCTTCCCCCTTTGTCGCTACCGTAAAAATTCATTAAATTAGTTAAATTTTGATTAGATTTATTACTTGAAATATAAAAAAAATCTATTTTACTTTTTGATCCTAAAAATTTCATTTTATATTTTAAGCTTCTAAAAAAATTTCTTAATAATCTCATTTTGTTTTTTCTTTGTTAATTTTCAAAACCCCAATAAACGCTTCTTGAGGAATTTCCACACTTCCAAATTGTTTCATTCTGGATTTTCCTCTTTTTTGTTTATCAAGTAATTTTCTTTTTCTATCTCTAGCACCACCTCCATGAATTTTTGTAAGTACGTCTTTTTTAAAACCCTGAATAGTTTCTCTTGCTATAATTTTTCCACCAATTGCTGCTTGCACAGGTATTTGAAATTGATGTCGAGGAATAAGTTCTTTTAATTTTTCACAAATTAATCTTCCTTGCCTAACTGCAAATTCTCTATGAATAATTGTAGATAACGCATCTACTGGTTCGGAGTTAACTAAAACTGACAATTTAATTAAATCTCCTTCTTTGTATTCACTTATTTCATAATCAAAACTTGCATATCCACTAGAAATAGATTTAAGTCTGTCATAAAAATCAAACACAACTTCGTTTAATGGAAGTTCATACTTTAAGATTGCTCTATTACCTGAATAAGATAAATTTTTTTGAGATCCTCTTTTTTCCTCACAAAGTTTTATTATAGATCCTAAATATTCATCTGGAGTTATTAAAGTAGCATTAATCCAAGGCTCTTTGATCGTTTTAATATAAT
>Ga0222714_10005832_pt1 | contig 11590 bp, 9 predicted proteins | sample C33_3DmetaG_FD_165048 | JGI IMG/M metagenome (GOLD analysis project Ga0222714, IMG submission 165048) | Estuarine water microbial communities from San Francisco Bay, California, United States - C33_3D | ecosystem: Environmental > Aquatic > Marine > Unclassified | place: USA: California... | reverse complement strand
TGGGATCGGTGTCATGCATTGCACCGTGAACTTTGGTGCAGAGCACCACCTCGGACCGCTTGCCGTTGCGCTTGAGCGCTTCGCCGGTGAATTCCTCACTTTTGCCGCGTGAGTAGATGTTCGCCGTGTCGATGCAGTTGATCCCGGCATCCACTGCCCGATCAATGATCGTGCTGGTATCCTCGAGGTTGGTTTTGCCGCCAAACATCATGCACCCAAGGGTGAGCGGGCTGACTTTGATCCCTGTGCGTCCGAAGTTCCGGTATTCCATGCAACGAGTGAATAGCGGCAGGGGATATCAATGGCAAACGTTCCTCTTAAAAGTGGATAGATTTGCGCGCTAGGAGTGTGCGACCTGCCTTGATGATCGTTTCCGTGTTCACTCACGAATCGTCACATCGATTGGTTGACGGCATTTATCGTCACCCGAAAGCGATGCAGAGACGCTGAAAGACCAAGACGATCTACTTATCTTTGTCCTTCTTCTCTTTATCTCCCTTCTCCTTCTTTTCCTTGTCCTCTTTATCCTTCTTCTCCTTTTTTTCTTTCTCCTCCTTCTCCTTCTTGGCTTTCTCATCCGGTGAAGAGGGCTCAACTGGCGCATCAGGAGGCGTGGTCTCAGGCGGTGCCGGATTTGGTGCTGGCACCGGTGCTGGAGTTGTAACGGGTGGTGTGGGGGTGGATTCAGGCGCCGCCGGTGGTGTCGTGGCGACTGGCGCGCCAGCATTATAGCCATTTATCTGCACGACGTAAAAGGGCGTGTTGCCGGTCCCGAGTAAAAATTGGCCGGTGGACAAATTCCCGTCGTCGATCTCTTTGTCGATGAGTAGGAGCAGATCCATATCCCGGCTCACCTTGTTTTCTCCGTCGTCCCCGATGGCGATGGCCGCGGTGAAAAGTTGGCCACCGGCTCGTTTTAGATATTCGTAATCGTAGAGCCCGCCAATGGGGGTGGTTTGAGTCCACTTCACCCCCAGATACACCTGCATCCCATCCGGGATGATGCCTTTGCTGGTATCGTCAGGGTAGTAGGACTTCGTCATGGCGAAGCCATGGAATGCCTGGGTATAGACGCGCAAATCGTTGATCAGGGCCTCTGCCTTGGCCTTGAGTTGAATTCTCCGCAGGGAGGGTATCGCCAGGGCTGCCAGTATGCCAATGATCGTAACCACGACCATAATTTCGACCAAGGTGAAGCCCTTGATTCTTCGAGAGGCATTTTTCAGAGATGACTTCATGAGTTTAGTTTGTCCGTCGATAGGTGTCCCCGTTATAGCGCAGGGTGGACTGGTCGGTCAGAATGATCACGCCGATCTCGGAGGTATAGAGGACGGGTTCTCCTTTGGCGTTGGTCATGAATCTGTAGGAATGAGTGGATTCATTTTTTTGGCGATGCTGCGGGCCGTCGAGTTTGATCAGAACGAGCCGGTTGTTGTCCTGCACTAGAATTTTTACACTGGCGTCGATATTGGTAAAGCGCCCGACGGCCATTTTATTGAGGGTGGCGATTTTTTGGGGATTCTTGACCGGTTGATATTCGGCTTCGTCATTAATCGGGGCAGGGCGAAATGAATAATATACCGTGGCACCAAAGATACCCAGGCTGATGATCATGAGCGCGGCGACGTAATACTGCCGTGGCGATCTTTGATGGATCAGGAGGATAGCCTGATTGCGTTCCGAGGTGTGGTCTTCCGGCTGCAATAAGCTGTCCGTTTGATCCATCCAGGAGGGGATTTCCTCAGCGCTCAGCTCGACAAAAGCGGCCATGGGATCGGCTACGGGTCGCAAAGTCAGTTTATGGTGGCTGTTTTTGACACTATAGCGACCGCGGCGACCGGTGATGATGATCTCTGGGTCGGCATCGATGAGATCTACTGGATCGATGGCCAGGAATCGCTTCAATAAATCGATCAGTGATTCTTCCGTGAGGGAACCGAGATCTTTTTCCTCAAGGCCCAGACTAATTTCCGAAAAATCGGCCGAGATACCGCGCAATTGCGTCGGGAATGCGGAAGGCGCTGAGGGCAAGGACATGTTATGATGCGGTCGGCTGCTACGGGGAACTTTAGGCCCAAATTCTATGGGGGCAACCATAGTATGACCCAGTCGCTCATTTTGTAAACTTGGTCAGAGGCTAAAGGATATAAACAGAGGATTATCTGCTTATGGCATATCGGGATTGATCTATATTACAGCCAACTTGACTGGTATGCGAGAAGGGCAAACCCCGGTCGCTGCATTGGCTCTTACCAAGGGGCCGAGGGAATTGTTAGGTTGTTTTCTTCAGATAGATTCAGGCCGAATTTTTCACGGAGGAGGTTATGCAGCTCTCCCATTGAACGGATGGTCGATATCGAGGCTTTGCCCTGACGGTCACGCCATGTGAACTCACGGTTGTAGATGCTGTAACGGCCCTCCGGGATTACCCGCGTGACAATCAGATTATTGACGAACAGCGCCTTTGGATGGGTGCAACTATACCAGTTGCCCAGTTCGAAGTCGATGGGCGCGGGCGGTGTCTGTGCGAACTGATAGATGTCCTGCCACACCTCGCCGATGCGGACTTGGTGCGTGCAAAAATGTTTGATGCAGATGATGCGGCGTGGCTCATGAGTGGTTGGCTGCTCATTGGAGGTGTCGAGGCGCAGCGGTGCTGGTGTCCCGATGGCTCCGAAGCCGACATCGGCCAGCCACGGTTGGTCGGCGACGACCACGCGTAACACCATGTGGGTGAGCGGAGTCCTGACCTCGGGTGGCACCTTCCAGCGCACGCGCGCGAGCAAGGGTGTGACCTGGTAGCCGATGAGTTGAAGCACCTCTCGGAACAGGGTGATCTGTTCGAAGCAATATCCGCCGCGACGTTGACCGATGATTTTCTCCGAGATCACCTTCGGATCCAACGATATCCGTTCACCCAGTAGCACGCTGAGGTTTTCAAAGGGAACTGCTTGCACGTGGTGCTGGTGCAGCGACTGCAGAGTCTCGAGATTCGGTCGGCATTCCCCGTTGTAACCGATGCGATTAAGATAAGCCGGGAGATCGAAGGCGGCGTTAGGCATGGATGTGGTCTTGGGGAAATTATGCCGTCTGTTTGTTTGCGGTCACCCAATAAAAACGGCCGCAGCTTGAGGCTGCGGCCGTTGGCAAAACTATGCGTTTAGAACTTAGTTCAGACCGATCCAGTGGCCGATTATCGGCGAGAAGCGCACGATCAGACCAGCGAACACTACTGAAACGATGGAGATCAGTTTGATCAGAATGTTGAGTGATGGGCCGGAAGTATCCTTGAACGGATCGCCCACGGTGTCACCCACGACGGTCGCCTTGTGGTCAGGCGAACCCTTGCCGTAAACGATGGTCTTGGGGCGACCGGCGGCGATTTCATCCTCGGCGCGGGCCACGATGGCGTCCCGCACTTCGACCGGGATACTCTCACGGGTTTCCTTCTGATGCTTCACGTCCTCGGCCGTGATCCGGCCGTAGGATTCGAGGAGCTTCTTGGCATTGTCCCAAGCACCACCGGCGTTGGCCATGAAGACCGCGACGGCGAAACCGGAGACCAAGCCACCCGCCAACATGCCGAGCACGCCGGCGACGCCAAGGATCAGACCGAGGGCGATGGGAGCGACGATGGCGAGGATGGATGGCAGCACCATTTCGCGCTGCGCCCCAGCCGTGGAGATCGAAACGCAGTTGGCGTAATCGGGATATTCCACGCCTTCGAAATTCACCCGCTTCGGCCAGGTTTCCGGATCGGCGATGTTTTCTTCGCTCATACCCGAAGCCCGGAAGGCTTCGCGCATCTTGCCGAATTGGCGGCGGCACTCGCGCATCATTTGATACGCCGCGCGACCGACGGCGTTCATCGTGAGCGCGCAGAATAGGAAGGTCAGGAGCACGCCGATGAATAGACCGGCGATGACCTTGGGGTTCGTCAGGGTCACATCAAAGTAACGCATGATCTCGTCGATCGTGGCCTGCCGAGAGGAAACGATATCGAACGTCTTGTTCATGTCCGGCCAGAGCACGGTGTAACGATTGGCATCCACCGCATTGGCCCCGTATGCCGAGACGGGGAGTTTGGCGCCGATGGGCAGATCCTTGATCGCTTTGTTCGGAATCTCGTGGGTGGGCAGGAAGAAGGCCCCATCAAAATAATCGGTGCCATCCGCTTTGGCGCCGGGGAAAGCGACGGCGAATTTGCCGTAGCCTTGGTGGATCGCTTCGGGCGTGGACACTTCGCCGGCGTGGGCTTTGCCGAAATCAACCGCTTGGGTGGTGATCTGTGATTGCACGATCTGCACGTAGGCGGCGAAGAGGGCGAGGGCGGTCAGCGCCGCGGAACCGATGGCGAAGCCTTTGCCCGTGGCCGCGGTCGTATTGCCAAGCGAGTCGAGCATGTCGGTGCGCTTGCGGACATTCGGCTCTTGGCCGGACATTTCCGCATTGCCACCGGCGTTGTCCGCAATCGGGCCATAGGCATCGGTTGCGAGCGTGATGCCGAGGGTCGAGAGCATGCCGACCGCGGCGATACCGACTCCGTAGAGACCCATCAGGAAGCTTTCACTGCCACCGGCAAAGAGAAACGCACCCATGATGGCGACGGCGGTGGTGAGCAACGAAGCCCAAGTGGACTTCATGCCTTCGGCGACGCCGGCAATGATTACGGTGGCGGGGCCGGTGAGCGCCTGATTGGCAATCGCCTGGGTCGGCGGCTTTTCGTAGGAAGTATAATATTCCGTCGCGTAGGCGATCACGAGACCGGCCGCGAGACCAAAGACGATTGAACCGCCGAGTTTCATCCAAGTTGTGCCGGCGGCCGCGAGATCGGCGGCTCCTGAGCCGGAACCGAAGAGCATGTAGAGCAGGCCCATTGCGCCGACCACAATGAGAACCGAGGCCACATAGACTCCGGTGTGCAGACTCTTGAGGAGTTCCGCGAAAGACGCGTCTTCCTTGGTGCGCACCGCGAAGATGCCGATGACCGAACAAAGGATACCGAGACCGGCCAATGCGATCGGTGCGGCGGCTAGTTTGGCGGCAAAGGCCGCGGCTTCGACCGTGACGCCGAGCACCGAGATCGCGGCGGCGACACCGAGCGCGAGGGTCGCAAGAATCGAACCGTAATAGGATTCGTAGAGGTCGGCGCCCATGCCGGCGACGTCGCCGACGTTGTCACCGACGTTGTCCGCGATTGTGGCGGGGTTGCGCGCATCATCCTCGGGGATGCCGGCTTCGACTTTGCCGACGAGATCGGCGCCGACGTCAGCCGCCTTGGTGTAAATACCGCCACCGACACGGGCGAAGAGCGCCTGCGTCGATGCACCCATGCCGAAGGAGAGCATGACGGTCGTCATTTCCGCGAGCCGTTCGGCGGGTCCACCGGTCAGGCCGAAGAAGTCGCCGTAGCTGTTGAGTATGAAAAACCAAAAGGAAATATCGAGCAGGGCGAAGCCGACCACGTTGAGGCCCATGACGGCACCGGAACGAAACGCGACGACCAAGCCCTCGTTGAGCGAACTCTTGGCGGCGTGGGCGGTGCGGGCGGAGGCATTGGTCGCCATCTTCATGCCGAACCAGCCGGTCAGACCGGATAGCAAGCCGGCGAGTGGCACCCCGATCATCGTGAGTTTCGGCTGGAGACCAAGCCAGGCGAGGATGCCGAGGAAACCGACCAGCGCCACAAAAACCCAGGCGACGACGCGGTATTGGCGCTTGAGATAGGCGATGGCGCCGTCGCGGACGGCTTGGGCGATGCGGACCATCTCGGGGTCGCCTTCCGAGCGCTTCATGACTGAGGCGCTGAAGACACGCGCCATCAGGAGGGCGATGATTCCGGCGACCGGGGCCAGCCAGAATAGTGACGGAATATCAGACATGGTGGCCAAAGGCCACGCTACGGATACATTCATAGGGGATTAACAGGGGTTGGGAAACTTATCTAAGAGAAGGGCGGAGGCTGAAAAAACGGGTGGGGGATGGCCAGTGAATTTTCATTGAGCATGCATTCAGAAGCGCATGTTTAACAAGCTATGATTCGGAAACTTGCCGCTTATATCGGCGGGATGGCCACCCGGTTCACGTTTAGTCGGTGCTATGTCGCGAGACAGGGTTGCGTCCGGTGGAAATTTCCGCCCATCGTTCCCGCTTCCCCATGTATCACCTACGTTATCGTCAGGTTCACCTCGATTTTCACACCAGCGGCTTGATTCCCGGTATCGGGAGCAAGTTCAACAAGCGCCAGTTTCAGGAGGCGCTCAAGGTTGGCCACGTCAACTCGATCACGCTGTTCTCCAAATGCCATCACGGCTACAGCTATCATCCCACCAAGGTCGGTCAGATGCACCCGCATCTGAAATTCGATCTGCTCGCCCGCCAGATCGACGCCTGCCGCGAAATCAACGTGCGCTGCCCGATCTACATCAGCGCCGGTCTCGACGAACTCGCGGCCTTTGCCAATCCGACCTGGGTCGTGAAGAAGAAGGACGGCACCACTTACAAGCCGCTGGAGGTGGAGTGGTTCGTGCGCATCCTGCGTTTCAACTCGCCTTATCTTGATTACCTTTGCGCGCAGACCGAGGAGGTCGTGCAACGCTGGCCCGACAACGACGGCATCTTTTTCGACATCATCGGCACACACCGAGATTACAGCGACGACGCGCTGAAGGAGATGAAGCAGCGCGGTTACAATCCCGAGAATGACGATGACGTGGCTAGCTACAGCGAGGAAGTGCTCTTTCGCTACTTCAAGGCCTCCACCGCCGCCGCCCAGTCCGTGCGCAAGGACAACCCGGTCTTCCATAACTCCGGCCACATTTCCGTCGGCGCCCGCAAGGCCCTGTCTCACAACACCCACCTTGAACTCGAATCCCTGCCGACCGGCGGCTGGGGTTACGATCACTTCCCGTTGTCGGCCCGCTACGCCATCACACAGAAGTTCGATTTCCTCGGGATGACGGGCAAGTTCCACAACACATGGGGCGAGTTCGGCGGATTCAAACGGCCTGAGGCGTTGCGCTACGAATGCGGCGCGATGATCGCCTACGGCGCCAAGTGCAGCATCGGTGATCAGCTCCACCCGAATGGCGAGATGAACATCGATACCTACCGGATCATGGGCGAGGCCTATGCCGAGGTGGAGCGCAAGGAACCATGGTGCGACTACGTGAAACCCGTCGTCAAAATCGCGCTCGTCAGTTGCGAACAAAACCAGCATCGCTGGCGCGGCGGTCATGCCCAATCGGTCGTGGCTGACGAAGGTGTTGGTCGCATGCTGCTTGAGTTGCACCAACCGTTTGTTGTGCTCGACGAGCATGCCGACTGGAAGGGATTCGATCTCGTCGTGTTGCCCGATACCTTTGTGATGACGCCGGCCTTTACCGAGCGCACCAAGGCGTTTCTCGCCGCTGGCGGTCGCATCATTGCCGCTGGTTCCGCGCTGCTGAATGAAACGCAAACCGGCTTCGCCATCGACCCCGGGGCGAAATTGCTCGGCCGCTCCACGAATGACCCCGATTACCTCGTCGCGACCAAGCTCACGCCGGCCATTGAGGTGAAGTCCGCCATTGTGATCCTCGGCGGCGCCTACGAGATCAAGCCGACCACGGCTAAGGTGCTCGCCGAGCGCCGCGCCTCCTATTTCAACCGCACCTGGGAGCATTATTGCTCGCACCAGCATGCACCCGATGCGCCGGAAACGGTTTCGCCGGCTGCGGTGATCGGCAAACAGATCGCCTACTTCGCGCACAACCTGTTCTCCGCCTATCGCACCTACGGCCAGCCGCTGTATCGCGATTTCTTCGCCGCGGCCCTCAATCGGTTGCTCGATGGCAAACTGCCCGTGAAAACCAATCTGCCCACCACCGCGCGCATCAACGTCATGGAGCAGAAAAAAGAGAAACGATACGTGGCGCACCTGCTCTACGCGCCGACCAGCACCCGCGGAAAGTTCAACGGCAACCCCGTCGAAATCATCGAGGATCTGATCCCGTTGCGCGATTCCGAGGTCACGCTGCGGCTGCCGCGCAAGGTCAAGGGCGTGCAACTCGTGCCCGATGGCGGCGAACTGCCGTTCACGACCAAGGACGGCACCGTCACTTTCAATGTGCCCGAGTTTACGGCCCACCAGATGGTCGAGCTGAAGTATTGAAGCACTTTCACTCGACCGGCGACCGGGTTTGGCGGATAAATGGCATCACCCCATGAGCACGACACCCGCATTTGATGAAACTCCGCGTCCCGGTATTCGCCTGCCGGATTTGGCGGGGCGGACTGCACTGGTCACCGGTGCCAGCTCCGGGATCGGTCGCGCCGTCGCCGAGGCCCTGCTCGCCAATGGGGCCACGGTTCACGGATTGGATCATGCCGCAGCGACCCTCACGCACGATCGGTTTCATGGCCATCGCTGCGATCTGCGCGATGCACCTGCATTGAAACTACTGGTGGCCACCATCGGCGAACAAGCCGGCCATCTCGACTATGTGGTCAATATCGCCGGCGTGGACACGAAGGCTTCACTCGACGAGGGCGGGGCGGACACGTGGTCGGCCATCGTCGATATCAACCTGCGGGGTTACTATCTCATCCTGCACGAATCGGTGGCGTGGTTGCGGCGCGGGCAGGGTAAGGCAGTCGTCAATGTTTCCTCGATCAATTACCGGCTCGGTGTGCCCAAGCGTTCAATCTACGCCGCGACCAAGGCGGGCATCCTTGGCCTCACCACCGGGCTCGCGCGCGAACTCGGTCGCGATGGCATCCGCATCAATACCGTGTCGCCGGGCTGGGTGTTTACCGAAGGGCAGGTGAAGGAATATTTCGCCGGGGATGCCGCCGCCAAAAATCTAGCCTATCTCGCCCAAGTGCAGTCGCTCGGCTTGAAAATCGATGGCGCCGATATCGCCAATCATGTCCTGTTTTATCTCAGCGACGTCAGTCGAGCTTCCACCGGCCACAACTGCGTCGTCGACGCGGGCTGGACCCTCGAATGATCCGTCAGATCAAATCACCCAATAACCGATAACCAATAGCCCATAACCAATCTCCCATGTCCGTCTCCCCTGTTCCCCAAGTCCTCGTCAACAAATCCTGCGCACTCTCCGAAAATCCGCTGTGGGACGAACTCACCGATACGCTCTATTGGACCAACATCACCGGCGGCGCCATCTGGTCGCACCATGTGCCGACCAACGAGACCAAGCAGATCTACACCGGCCCCAACGTCGGCGGGTTTACCCAGGAAGCGGACGGCGCGCTGCTGCTCTTTCGCACCAACGATATCGTGAAGCTCCAGGCAGATGGCACCGTGCGCGAGGTCGCCAAGTTCAACGAGCCGGGCAACTCCCGCTTTAATGATGTCATTGCTGATCCCCGGGGCCGCGTCTTTGCCGGCACCGTGGGTATGACCGAGTCCACGCCCACCGGCGGGGTTTACCGCTACGATCCCGACGGCTCGGTGCGCCGCGTCATCTACGGCACGGGCTGCTCCAACGGCATGGCCTTCACCGCCGATCGCAAGCGCTTCTATTGGACCTGCTCCACCCGCAAACAGATTTACCGCTACGATTACGACGAGTCCACCGGCGACATCACCAACGAGACCCTCTGGTATCAGGCCAATGACGAAGAGGGGATCACCGACGGGCTGACGATTGATACCGAGGACAATATCTGGAGCGCGCGCTGGGACGGCTACCGGTTGTGCCAGCATGATGCGGACGACGGCCACGTGCTCAGCGAATACAAATTCCCTGTGGCCAAGGTCAGTTCGGTGACCTTTGGCGGACCCGATTTCGGGACCATGTTCCTCTCCACCGCGGGCGGGGACGACAAACTCTCGATCGACGGCGCCATCTTCACGCTGCAGGTGCCCGGCGTGCGCGGTCGCGCCAAGTTCCGCTCGAAACTCAGCTGATACTGTCTGGCTCCGCGTCTCCGTGCCTCCGTGGCTAAAATCTACTCAGTTGTGCTACTCGTCAGGAGAATACCAAATCAAGTGAACGCGGCCGTTCCAGTGCGCTTTGGCTTTGATGGTTTCAGTTGCTCTGCGTCTCCGTGCCTCCGTGGCTAATCAAATCTCCAAGCCCATCCGCTCGTGAAATTCGCCGTGATCAACGACCTGCACGCGCAGTTCGCCCCCAACCCCAAACAGCCCGGCTACCCCGGGGCCAACGAACGGGCCGAATGGATGCTCGCGCAGTTTGCACAGGGCGGTTCGCTGGCAAAGATGGATTTTGTGATCGGGGCGGGGGACCTGATTCACGGTGAGGACATCAAGTCCATCTCCGCTGAGTTGAAAGCCCTGCATCCTTACCTGCGTAACCTGGCGATGCCATTTTATCCCTGCTGCGGCAATCACGAGATTCGTCAAATGGAAGGCGATCCGGCCTACGAGAAACCCTACGCGAAAACTTTTGGCGCGGACAAATTTGACTACGCGATCTCTCTGCCAGCGGTGGAGATCATCGTGCTCAACAATGCCGGCACCTATCACCTCACGCCTCAACGCCGCGAGGAACGTGCGCTCAAGTTTCAGGCCATGTTGGAGGCCCGTCCCGGTGTGCCGAAGATCGTGATCTGCCACATCCCGCTGGTCTCATTGCGCGATCGCGATGCGTTGCATGAGAGTTTTGGGTTCCGTTCCTACCGCTGCCTGGAGGTGGAAATCCTCGATTTGCTGGATGTCTATGGAGCCGATGTGCGGCTCGTGGTCTCCGGTCACCTGCACCTGACCGGAATGGTCAATCGCCGCGGCGTGCGGCATCTCGTCACGGCCGGCACCGCGTCCTTCCCGCACGACTATGCGCTGATCACTGTGTCGAAAAAGCAGCTCGCGATCGAAGTGCGCAACTTGCCCAAGGCGCTGCACGAACCGGCGTCCAACATCCACGGCCTGCCGCGCTACGCGAAAGGTTACATCGATCCCAAACACAAGACGCACGCGTCCTACCTGCGCGGCCTGGCGACCGAGCGGAGATTTGTGGTAAAGCTTTGATGCGGTCTGCTGGGACACTAACACCATGGCACCAGTGATTGCTGGCATAGGCCGCCCGGCCTTGCATGATCATTCAACGAATCACGCACAGAATTTACTGCACTGGCGCAATTTCTAAACAAAAGGCCCATCCAAAAGGGATGGGCCAGTGTCATGAAAAAGGAACCCCAATAATTGTGGTAACTTTGTCGGGCAGTATCCTTACTGATATTTGTAAAGTTTCAATATAACATAGCCGCAATTCTATGACTGGAATCTGGAATTGGATCTAAAGATGAATCTGTTCCCGAATGATCATACCGACACGAACAACCTCAGCACCTGAATGGGCTGGTTTCATTATATCAGCGCCTATTAGCGGTTAACAAACGCTGGATTTGGTCTATTAACAATAAGCAATAAGAGATAACCAATAACCAATGACGCACGCCCATGCGTTCCCAGCCGAACCGCAATTACACCAGCAATGATGATATCCAGACGCCGCTGGCGCTGGCCCGGAAACTCGTCGCGCATTTTCAACCCAGCGGCCGCTTCCTCGAACCTTGCCGCGGTAATGGTAACTTCCTCAAGGCCCTGCGGATGTGACCGGCCTCA
>Ga0222714_10005828_pt1 | contig 11594 bp, 15 predicted proteins | sample C33_3DmetaG_FD_165048 | JGI IMG/M metagenome (GOLD analysis project Ga0222714, IMG submission 165048) | Estuarine water microbial communities from San Francisco Bay, California, United States - C33_3D | ecosystem: Environmental > Aquatic > Marine > Unclassified | place: USA: California... | reverse complement strand
CAAATATGTTTCCCTTGTTATTTTTGCACCACGCGATTTCCCTTTACATATTGGATTATTATAGGGACGATGAGGATGTGGCCTTGGGACTGAAGTGGCTCGAGATTTCAAATGTGTCCCTTGCGGCCCACGAGCTTCTGCAAACGAATGAAACTAAGATTATTCGGGCAATCGTTTACCCTTGGTGTCGTTGCATCATGTTCCCCATGACGTTGGGTAACGCCATAAGACATCATGGAACGAAGGCAATTGTATTGGGGATGCCACTCGTTGCTGGTTCCGTGTGGTGGTCCGCCAAGGTTATATTAAATTTGAACGCATTTCGTCGTAAATGAATTTAAGTCTTTTGAAAAATACAGGTTTAATTCTAGAATTAATTATTTGTTTGATAGAAGTCATCACGTTTGGTTTGTTTCTAATGTTTTTTATGTCCTTAAGATATTTACAAAGTTTGTCATCTTTATCAAATATAATGAATTTTTCAAGATGAGTTTTTACCGGTTCATATGAATTTGGTTTAAAATTAATACTTTCAAAATTTTCTACTATATCATTATATGAATTTTTTAATTTATCTTTATCTAAATATAATGCCCCATCTGCCAATATAGTCAAAACGGCTGGTTGTATTTTACACTTGGGTGAAACACTAACTATATAATTCTGTATGTTAAGAATTTTATATATTTTACTTTCCTTATTTCGGTTTGACCCATATAATATTTTATAAATATTTAACAAATCATTAAATCTTTCATCGTCACCCAGTTTTTTTGTGTTTGAATTATATTTTGGTCTAAACTTTTTAATTAATTCTTTAAAAGTAATTCTAAATGTTCTTGTATCTTCGTTGATGCGACTTACGATTAATGTTTTTATAAGTCCTATAGATTTTGACTTTTCAAAATCGGGAGAGGTTTCCGAAATTTGTTTTGAAAATTTTATATAACTATCAAGCTTTTCTACACTTTTCTTATTTTTACTATATTTTCCTTCTAATTGAGTTTTTAGTTGTGTATATTGTGCATTATTATTTCTAGAACTATAAATCTTATAGACATCTGTATCATTAATTTTGGGAGAAATATTTTTAATAAGTATGCGCAGGTCTATGTTATTTTTTGCTATTTTTGATACATTCACGAAGTTTTTGATATTATTACCTCTCTTCAGTTTTTTATATATTGAATTTACTTGTTGCATTTTTTCTTTTCTATATGCTAATTTCGTTTTGAGCATACTATAATGGTTCATAAATTCAATATTTCCCTTTCTATGTGCATTTAGTATATTAATTATAGTTTGTTTATCCAGTTTATTAAAGTTCTTGGGATCGAATGGTTTACTTTCTTGCGTCATGTTATTCAAGTTTTGCAAGTTTTCCATGACTTTTTCTATACTCTGATTGATGTTTGTTTCAATTCCCTCTGGAATGTTCCTTTTTTCATCTGCTATTTTGAGGGCCTCTATGATATTTTCTCTCGTTAGTTGTGCACCGTTCATGTATTCATTAATCAACGCTTGTGAACAATTGGTTTTGTCGGCCAAGAATATAACATCATTGAATAATGGATTTTTATCAAATATATTTGTTTGTATTACTTTAAGTGTTTGTGTTAGGGTATTCAATTTAGTTAGGTCTTCCTTCTTGTATTTTTTTGGATTTAAATTTATCACGGATAGGGACCGTCCCGTCTTCTGGCCGGACGCATCCAATTGTTTCTTGATTTTTGATAAATTTATATCGATGAGATCCATCTCTTACTATAAAAAATTATTTTTAATCAGTGAATTTTCACGGTGCATTTTTTGAAGTGTTTCTGGTATCTGGGTTTGTCCATTCTATAGAGGATGGACTGGATGAGCTTATTTACTTTGACGGGAATGCGAATTCTATTTTTGCGCAGGTAGTCGTAGAGGAACGCCAAACGAACGAAGCGGGACTGGCACTTTTCCTTCCTAACCTCTTTTCTGTGGCTGTCGCCCGTAAGCATGCTATCGAGAGCAAAAAGCTGATCGTATAGGAGCTCCGGGGGTTCCAATATAGGGAGACCCAAGAGGTGTTTGGAGGGATTTACACAACACCTTGTCTGTTTGAGTCTGTCCTTGGATCGTTTATAGTAAGCGTTAGATGCGTGGAATTCCAAATACTTGTAATTGTTTTTCTTTCCCGAAAGGGTCACATCGATGGTGAACGGGGTTCTGGACTCCACCTTGAGTTTGAACATAGACTTAAAGGGTCCCAATGCTCTGGTCATGACCCGCGTTAGATGGGTTTTCAATCGGTAGCACTTGGAGATGTTAGCGTTTGTGAGAATCTTTCCATTCTTCATGATCTTCACGAGCAATTGACCGTCGAAGTCGGAGCTCGGTACCATGTCCATGGCCTCGGCCACCTTGGGATCTATGATATCGCGATTGCTTTCAAACAACTTTTGAATGACAATTCCTCCGTATAGGAATAATCCGTTTCTCACCAAGGAATATGCTTGGGGGAGGGGTTCATTTTTCAGGAAACTATAGAAACGAAGAATAATTATAGAAAGGGCAACCTTCTTTTTGGAATATTCGTCCCTGAAGGTGAAGAGTGCTTCCCTGGTGTTCTTGGGAAGGTCCTTGAGAAGCTTGTCCTCACCGAAGCGCGTGGGTCCGGTGTTCAATTTTTTAATAAACCTTTCCATCTAATTTAAGCGGAGAATGTTTTTTCACACCACCACCTATTCACATTTCCAAAGGGACCATACTCAAACATAAGATGAGCGAGGGCTCCCGAAAGAATAACCGTGAGGAACTTAGGAAGTCCCAAGGGCTTTACAATAAAAACGGTTGCGGAGAAAATTAAGTAAAGGATGAACCCCACGACGAGTGCTTCTGTGAGAACGGTTGTGATGGGGCGCATATCTCTTATTTAGAATAACTAAAAAAAATTATTCGGGTTAGTTAATGAGATGGGCGATTAAGATGGATTTGAATCCCCTTCTCGTAGAATTCATAAGAGAACACAATTTGAAACCTATTAATAAATATCACAATGGAAAAATAACTAAACGATGGGTTGCTTTGAAAATGTGTACGAGTGACGATGCGATTAAGAGTGGTGTTTGGTTTTCTGGTAAAATGATAGACGATGAATTAAGAAAATACGATTTGTATAGCAGGGATTCTATTCAGTCAATTAATAAGACCGAGCAATGGGGTCTTGCTAATCCAGAGACCAGGATTAACGGAGGTGTCACCGAGTATCGTTTCGTTTATCCATTTAAGTTTGTAGGTGTTCATATAAAGAAGAGGAAAATCGGTAGTTCTATATCATTATTGAATAGGGATGAAGAAATTGATATTATAAAGGAAAATATCAAGAAGTATTATTTGGATGTTCCGAACGACACATGGCAATTGGGACACAAAAATCCCGACATCGAAGACAGCGGTCCTTCCAACTTGGTTTGGCAGCCACCCATCCAAGGAAAATACCGAGATCGTTTCATTTTCGATTCCCTTGGATTGATGAAGTATCCCACTCCCAAAGAGATTTCTAAAAACCCCTTAAAATACTACAGCGAAGAACAGCTAAGGGAACTTCACGAATTCCTTTGCAATCGCTTCAACGCCAGCTCGTAGTGACCTTTGTCAATTTCAAACCCCCTATAGGTTCTCCCTGTGTTCAACGCAGCCACGGCCGTGGTTCCCGATCCCATAAATGGATCCAGCACGACGGCTCCCTCGCTTGTAAATAGTTTTATGAGTTGCTCTATGAGAGCAAGAGGTTTTACGGTGATGTGATCGTTACCTTCCTTTTCCTTTTTACCGGGTTTAGCTACTAAAAATACCGTATCCATGCTTTTTTCAATTTCTTCGGTTGTCATTATGTTACTTGGGAATTTCCCTTCTCCTGTATGTGTTGTTTCTCCGCAATACATCAGTCCTGTTCCATATTTTTCAAAGTTTTGAACGAATGTACCTTCCGGCGGCTTTTGTGCCAGACACATGGGTTCTATTCCGGGTTTGAGTTGCGGTGTTCTCCAGTCCTTGCATTTTTCCTTGAGTTCATTTTTTTCCTGTTCGTTCTTGTTTTTAAGTTTATCTATCAAGTGGTTCTGCGAAAATGCTTTTGTCTGTGAATGTGTGTAAATCCAACCGAGCATGTCCCTTATATTGAAATTTGCATCTTCCACGCCCATGGCCATTGCGTGATAGAGCCTTGCGCTGGAAAAGGAAATAAAGAAACCGCCGGGTTTTAGCACTCGGTAGACTTCTTTAGAAAACTCCGTGTAATACTCTCTAAATTTCTTGGACTGATTCCTATCGAATTTCATTCCCTTTGGCAAATTTCCAACTGTCTTGGATGCCTTATTTTTTCTGACATCCTCGGAATTCCACGAAGATTCAAGTTTGTCAAGAAAATAGGGAGGATCTGTAATGACAATATCAATCGTATTTTCTTCGATATTTTTCAAACCATCCATGCAGTCTAAATTTTCAATCATGTTTTACTAAAAAATATACCCAAACGTTTAATTAAAAGAAACACATTTTTTTATAAATTTTTCATTCAGGTAGTGGGTTTGCTTCCCGAAGGTCATCTAAAAAAATGCTTCGCATCCAGAGTTCCGAGGTTGGTATGCTCGCCGGTTACGCCACATTCAAGTCGCCCTTGGAATCTGCCGAGCGTTTTTGGAAGAGGAATCGCCCAGACAAGTTTCACCTTTACCTCGAGAAGCACGGCGTCCCGGAATGGTATGAGCAGGAGAAGTTCGTCAACACGAACCGAAACGCCAAGTCCCTTCTCAAGGAAAAGGGAAATCTGGACACGAACAACATCAAGGACATCAGTAATGTGCTCACGAGTGTCTCCCGGGACGAACGAACGCAATCGTTCACCGATAGGGAGAAGCAGTTTCTGGACAACGAGGCGAAGAGCATGGTATTTCGTCGCCACGGAACAAAGAAGGAATCCCTGACCCTGACCGAGTGGTGTGCGATGAATGGAAAGGAGGCGATCAAGTTGGAAAAGACCTTTAGTCTGTCCATCCACCCCGAGGTTTCCATCTTCGGCAAGATTGACGGCATCACCACGGATCAGGAGTTGGTGGAGATCAAGAACCGTTCCGGGGGAAAGTTGTTCAAGACGATCAAGGACTACGAGATGGCCCAGTGCCAGTCCTACCTTAGGATGTTGGATCTCCAAGGGGGGTTTCTGGTGGAGTGCCTTAGGACGGAGGAGGGACCCATCGTTTCCCACAACGCGTTGGTCAGGGACGACGCCTTCTGGGATGAGTGTTGCGAGAAGATTTTGGAGAACATCTTTTCCCCTCGCTTTTCTATACTTCGGTGAATTTAAGGAGGTCTGAGAATATCATGGGAATGTCCTTTTTGTCAAGCGCATAATCAATCGTGTCTTCCAATTCCGAATACATGCGGTCGACGGCTTCCCTGTCCCCCAAACACCATATGTCCCTTTTCCTCTCCATGTCGGACAATCTCCACTGCTTATCAAAATCACAATAATAACAAAATGAAGTCATCTTTTTCCAGTGTATTCTATACGCCTTGATGGGCACGCCCTTGAAACGAAAAAACACGCCACCGTTTCCCAATCTCACGGCGGAGGTTCCCAAGAGTTTATGGGCCTTCTTTTTCAGGGCGGCAATGCACTCCTTCGACCTCTCGACATTCTCCACGAGAACCCTATCCATAATGCTAAGGGGAACCTTCACCACATTCTTAGGCGAGAACTTGAAATCCCTAGAGGGATGCTCCGCATAGCCGGTTGGAGTAACGGGAAGGGTAAATAAACTAAGAGGATGATAAACATAATTAGGAATCTTAATGATAGTTCCATCGTCCAAACGAGTTGAAGTAAAGCCCTCTTTATCTATGTAAACAGCTTCGCAACCTGGATAAAGAGAGAATTTATAAAGACCGTCCTTTAGGATCATTTAATAGTGCCATCCTTTTTAAAAAGGGGTATTTAACCGAACATATTCATCACGAACAGGTTGAAACCGAGGAAGGCCATGTAGACTACGGAGGTGGTGAAGCGGACCGTTCGCTCTCCCTCCGAGAGAACCCCCTTGATTCTCCTCATCAGGTAGAACTGGAGACCGAAGGCGACGATGGCCAGAACGGCGAGGAGGTAGGTGAAGCCCTTCATGGGGAAGATGCGCTTCTTAGAGACGAGATTGCTTGTGCTCGTCATGAAGAATATGCCGAAGATGCACACAAGGGCGAAGGACCGTGCGCCCTGCAGGAGGGCCAGATCGCTCTCTGTGGCACCCTCGATGGCACCCTTCTTCTGCTCCCCCTCCTTGGCTTCGGCCTTGGGGGCGGGGTTCCTCTGTGCTTCCGCTATAAATGCTGCACAGGTCTGCTCCATACTCACGAGCATGGCACCGAAGGCCACCGCAACGCCGATGTTGGCGAGACCGGCGAGACCCGAGTTTGAGGAACCCGAGTTTGATGCGTTATTAGAGTTTTCAGACATACCTTAATTAAGATATACGCTGAAAAAAATGTTAACCCGTTCTGGCTTCGTGACACACAGGGATAAGCTCGTGGAGAGGGAACTCACCGTCACCCCAGAGGTTAATACGGACTATGCCCCGAGGGGTATACCATTCAAGGTATATAGACGCAATAAGGATGTCCTGTGCATTCCACAACACTATGGTCGCGAAAAGATGAACCCGAACCCCGAGGACAAACGCCCGGACCCCCTGAAGGTGGATATCCCATTTGCGGGAACCCTCAAAACGGAATTGAGGCAGGACGAAGCCGTGAACGCCGTCATGGAGTCCATGGACAAGTCAAAGGGTGCCGTTCTCACCCTCCCTACGGGCTACGGCAAGACCACGTGTGCCCTCAAGATCGCAAGCCTTCTCGGGGTTAGGACCCTCATCCTCGTTCACAAGGAGTTTCTGGCCAATCAGTGGAAGGAACGCATTCAATCTTTTTGTCCGGGATGCACGGTGGGGAGAATTCAGCAGAATACCTTTGACATAGAACATCCCTTCGTGGTGGGAATGCTCCAGACCTTCGTATCGAGGGGGTTTGACCCCGGTCACTTTGACACCTTCGGTCTAGTCATCGTGGACGAAGCCCACCACATCTGCGCCAAAGTGTTCTCGCAGGCGATGATGAGAATGTGTCCAAAACACACGCTGGGGCTGACGGCGACGCCCGAAAGGAAGGACGGCCTCACGAACATTCTCTATTGGTTTTTGGGTCCCTCGGCCTTTTCCATCAAAAGGGAAATGGAGATGGCTCCCGAATTGGATGTATTTCATCCCGCACTTAAAATTCACGAGGAACCCTTTCCGGTGGGTCGATTCGGGAAGGTCGTATTGCCGGAGGCCATCACGATGCTCACCCAAGACGAGGAAAGGAACGCCCTCCTTTTGGAAAAGATAAAGGAATATCCCACCCGAAAAATACTTATTCTCACCGACCGGAGGGGCCATTGCAATTGGTTTAGGGACAATATTCCCGGCGCATCCCTCTACATAGGTGGCATGAAGGAAAGGGACCTCGACGAGTCCGCAAAGTCTCGCATCATCATAGGAACCTACAACATGGCGCAGGAGGGTCTGGACATAGGCGATGTGGATACGGTATTCCTCACCACGCCCAAATCGGACATCATTCAAGCCATAGGGAGGTGCATGAGGGAGGGAGGGAGGAGAAAGAATAATTCCCTAATCATAGACATTCACGACAAGTGGGGGCCCTTCGATGCGATGTACTATAAACGACGCAAGATATACAAGGATATGGGAATGATTAAGGAAATAAAGTTCATAAAGAAAGAGAAGAAGGTTAAAGAGATTGAGCAAGAGTAAGTAATGGACGAAAAATATACAACAACAATATTAAGGGAACAATATAATTTACATAAGAACTATGTTATACAACGAAAAACCCTACCCATAAATATAAGACTTCCCTTCATTCCGGAAGATATAAGCGAAAATATAATAAAAAACATAATACATACTAAATTAGGAGACAAAACCAGTTCGTGGGATTGCAAGGGAGATTTAAAATCTTTAAAAGAGGGTGTTCAGGAATGCAAGTGTTTCACAAGTGATGGTCCAATATCTTTCACTCCGAGTAGCAACTGGAATGTCATTTATTTTTTGGATGCTAGGAAATGGTTAGACGATTGGTTAATTCTTTACAGAGTTCCATTGGAAAGGACGTCCGATGAGTGGAAATCAATTAAGGTAAACAAAATACATACATTTGAAGACCAAACTATACAAGGAAGAAGACCTCGTATAATTTGGAATAGTTTAAAGCCTCAAATAGAAAATCATATTCATAAAGTATTTGAAGGCAGTTTTGAAGAAATTTTTTCATAATATATTCTTCAATCTATCAGCTATAATCTTTACAACCGGAACGCTTACTGCATTTCCAGCAAGTTTGTAAATATTTGTATCACTTAGTTTAGGTAAAACATAGGAAGAGGGAAAACCCTGAAAGTTTAAACACTCCCTCGGGGTGAGTTTTCTTATTCCCTTGTCATCCAAAATGATAGGGACATTGTGCCCCCCACCACCCATGTTTGCCGTCAACGTGGGACATTCCTTACTCTTATTTTCCCTTACATACACCCTCCTATATTGATAAATGGTGTCCCTTTTCAATACAAATTCCTTGAGAAGATTCCACGGAGAAGATGTTTCCTTGTAATAATATTTGTCGGGAACTTCACTTTCAAAAAAATACGTCAATGGACGCTTTTCAACCTCGGGAAAATCCAAACTGAATGCGTCGTATGCCTTCTTCGACTTAAAACAGACAATATAGATCCTTTCCCTATGTTGGGGTATTCCTGTTATTTTAGAGGTATCCAATACCTTAAAATGAACATGATAACCACGCACTTCAAGATTTTCTTTTATGGTAGAAAAGGTTCTTCCATTATCGTGATTTAACAAATTTTTAACATTTTCTAAAACAATACACTTTGGGTTTCTCTTGTCTATTATTTCTAAAATCTTCCAAAATACATTGGATCTGGGATCGTTGAAACCCTCTCTATTCCCCGCAATACTGAAAGGCTGACATGGAAAACCGCAGGTCAATATGTCGTGCTCTGGAATGTCGTCTACATTTAAATCATTTATATCCTTTAGTGTGAGTTTATGTTCGAAGTTATGGTCGTAAATTGTCTTGGAATGGGGTATTATGTCATTTGAAAAAACAACATCCGCCACCTCCTCAAAAGCCAGTGTAAAGGCTCCCGTTCCGGCGAAAAGGTCTACCAGTCTGTGTTTAGACATAGACTAATGAAGTGTCAATTCTTTAAGAACGAATTAAACAGATGGAGCAAGAGTAAACCATAAGAAGAACAATGACCACCAAGGCTCGCGTGCAGAAGCTGATGACCAAGATGAACGTGCTCCCCTTCTTTGACCTCGTCGTCAGGGAGGGATACTACGACCTAAAGGGAACCCTTTTGAAGCATAGGGAAATCTTTGAGAAGACCGGAAAGCATTTTTGCCTCGTCCACGACGGTAGCATGCCCATCCCCTACGGGATAAAGAAGAACCTTCCAAACTACGGTTGCGTGGGAATTCACGAGGAAAGTGAACTTAAGGAGGCGTTCGAGAAGATGAACAACCTATACGCAAACCGACCCAACCTTAAGGATACGCTAATGGAACCAAAGAGGTCCTTGATGAATAAAACGAAGATTGGAAAGTATACACTGGATGATGCGAATGTTGTCTTCACGGGAACCCTTAAACGCTGGTCGAGGGAGGAACTCGCCAGGGTGGTGAAGAAGGCGGGAGGAGTCATGACGAGGGGTGTGGGGAGGGACACCGATTACCTAGTCATGGGAAATTCTCATGGAAAAATTAAACTTTCTAACGCAAAGCGCCTAGGGACAACCATCCTAAACGAAAATGATTTTGTTCAGTTGGTTGCTCACTGAGCACCTCGGGGAGTGGAAACCGCCTTTGCGCCGACACCATACTTGATGACGATGGTCTGGCCACCACCAAGAAGACCACCTCCACGGGTGATCTCGATGGGCTCCTTGAGCTTAGAGCGTTCCACCTTATATGAAAAGACATTGCCATTCTCACCACGGGTCGTCTCCTGAACCGTGACGATCATAGAGCACTTACCCTTCATCTTTCTGTCCTTGCAGATACGGCCAAAAGCCTTCTTAGCTGCAGAGACAGGAGTTCTGGAAATGTAGCGTCCCTCCTCGGAAAACTTTACCTTCTTTCCGGCGGCGGACTTGCGGGCGTCAATGACGGCGAATGAACGTTTGCCTTGGTCCATCTTTTACTCTTGGTCCAGATTATTTTTGATGCTCATGCCCACCACCTCTCCGTAGATGGGTTCCTTAATGTCGTCGTAGTTGAGTTGCTCGCTCACGATGCCGAGGGGTGCCACGGGAACGGAGAGTTGTGGTTGGAGAACAAAGAAATAGGAACGCTTCTTATATTCGAGGGACATGAATAAGACAAGCGCAAGAAAGATGATAAGCTTAAACATAATTACTATTACTGAGCATTAATTTTTGAACCTTCGGCAACCAGCATGCGGTCGAATTCGCTGTTGGGGGTGGGAGCCTTTTGTTTATACCCCTCTTGAGGCTTTCCCATGACGGCACCCTCCCCGCCAGTCCTTACCATGCCATTTCTGTTATTTCTCTTAATCCCGGTCATATTGTTGGGCTTCCTTTCCACCGGAGCTGTCTGTCTGGCGTTATTATTTCTGACCAGACCTCCTCCATTTCCGCCACCGTTCTGGACGACATTCCCACTCTTTTCTTGACCTATGACGCCCGCGCCCCTTTTTCTCCTCGCTTCGTTATTTTCCTCCCTTTTTCTCCTCGCTTCGTTATTTTCCTCCCTTCTCCTCGCTTCGTTATTTTCCTCCCTTTTTCTCCTCGCTTCGTTATTTTCCTCCCTTCTCCTCGCTTCATTATTTTCCTCCCTTCTCCTCGCTTCATTATTTTCCTCCCTTCTCCTCGCTTCATTATTTTCCTCCCTTCTTCTCCTCGCTTCGTTATTATTTTCCTCCCTTTTTCTCCTCGCTTCGTTATTGTTATTTTTTTTGGCTTCCGCTCCTCCCGAAATGATACTTGACCCAATTCCGGAGAAGAAGGAGCCCAACTTTGCGCCAGCACTTTCCTTGGGCTCCTCTGGCATCTGTTTATTTATATTTTTTGCTATTTCCTCTTTTACTCTTTTTGATGAGACATTTCTGGATTTCGCAATCGTCTTGACTACCCTCTCGGGTGGTATGAGAAACCCCGCAATCCTCGTCTTCGTCTTCCTTCGCAAAACCCTGAACACATACCCCTCGGAGATGAGTTCGTAGTAACGAGGACCTTCCTTGGTGATAAGTCTTCCGGTGACGGGATTGAGAATTCTCGCAACCACTTTCTTCTTGGGTTTCCTTTTCTCGGGTATTTTCTTAATCCTTATGGAAACCACCTCGAAATCCTTTTTCTTCAAACTCTTTTTGATGCCTTTGATGACAGACTTTACCTTCTTGCTTGTGGCCATTAATTTTAGCCAATATTTTTTTACTTCATCATGTTCTCAAAATTATTAATCATTTTAACA
>Ga0222714_10005827_pt1 | contig 11595 bp, 8 predicted proteins | sample C33_3DmetaG_FD_165048 | JGI IMG/M metagenome (GOLD analysis project Ga0222714, IMG submission 165048) | Estuarine water microbial communities from San Francisco Bay, California, United States - C33_3D | ecosystem: Environmental > Aquatic > Marine > Unclassified | place: USA: California... | reverse complement strand
GGTATGGCTCGAGGTCGATTCCCATAAACTTGGAAGAAGGGGATCGTCGCGATTTTTTGGTTGTGATGTCGGAACAGGCCTTATCCCACGATGAGGTGATCGTTCAAGCCGGAAGAGCACGGCCCAAATTGTCGCCGGTCACGTATTCCAATATTACGGCATTGGAGTTGGCCCAAGAGCCCGACATGAAGGACCTTCCCGTTTATTTATCCCGACAGCCCTCCACGACCTATTATTCAGAAAACGGCAATGCCGTCGGGTACTCTACGCTTCGGATGCGTGGGTTTGATCAGCGAAGATTGGCCGTTGCCATAAACGGCATTCCGCAGAACGATCCTGAAGAATTCAACGTGTTCTGGGTCAATTTCTTTGATATTCAAGGCGCTGTTCAAGATATCCAGATTCAGCGAGGGGCCGGCTCTTCGGTCTATGGCCCAACAGCCATTGGAGGTGCGATTGATATTCGGGCGTTTCCGTACAAACCGGCTGCGTATGGGAGTGTCCATGTGGGAACGGGTACCTTTGGAACGTCCAGAGCATCGGCAGAGGTTAATTCGGGGCTACTGGGTGGCAAATACGTGGTTTATGGACGCCTAAGTCGAATGGTTTCAGATGGATACAGGGATTGGTCCTGGACGGAGTTTTGGCGCTTTTTTGTAGGGGTAACGCGATTTGGGGATCGTTCAACCCTGACCATTCAGGCCTTTGGTGGTCCTCAAAAAGATGGATTGGCGTATTCCGGGATTCCCAAGGGCGCGAACAGTGCGACCCTTGACGATGGTTATGGTGGCGAAATTGATCGGAAATACAACTTTTCGTCGTTCACACGCGATACCGAGGAGTTTCATCAACCCCATGTGGAGCTTCACCACTCGTATGAAGTGAATTCCACCCTGAAATTCCAGCAAACGGCCTTTGCCATTAAAGGGGAAGGGTTTTTCGACTTCGGGGGCACGTTTAGAAGTGCGAACTATTTGCGACTGCCTGCTGGCTTGGTCGATACGCCCGCGCGTGCGGAGCCGTTGTACCTCAGTCTTCCCGAGGCCCAGATACAATTCCGGGCCTATTTAGACCAATGGCAGGTGGGGTGGATGCCTAAACTGACCCGAAATACAGCCACCAGTAGCACTTCTATTGGATTGGAAGCGCGATTGCATCGAAGCTTGCGATGGGGCCGCATTCAGGAAGGCAGCGGCATTCCGAGCGAGTTAGTGGGTTCTGAAAATGATGTGCGGGTGTATTCGTTTCGCGGTGAAAAGAAGATTTACGCGGCCTACGCCTCCCACTTGCACCGAATCTCGGAAGATTGGGCGCTGCAGGCCGATGTCCAACTCACCAACCGAACCTATCGGGTATATGACGAGGCCTTTTTTGGTAGGGCGTTTTCAAAATCCTATTCGTTTATCAATCCTCGTGTTGGCGTAACCTTTCGTCCAGAAAAAGCGCTCAGTGCGTACACCAGCGTGGCTTTAGCGCATCGCGAGCCCCGCATGAAATCGTTATACGACGGAGAAGAAGCCGGCGAAGGGTTTCTGCCTCGTTTTGAAACGGATATAAACGGAGCCATTGATACCGATAGACCGCTTGTTCGCCCAGAGCGATTGATTGACGTGGAGTTGGGTTTGTCTTGGACGGGAGAACGGTTTTCGTTGAACACCAACTTTTTCGCGATGATGTTCAAGGATGAACTGGTGCCAAGTGGTGGATTGGATCAATACGGTGTTCCTAGAACCGGTAATGCAGATCGTTCGCGGCACCTAGGTTGGGAGCTGGATGGTTCTATCCGTGTATCGAAAGCGCTGCAAATTGCTGGAAATGTAACGGTTTCAAAAAACAGCTACGTGGACTTTATCGAGTTCGTGACGTTGCCTGATTATTCAACGGGTCTCGCGGATCGTTCGGGTAATACCATTGCCGGATTCCCGTCCCAAAATGGAAATTTGAGTGTTCTGTGGACCAAAAACGAGTTTTTCAGCTCGATTCAGACGGCGTTTGTGGGGAAGCAATACATCGACAACTCAGAAGCGCGTGATCTAGGTGAGTCGCGTACCAATACCGATTTAACCGTCGATCCTTTTGTACTGGTCGACGCATCCTTTGGGTACACGTTTAAACGGACTAGCGCCTTTAAAGGCCTCGTTCTTCGTTTAGACGTTAATAACGTGCTCAACGACCGCATTTTGACCTTTGGGCAAGTCAGTTTTGGAAGCGGAGAGTTTTTTCCAGCTGCCACACGGCATGTATTTCTTTCGGCGAAATACACGTTCGATTAGAAACAGGGTTACGCTTGGGTCATGCCTGATCGGCCCATGGATCTTCATGGGCTAATCGGTATTACCAGGTCATCAGTTTCATGCAAAACACCGAGCCACCGGACTTGAGGTATTCGTCGGTGTCCATTTCCAGCACCTCAAATCCATGTTCTTTCAAAAGCCGATTGGTTTCTAGGCCTCCCTTTTGAATGAGGACATGTTTGCGGTCGGGGCAGTGCGCATTGCAGGCAAAAAGCGTTCTCGCTTCATGTTCTGGAGCATGAAGCACGCGAGGAAAAAAGTGCTTTATCAGTTCCAAGCCTTCTGGTTGGAAGGCTCCGGGATAAATGAGTACCGTTTCATCGTCCAAAATGCACATGCACGTGTCAAGATGGTAGAATTCAGGGTCATCCAGCCGTAACAACAGGATCGGGGCATCCAGTTTTTTGGCAATGAGGTCGTAAACGCTTTTGTTTGAGCGAAACCCATATCCGCCCCATAACAGGCGTTTCCCAGAATGCCATAACGCATCGCCCATCCCCTCAAAATCCGTTGAGCCGTTGAATAGATCTTCGATCAACTCATACCCTTGTTTGGCAAAATGAGTCGCGAAGTGTTGAACTTCTGGCGCTCTTTCTTTGGCAAACATGCTGGAAAGGACGATGCCTTTGGACGCTCCGTCGGTCGTAACAAAAGGAAGGGTTTGATTGGCGCAAAATACCATGTCTGGCAATTCAGACTGCCCCTTCACGACATCGACTTCCATGCCACACGTTTCATACGCGCTTTTCAAATGCTCCCATTGAACGCGCGCTGTAGCCGTGTTAACCGTTCCAATGTTACCCTGCATGTGAGCATTAATCACATACTTGATCTCAAAGTAATCTGGGGAGGTCATCACAACCCGTGTGGGGTAGGGAAGAGAGGCTAAATCGTTGAGGGAAAAATCAACCTCAGCCAGGGATGTGTAGGTTTTCACGATGGGGCAGAAAAAGGGTTAGAAAGACCTACCAAAATACGACTGAAAACCAATTGAAAACCGATTCCTAGTTCTACTTTTTTGCGTCGTCGGTAGCTTCTGCGCCGCGGTCTGCGCTCTGGCCAAAATCTTTAGCAGTTTGCTGGACCATTTTACCTACGGAAGTCGCCAACCCTTTTAAGCGCTCTTTAAGGTCATCTTTGGACGAGGCTGCAGAGATTTTGACTAAGCCTTTTACGGTGCCAATCTCAATGTCTTCCAATTCCTCTAATAGCTCAGGATTATCTTGAAGTTGCGTACGCAACGTGGCCCGGAGTCCGCTAATCAAGCTAGCAATATCCGCAGCTTCCACACCCTCGCTGGGCTGGATGAGCAAGGTGCCTTCAAGGTCAGATCCCGCTGTATTCAAGCCAACGGCGACCGATTTTACGGTTTTGGCCACTTGAAATGCTCGGGCTAATTCGCCTTCTAACTCATTGCCGTCCATGGAGGAGAGGATAAGATCTAGATCTCGTACCACGAGCCAATTGTCCAACTTACCGATTTGCTTTTGCAACGCATCTTTCTGGGCTAAAGGAGCCCCCGAGTCGGAAGCCTTTTCTGTCATTCGGTCCAAATAGGCTGCATTATTGGAGAGCAGCATCATTTTGCCATCAACGAGACTAAATTGAATCGCGCTTTGTCCTTCCAGTTGATACGTGGCATGTTTTCCAGCGGATCCGAGCTTAATAAACTCTGAATCGCTTTCTAGGCGTGATTCGAAAACATCCTGATCGAACTCGGCAAGTACCACCATGCCCACGTTTGGCATAAACGTGGAGTCTGAGCGGTCTGATATTCCGGAAAGGGCCATAAATACATGATTAAAGTCTTCTTTTGGATTCATGCCCAACTTTTCGGTTATCTCATACATGGCGCTATCAATAGCTGCTTTTTGAGACGATGATGGGGGAAACTCATCCAAAAGGGTTTCAATACCCTTCTCAACATTGATATGCAGTAACACGGTAGCAGATGGATCCAGAATGCGCAGTGCCGTGTCTGTGCTGCCCGAATCACCACCAAATAACGATTCGGTGTCGCAGCCTGAAAAACCCACCAACGCCACGATAACGAGGCTGGCTAAAACGAGTCCAAGTTGCGCGCGCTTTTTCAAATCGCGCCCGTCAAAGGGAACGGAGTCGGAAAACCCTTTGCCTGAATGTGCCATGGTGGATGTTTTGTTGGTGTTAAAAGTCTTTTCGGTTGAACCAGAAATATCCCAATCCATAAACCACGCTCCCGAAGGCAACGGAGGAGAAAAAAGGATACCACGAGGTTACGGCCTCTCCAGTTACGAGTTTCGCCTGGATGGCAACCACCTCAATGAAGTTGGGCAGGAGGTGGTAAAAGGAGTTGTAAACGAAGGCAGCACTTGGAGATAAAACCGGTGTTAATTGCTCATGTGCAGCCAAAATGGCAGAAATGAAGATCAATCCATAGGCAATGATCAGGGCTAAACCGGTGCTTCGCGTTAAGATGGAAAGGGTAAAAATCACGGAATACATGACCGCAAACATCACCACAATGAGTGGGATGCTAGTCAGCATTTTTGGTATCCAGATTCCCGTTTTGATGGATAAGGCCATCCACACACCCAATATCAGGTAGGTGGATAAAGCGAGCACCGTCAGCAGTACTCCCAGTAGGTGGCCACTGAGCAACCTATTGCGAGACAGGGGCTTGGAAAGCAATAAGTCTATTCTGCCTTGCTCTAAAAAGCCGCCAATCAACGGCATTGTCGCAAATAATCCCAGTAACGTACCTAAAAAGTAGGCTGCCCCAAACACAAACGAGCTGATCCCAACAATGAACTTGTCAACGCTAATGGCTTGCCGTACGAACTCCCCTGTTTGGGGGTCTTTGACCAACTCGTCGGCCCCAGCATCAAAGCCAAAGATGCGAACGGCTGCCAAGGAGCCTTCGACAACATCAAGGTTCATTGCAAATGAAAGCAAAATCCAGGCGAGGGTCGAAACCAGCACGATCCCTTGGGTGATTTTCATCGCCCATAATTCCCGAAACGTGAGCAAAAGACTACCCGTAAGCGGGAGGTAAGTTGGCGCAGGAACGGATGCTTTTTGTGCACCGTTTAATTGATCAGTAGTGGTCATTTTTTTGCTCCCTGTTCATCAATAATGTCTAAAAAGCCTGCTTCCAGTGATTTTCGGTGTTTTTCAATGCTTAAAATAGAGGTGTCGCTGGAGCGCAAGGCATCAATTAATTGATTTAACGTTTCCGTAACGCCACCATCCATCACAATGGTTTGTTCGACATTGCCACTTTCTATGTGAGCTCCAAACCGCTTGACATCAAATTCTAGCGGCATATTGCGGCACTGAATCCGCCATCCGGTTCCTTCGCTTACTATTTCTGAAATAGAACCGGTTCGAACAATCAGTCCTTTGTTTAAAATGGCCACTCGATCACAGATCAATTCGATTTCGGTCAGTAGATGCGAATTGATTAAAATGGTTTTGCCTTTCGATTTCAACACATGGAGGCGGTCCCGAATTTCACGACGGCCAACAGGGTCTACTCCATCGGTGGGTTCATCCAATACCAAAATGTCTGGGTCATTGAGCGTTGCTTGAGCCAGCCCCAATCGCTGCATCATTCCTTTGGAGAATTTCCCAACGCGGGTGTCCATCCAGTCCGCAAGACCGGCTTCTTCAACCAAACGGGGGATGTGCTCTTTTCGGTAGGCGTCATCCAGATTGCTGAGTCGCCCGTAAACGTCGAGTGTTTGACGCGCCGTGAGGTAGGGAGGGAAGCGGTGGTTCTCCGGTAGGTAGCCCAGGCGTTGACGCGCGTTTGCATCCCCAATGGGTTTACCAAATATGGAAGCATGACCCGCAGTCGGTGAAACTACACCCAATAGAATTTTAAGCAGCGTGGTTTTACCTGCGCCATTCGGGCCCAGTATGCCCACTATTTCACCTCGTTGGACTTCGATATCGACCCCTTTTAAGGCCTCAATTTTGGTCTTTCCGAACGTAGATGAATACGTTTTGGCAAGTCCGTGAGTGGATACGGCAGATTCCATGGGCGTCCTGGAGGATGAAAAGGCTAGTGACGATTCGCATTTGACGGAGCAATAATGCAATCGTTGCATCGACGAAAAATTGAATGCTAAGCTAAGGCGTCGACCCCAGGCAATACTTTGCCTTCAAGCAATTCCAACATGGCGCCGCCTCCCGTGCTGACGTGGCTGACTTTTTCAGCGAGGCCCGCTTGGGTTATGGCGGCGACGGAGTCGCCGCCACCAACTACCGTAAACGCACCCTCCGAAGTCGCATCGACGAGCGCATCCGCCATGGCAAACGTTCCTTGTGCGAAGCTTTTCATTTCAAAAACACCCATGGGACCGTTCCAAATCACGGTTTTGGCCGTTTTGACGGCTTCCGTATACCGCAAAACCGATTTCGGCCCGATATCCAGTCCCATCCACCCGTCAGGAATGTCTTTTTCAAACGTTTTAATGGTGCCTGCCTCGCTAAATCCTTCCGCACAGATATGATCTACGGGAAGTAAAATTTTACCTCCAGCGCGTTTAAGAAGGTCTCGTGCGACATCAAGTTTATCGGCTTCAGTGAGCGATGTGCCCGTGGTATGGCCTTGTGATCGCAAAAACGTATAGGCCATGGCGCCACCAATCAATAGGTGATCAACATGGTCCAATAAGTGTTCAATGATGCCGATTTTATCGGATACTTTGGCGCCGCCAACAATGGCTACAAACGGGTGATCCGGGTGCTGGGTCACTTTTTTAAGGGTGTCCAACTCCTTTTGCATCAAAAAGCCCGCGGCTTTTTCTTTCATCAATAGAGCCGCTCCCGTCGTTGACGCGTGTGCTCTGTGCGCCGTTCCGAACGCATCGTTTACATACACGTCGGCCAATCGGGCCAAGCCTTCTGAAACCTCGGCTGAGTTTTTGGTTTCCCCGGCTTCAAAACGGACATTTTCTAACAGCAGTACTTCGCCGGGGGCCAACGACCGAGCAATGGCTTCAACCTGTTCGCCATACACCTCGGGAGAGACGATTACCGGCAATCCCGTAATCATCGAAAGGTGCTGACCTACCGGTCCCATACTGAATTTGGGATCCCGCTCACCATCGGGTCGCCCCAGGTGGGAAACCAGAATCACCGATGCCCCTTTGTTCAACACATATTGAATGGTGGGCAGGGAGGCACGGATGCGCGTGTCGTCGGCAACTTGCACGGCTCCCGAAGGCCCCGTTTTAAGTGGCACGTTAAAATCGACCCGAATCAGTACCCGTTTCCCGTTGAGCTCGAGGTCCGTAATGGCCTTGTATTTCATGGCGATGCGTAGTTCTTGACGAAGCGTTTACGCGTTCATCAAACGCTTTACCATATCGATAGTGCGGTTGGAATAACCCCACTCGTTGTCGTACCAACCCACCACTTTCACTAAGCTTCCCATGACCATCGTGGAGTCGGAATCAAACACGCAAGAATGAGGATTGTGGATGATATCAATCGATACCAACGGCTCGTCGGAGTACTCCAAAATGCCTTTCATGGCGCCTTCTGAAGCTTTTTTGAATAAAGCATTTACTTCTTCAACCGTGGTCTCGCGTCCAACTTCGGCCGTGAAGTCGGTAATCGAACCGTCGGGAGTAGGTACGCGCAAGGCGAAACCATCCAATTTCCCATCCAAATGAGGGAGCACTTCGCCAACAGCTTTGGCAGCACCCGTTGAAGTTGGGATAATAGAAACCGCAGCGGCACGGGCTCTGCGCAAGTCGCTGTGCGGGCCATCTTGTAGGTTCTGGTCGGACGTGTAGGAGTGAACGGTCGTCATCATCCCTTTTTTAACGCCGAAAGCTTGGTCCAAAACGTGAACCATGGGCGCCAAGCAGTTGGTGGTGCAGCTCGCATTGGAGATCACTTCTTCCTTGCCCGTTAAAACGTTATCGTTTACACCCAATACTACGGTTGCGTCCACTTTTCCACTCGCTGGAGCAGAGATCACTACTTTTTTAGCGCCAGCCGTTATGTGCATGGCTGCTTTTTCGCGTGAGCGGAAAATACCGGTCGATTCAACAACCACATCGGTATTTAATTTGCCCCAAGGCAATGCTTCTGGATTGCGTTCGGAAAAAATAGGAACGCGTTTGCCATTCACCGTAATCGAGTTTTCATCGGATGAAATCTCCCCTGGAAATTTCAAATGAACCGAATCGTATTTCAGCAGATGGGCTAGAGCGTGGGCGCTGGTTAAATCGTTGATTCCAACAATTTCAAAATCTGGGGAATTGCGTTCAATAATGGCCCGAAACACAAGGCGTCCAATTCGTCCAAAACCGTTAATTCCAAGCTTGATTGCCATGAGATTCTCGTTACAATTAGGTGTCTGGTAAGCGTATCCTAAGAAAGTCGTACAAAGGCGGAAAAAAAGCTCGTTTTTCCTACAAAGTATTCGTTAAGAAAAATTCCAATCGGCAAGAATGCCATTCGCGGAGTTCGGTCAATTCGTTTAGGGAATTAGAATTATTTGGAAACCCATATGAATAGAGGCTGAACAGATTGCGAAGGAGCGTATAAAAGGCTATTTTCTTTGTCTTTGCGTAGAATATCTCTGAACAGACCCAAATTTGACCAAATCTTATGTCAACGCTCAATCCGACTCGTAAAGTATCGCGCAGACACGAACTTCGAGAAGACACTGTAGTCACTTTTTATGCCCGCGCACTCGGATATTTCGAGAACAACAGAAACACCGTTTTTGGCGTTGCTGGTGGCATTGTGTTGATTGTCCTGGCCTTTTTAGGGTATTCCTGGATGCAGTCTAGCAACAACGATAAAGCGTTGTCACAAATGGCTGTTGCCGTTCAGAAATACGAAGCCGGCGAATTTCAAGCCTCTCTCGATGGAGACGCTTCGTTTCTAGGTATGATTGAAATCGCGGACTCCTACGGAAGCACCAACTCAGGCAATTTGGCAAAATTCTATGCAGCTGACGCACTTTTCCGCGTTGGTGATATGGAACGCGCATTAGAGTATTTCGAGTCCTTCTCAAAAGGCTCAGACTACTTGGGTGCTTCTGCCTATGCAGGCGAAGCGGCCATCCACGAACTTAACGGCGACCAGAAAAAAGCTGGTGACTTGTTTGTTCGTGCCGCAACGGTTTTCGAAAGCGAGATTACGTCTCCTATGTACTTTGAAAACGCTGCCCGTTCCTATGCTGCCGCTGGAGACAAAGGCAAAGCTCGTTCAGCCTATGAGTCCATTCGCGACGACTATCCGAACTCGCAAGCTGCCCGTAATGTTGACTTCTACTTAGCTCAGTACGCTTCGGATAACTAATGGCAGTCCCCGTCATATTGGTTGTCGACGATGAAAAAAGCATTCGTCGTACGTTAAGGGAAATTCTCGAATACGAAGATTTTGCCGTTGACGAAGCTGAAGATGGGGAAGTAGCCCTCGAAAAACTAAGGGCCCATAAGTTCGACGTTGTTTTGCTCGACGTCAAAATGCCCAAAAAGGATGGTATGGAAGTGCTTGAAGCACTTTCCAAAGAGCAGATTGACGTTCCTGTGGTCATGATTTCAGGTCACGGGACCATCGATACCGCGGTGGAGGCCACCAAGTTAGGGGCATTTGACTTTGTCGAAAAGCCGCCAGATTTGAACAGGTTGTTGCTCACCATCCGCAATGCCTTAGATCGCGGCCAGTTGGAGTCTGAAAACCGTCGCATGCGCCAAACCATTGTGGAGCGTCATGCCGAAGGGGTTACGCCTATTTTGGGAGAAAGCCTAGCCATTCGGGTCATTAAAGAGACCATCGATCGCGTCGCCCCAACAGAAGCCAGGGTGTTGATCACAGGAGAAGCCGGAACGGGAAAAGAACTGGTTGCCAAATGGATTCATTGGAAATCAAACCGCAGCGATGGTCCTATTGTAGAAGTGAATTGCGCTGCGATTCCGAGTGAACTCATTGAAAGTGAGCTTTTTGGCCATGAAAAGGGCAGTTTCACGGGCGCAACCAAACAGCGAATAGGGAAATTTGAACAGGCTCATGGCGGCACCCTGTTTCTGGATGAAATAGGAGACATGAGTTTGTCGGCGCAAGCCAAAGTGCTTCGTGCCTTACAGGAAAACACCATTACACGGGTTGGCGGAGATCGCTCGTTACCGGTGGATGTACGAGTAGTTGCCGCTACGAACAAAGATCTGCTTGCCCAAATCGAAGCCCATCAATTTCGGGAAGACCTATACCACCGGTTGTCGGTCATTTTATTCCATGTGCCGCCCCTTAGAGAGCGCCGTATGGATATTCCGGTGATCACGGAGCATATCGCGGAACGCATCGCAAAACGCAATGGTCTTCAACCTAAGCCGTTTTCTCCGGACGCACTGCAAGCCCTTCAACAGTTTGAATGGCGTGGAAACGTTCGGGAATTGCACAATGTGATCGAACGCCTCACCATTTTAAGCGACGGTGACCGCATCACTCGACTTGATGTTGAGCGATACGTTTTACCCGGCGGATCGAACGCGAACCCCATTGTGGGTCTCATGGATCGGTTTGAGCAATTTGCGGATTTCCGTGACAACGCCGAGAAGTTGTTCATTGAACACAAATTGATGCAGAACGAGTGGAATATTAGCCGTACGGCCGATGCGATTGGTATCCAACGCTCCCATTTGTACAACAAAATGGGCAAATACGAGATTTCCCGCGGTGACGAGTGAACCCAGCCATACCGGCGAAGCCCCTACTAAATTAAGTACATCCTCGGATCAATCTGAGGTGCTGCTTGCGGTGAAGGGTTTATCTAAATCCTTCCCGACCGTAAGCGATGTGGCATTGGGCGTTCTCCACGATGTGAATCTGGAGGTTCGACGGGGAGAGGTCGTGGCTATTGTAGGCGAATCGGGAAGTGGTAAAAGCACGCTGTTGCATATTCTGGGCGCACTGGATTCGCCTGACTCGGGTGAAGTGCTGTTTGACGGCGAGTCTATTTTTGGAAAAAGCGATCAAGCGATGTCGAATTTCAGAAATAAGCGGATTGGATTTGTGTTTCAGTTCCACCATTTATTGCCTGAATTCAGCGCATTAGAAAATGTGATGATGCCTGCCTTGGTTGGCGGTGCATCGCCATCGTCTGTAAAAGGCAAAGCAGAGGCCTTATTGGAGCGTGTAGGGCTCAAAGCTCGTGCTGCCCACCGGCCCGGAGAGCTTTCGGGCGGAGAAAAGCAGCGCGTAGCCATCGCGCGGGCCCTCATTAACGATCCCGACCTGGTTCTTGCCGACGAGCCAACAGGAAATTTGGATGAGACCACAGCCGATTTGCTTC
>Ga0222714_10005826_pt1 | contig 11595 bp, 10 predicted proteins | sample C33_3DmetaG_FD_165048 | JGI IMG/M metagenome (GOLD analysis project Ga0222714, IMG submission 165048) | Estuarine water microbial communities from San Francisco Bay, California, United States - C33_3D | ecosystem: Environmental > Aquatic > Marine > Unclassified | place: USA: California... | reverse complement strand
AGAGGGCGTTAAAGCCTAATGGCGTGCCTATTGAAGAATGAGCCGGCGAGTTAATGTATCGTGCAAGGTTAAGGAGATAATCCGGAGCCGTAGTGAAAGCGAGCCTGAATAGGGCGATTAAGTACGATATATTAGACCCGAAGCCAGACGATCTATCCATGACCAGGATGAAGGTGGAGTAAAATCTGCTGGAGGTCCGAACCGACGCCCGTTGAAACGTTCGCGGATGAGTTGTGGATAGGGGAGAAATTCCAATCGAGTTTGGTGATAGCTGGTTCTCCCCGAAATAGCTTTAGGGCTAGCGTTTAAGGTTAAGTAATGGAGGTAGAGCACTGTATTTGAAATGGCCGTGCATAACGGTACTGCTCAAAAACAAACTCCGAATGCTATTACGAATTCTTAAGCAGTCAGACTGTGGGGGATAAGCTCCATGGTCAAAAGGGAAACAGCCCAGACCGTCAAATAAGGTCCCTAAATTTACGCTAAGTGTGAAAGGATGTGGAGACGCTCAAACAACTAGGATGTTGGCTTAGAAGCAGCCATCATTTAAAGAGTGCGTAACAGCTCACTAGTCGAGTATCTCTGCGCCGAAGATTTACCGGGGCTAAGCGTAATACCGATTTTACGGATTTAAGTAGTTTACTACCTAAGTGGTAGGGGAGCGTTCTATGTGCGGCGAAGCTAGACGGAAACGACTGGTGGAGCGCATAGAAGTGAGAATGCCGGCGTGAGTAACGATTACAGGTGAGAATCCTGTACACCGATAGACTAAGGTTTCCTGGGGTCAGGTTCGTCCGCCCAGGGTTAGTCGGGACCTAAGACGAGGCCGAAAGGCGTAGCCGATGGACATCAGGTTGATATTCCTGAACCCGTATATATGCGATGTAGTGACAGAGACAGTTAGCGATGCCGGTTATTGGATTCCGGTTTAAGCAGAATACCCGTACGATAGGCAAATCCGTCGTGCTTAAGGGGAAGCTGTAATGAGGAGGGAATGGGGCAACCCTAGTACCGAAGATCGTGAGACTGGCTCTTGAAAAAAGCTGCTAGCTTAAGTATATGCGGCCCGTACCGAGAACGGACACACGTGGTCAAGATGAGTAATCTAAGGTGAGCGAGTTAACTGTTGTTAAGGAACTCTGCAAAATTGCTTCGTAAGTTCGCAAGAAGAAGCGCTCAACGCAAGTTGAGCCGCAGTGAAGAGGCCCAAGTAACTGTTTATCAAAAACACAGCTTTATGCTAAGTCGCAAGACGATGTATATGAGGTGATGCCTGCCCAGTGCTGGAAGGTTAAATTGAGAGGTTAGTCGCAAGACGAAGCTTTGATGTGAAGCCCCAGTGAACGGCGGCCGTAACTATAACGGTCCTAAGGTAGCGAAATTCCTTGTCGGGTAAGTTCCGACGCGCATGAATGGTATAATAATTTGGGCGCTGTCTCGACAGCAGACTCGGTGAAATCAAAATGACCTGTGAAGATGCAGGTTACCCGCGACTAGACGGAAAGACCCCATGGAGCTTTACTGTAGCTTAATATTGATTAATTTTGACCTTTGTACAGGATAGGTGGGACGCTTTGAAGCCGGGACGTTAGTTTCGGTGGAGCGGTCGTTGGGATACCACTCTAAGGTTAAGATTGATCTAACTCGACTCCTCACCGGAGCGAAGACAGTGTTAGGTGGGCAGTTTGACTGGGGCGGTCGCCTCCCAAAATGTAACGGAGGCGCCCCAAGGTAACCTCAGCACGGTTGGAAATCGTGCTTCGAGTGCAAAGGCATAAGGTTGCTTGACTGTGAGACCTACAAGTCGAACAGAGACGAAAGTCGGGCTTAGTGATCTGGCGGTGCCGTGTGGAAGGGCCGTCACTTAACGGATAAAAGCTACCCTGGGGATAACAGGCTGATTGCGTCCAAGAGTTCACATCGACGACGCAGTTTGGCACCTCGATGTCGGCTCATCACATCCTGGAGCGGAAGTACGTTCCAAGGGTTTGGCTGTTCGCCAATTAAAGTGGTACGCGAGCTGGGTTCAAAACGTCGTGAGACAGTTTGGTCCCTATCTGTCGTGGGCGAAAGAAGTTTGAGGGAGCCCGTTCCTAGTACGAGAGGACCGGAATGGACGCAGCTCTGGTACACCAGTTGTCCCGCCAGGGGCATAGCTGGGTAGCTACCTGCGGAAGAGATAAACGCTGAAAGCATATAAGCGTGAAGCTCGTCCCAAGATGAGACTTCTCATTCGTAAGAAGTAAGATCCCCCTGAAGCGAAGGGGTTGATAGGTTACAGATGTAAGTGTAGCGATACATTCAGTCGAGTAATACTAATCGATCGAGGACTTAATTTCAAAAAGTCTTAAAATAAGATCAGTCAAAGTAAAAGTAATAAAGTTCAGAAAGTAACGGTTAATAACCTAGTATCTAGTTTTCAGGGAATACCCTGAAGAAAAAAGTCTGGTGACGATGGCACGGTGGACACACCTGTTCCCATCCCGAACACAGAAGTTAAGCGCCGTCACGGTGAAAGTAGGAATTCGTTCCGAGAATAACGCGTTGCCGGGCTTTTTTCTTTTATAGACCTTTTGGGTCGCAAAACCGTGTCATCTTTTACTTGAAATTTATCCTTAATAAGGTATTCTAAACTTACGAAATTCTCCGCGTCGATTTTCCCCCTTATGAGTATTGAACAAAAAACATCCTTAGGCTCTATACACATCTCCACCGAAGCAATCGCGACTGTCGTCGCCTCGGCTGCTTTGGAATGTTATGGTGTGGTCGGTCTTGCTAAGAAAAATTCGGTCCTGGATGAAATGGCCAAGCTGTTAAATCAAAACGATTTTTCCAAAGGGATTTTTGTCAAAAAAGAAAAACAAACGTTCAGTGTGGATCTTTACTTAATTGTCGCCTCTGGGGTTAAAATTACTGAAATTGTCACGGAAGTTCAAAAAAAAGTCCGGTATGATCTTGAAAAAACCTTTCAAATGAAATTTTCACTCATTAATGTGTTTGTTCAATCGATTCATACCCGTTAGGAGAGTTTATGAAATCACTCAATGGTGTCATCCTTAAGCGCATGATTATCTCTGGCGCGAACAACCTCTATAATCATTATCCCGAAGTGGATGCCCTCAATGTTTTCCCTGTTCCCGATGGCGATACGGGTTTAAATATGAATTTAACCGTCTCCAGCGGTTCAAAAGAAGTTGCCAACCGCAATGATGAACATATTTATGATTTAGCCAAAGCCTTTTCTAAGGGACTTTTAATGGGTGCGCGCGGGAACTCAGGGGTTATTACTTCGCAAATTTTCCGTGGTTTTGCCCAGTATTTAGAGGGTAAAGCGGAAATCAACGCCGTTCAATTTGCTGAAGCATGGATGCAAGGCAAAGAAGTTGCCTATAAAGCGGTTATGCGACCTGTGGAAGGGACGATGTTAACCGTCATTCGTGAAGCATCCCAAATGCTGATGGATCACGTTCAAGAAAGCTGGTCGATTGAACAATGCATGGAACTTCTTATTAAAGAGGCCCATGAATCGTTAAAACGAACGCCCGATTTACTGCCGATTCTCAAAGAAGTGGGTGTGGTCGACTCTGGTGGTTTGGGTTTGATTAAAATCTTAGAAGGCTTTGATTTGGGCTTGAAAGATAAAGTTGTGGAAAAACTCGAAGCCACGGCATTAACGGCCAAAGCCGGTAAAGAAATGGCGGGGGCGAAACTCGAAGCCGAAGAATTTGGCTACTGCACCGAATTTATTCTCATGCTCGATGAAAAAAATCCTGATAAAAAACCGTTCATTGAAAAACGATTTTATGAGTATTTAGAACAACAAGGCAATTCGATAGTCCTTGTTAAAGATGAAAATTTAGTCAAAGTGCATATTCACACGTTGAACCCTGCTGCCGTGTTTGCCAATGCGTTTAAATACGGGGAATTTGTGACGATGAAAGCCGATAATATGACCGTTCAACACGAAAATATTACCGAAGCGAGTAAAGATCACGCCCATGCGCCTACGAGTAAGCCTGCTGAACCTGTGGAAGAAAAAGTTTTTGGTTTGATTGCCGTTGCCGCGGGGGTTGGGATGGAACAATCCTTTAAAGACCTCAATGTGGACCATATTGTCAGTGGCGGGCAAACGATGAATCCTTCTACCGAAGATTTCCTCAATGCGGCCCGTGCCGTTCACGCCAAGAATGTGTTCTTTTTCCCGAATAACCCGAATATCGTTTTAGCCGCGAAACAAGCGGCAGAAGCACTCAATGAAGAAGGGCTCATTAATGCTGCGGTCATTGAAACCAAAACGATTCCGGAAGGCTTAACGGCTGTGATTAACTTTATTCCTGATTTATCGATGGCGGAAAATATCGACGCGATGAATACGGCCGTGAAACAAGTCAAATCCGGAGCGGTGACTTTTGCGATTAAAGATACATCCATTAACGGATTAACCGTGAAAAAAGATGACTTTATGGGCATTATGGGTAAAGCCATTGTGTGCACGGCCAAAGACTTATTTGATACCGCCAAAAAACTCTTAGAAACGATGGTCGATGATGCAGCCAGTCTCGTCACGATCTTTTATGGTGAAGGGGCCAGTGATGCGGTCATTGAACGTTTACGCGATTATACGTATGAAGCGTATCGTGGCGTTGACTTTGATTTCCGAGAAGGCAATCAACCTGTGTATTCATTTATTATCGGCGTCGAATAACGACGCTTTGTGTTTCAAAAAGAAAAGAGGCATCGCCTCTTTTTTTGTTTTACAATAAACGTATGAAATTGTCGAGTTCAGCTCGGATTCAAACCGCCTTAGAAACCATGGGCATACTATCCTATGAAGATGTGTTAAGGCATGTTCCGAGAACGTATGAAGATTTATCACTCAGTGAATCCGTACTCAAAGTCGATCGTCAACGGATTGTGTTACAAGGCCACGTCGCGACCCAACCGAAAATGTTTCGTCATGGTCGCTTTACCTCGACGACTTTTAAATTTTTAGCGCATGACCATCACCTTTATTCGGTTGTCGCTTTTAATCGACCTTTTTTTGCAAAATCGATTCAACTCAACACGTTGTATCGACTTGTCGCCACGTATGATGCCAAACGATCGAGCTTAAACTTAATGAATTTCTATCAAGATGATGGGTCCCTACCCGTGTTAAAACCTGTTTATCGTCTACCCGAAGATATTCCTCAATATGTGTTTACTCGCCTTGTTAAAAAAGCGATGACGCTGCTCCCTACGTTATCGTTTCAACGTTTCTTACCTGAATCATTTTATGCGATTCATCACGTTATGCCCATTGAAAAAGCGTTATCCATTCTTCATTACCCCACTTCGCTAACGGACGTCGAAAAAGCATCACGTCTATTTAAGTTTGAAGAAGCGTATGCGTATTTCTCGTATATGAAACAACGTAAATTAACGCAGCAAGCCTTACGAAAGCAAGCGATTGATACGATTTCGTATGGAAAAGTGGTTGATAAAATTGAACGCTTACCGTATCGACTAACGACCGATCAATTACAAGCGCTTGATGATATCGTCAACGATATGAATGATGAACACGTCATGCATCGTTTACTCCAAGGCGATGTGGGTAGTGGGAAAACCGTGGTGGCGGTAATGGCTCTCTATGCGAATGCGCTACGCGGTCAACAAGGGGTGCTTATGGCCCCTACTGATACGCTTGCCAAACAACATCTTCAAACCTTACAATCGCTACTAAAGGACGATGGGTTACGAATTGGATTACTTGTCGGCTCCTTATCCGTGAGTGAACGACGTTCCATCCAAACCCAACTCGAAGAAGGAACACTCGATCTATGTGTTGGGACGCATGCGGTATTTTCCGAAAATGTTACGTTTATGAATTTAGGTCTCGTTGTCATTGATGAACAACATCGCTTTGGGATTGCACAACGAGAAAAATTACGATTAAAGGGACCGCATGCGGATTTTTTGATGATGTCCGCCACGCCGATTCCACGAAGTTTAGCGATGTCGATTTACGCCAACATGGATTTATCCACCCTCAACCAGTTTCCCTATGAAAAGCGCAATGTACAAACGTATCTTGTTCAAGACGATAATGCGCTCATTGATTACACGATTCAACTTGCCTTGGAACAACACAAGCGCATTTATATTCTTGCTCCTGCTATTGATCAATCTTCAACAGGGAAACAAACGGTTGATGCATTGTATGACCGTTATGCATTCAAATATCCTCGTTTAGTTTCAACTCTTCATGGAAAGTTAAAGGCGGAGGAGAAGACACGTATTTTACAACAGTTTGCATCGGGTCAATTTCCGATTCTTATTTCCACCACCGTTATTGAAGTAGGTATCGATGTTAAAGAAGCAAGCGTCATGATTATTCACGATGCGAATACGTTTGGTTTAGCGACGCTTCATCAATTACGTGGTCGGATTGGAAGAGATGGGAGTGAGGCCACATGTTTACTGGTGACCCAAACCGAAGCTTTACTTGAAAATGAACGATTAGATGTCCTCGTAAAAACTAACGATGGCTTTGTGATTGCTGAACATGATTTAGAAATACGCGGACCAGGTGAACTGCTGGGAGAAAAACAAGCCGGTGTTCCGTCGTTTAATGTGCTTAATTTAGTGAAAGATCGGGCAATTTTAGAGGCTGTTCGTCATTTTATCGCCTTATAAAAGTATGAATTAATTATAAAGTTTTTGTGCTTTATATATTAAATATACAATCTTTTATTATGTATTCATAAAAAAAGAACATTGTTAAGAAATTAATTGTGTATTTCACTATTTAGTCACTTATAGTGAATTTAACATATTTCAATTTAGGGGGGAATGTTATGTTTAAAAAAATTATTTTGTCGTTTACATCTTTAGTAATCATTGGATTAGTACCTTTTGCTTTATCGAATCAAGCTATTGATCCGATTATCAATGTCGCGGGGGCAGGAACACCTATTTATTCAAGTGTTCAAGTTGAAATCGATAGATCTGATTTCGGAAGCACTATAAATACTTTTTTAATAAAAAATGCAGACCTTTATTTGTACGCGGAAGGTTCAAATAACACATTTACTCAATTATTTGAGTACAGCGCAAGTTCAAAAGTGACAAATAACGAAAATTCTTCTCCTTATTTTTTCCTTTATACAAACTCAAATACTCCATTCAATTCAAATAATGATTTAAATGCTTCGGGAAGTTCTACAAACAAATTTCGCCTTACAACAATTCAAATCGTGGTAACAAAATATAATAGTTCTTTGGGAGTCGAAACTACAATTGATTTAAAAAATGACTTCGTTTCAGTAGCTAATCAAAGAATTGGTTCATTCACATCTACTACTTCTCAATTAACTGATGAATCACTCGATGCAAATCAAGTTACTTTATCTAAATCATTCTTGTTTTCTGATAATATTCAACAATTTACAATACTTCCTTCTTCTCCGATTGTTGTTTCAAGCATGATTCTAACTTATTCGATTGATTATTCAGCCTGTTAAGATAGTCTATTTATAATTTCTTATGATTTATTAACTTTTTTTGCTACTATTTTCTTATGTCATTAACAATCATCCTTGACATGATGGGTGCTGACAAAGGGGCAGAAGAACTCTCAGTAGGTCTTCGTCAGTTTTTATCACGCAATCCTGGTCAATATACATTCATCGCTGTTGGTAAGCAGGAAAAACTACAATCGATTAAAGATATCGCAGAAATTGTCGATGCACGCGATGTCGTGCCTATGGAAGCAGGAGCGCGTGAGGTCCTACGTATGAAAGACTCCTCGATGATGAAAGCTATTGATCTTTACAAAGAACGTCAAGCCGATGCAATCATTAGTTGTGGAGGAACTGGAGCCTATTTATCTGCCGCAACCTTAAAACTCAAACTCATTCCGGGCGTTGAACGGGCCGCGCTCATTGTCCCGATGCCCAATGCGATGGGAAAGATTACCAATGTGTTAGACATTGGAGCCAGTAATGAAAACACCGCCGAACACCTTGTACAATTCGCCGAAATGGGCCGTATCTTTAATCAAGCGGTCTATGGCAATAAAGAACCCCGAGTGTATGTTTTAGCCAATGGAACCGAAGATAAAAAAGGATCGCCAGAAAGTAAACGGGCCTTAGAAATCTTAAAAGAACGAAACTTCCCTGGTCTACAAGGCAACATTGAAGGTCGGGAATCCTTATCAGGCATCGCCGATGTCATTGTCACCGATGGCTTTACCGGTAACGTCTATTTAAAAACGACCGAAGGAGTCTTTAAGGTGATGTCTAATGAAATCAAAAAGATCTTTAAACGCAATCTTTTTTCGATGATTGGGTACCTCTTCGCCTCCAAAGGCGTTAAAGCCATGCGTCACCGTTGGGACTACCGTTCCACCGGAGGCAGTATGCTTCTTGGTCTTAATGGGGTGGTTGTCAAAGCCCATGGAAGTAGTGATGCTGTCGCTTTTTCCTATGCGATTGAAGTGGGAAAAAAACTTGCCGAAGCCAAGATTGTGGAAACACTCACGAAAGGATTTGAACATGAAATCACTGCTGCAGTTCCTCAAGGAACAAAAGCTTCAACCGAAACGGATTGAACTTTATGAATTAGCCTTTACCCATACCTCTGTCAATCACGAACACAAAGGTATCGGTAAAGACTATGAACGACTCGAATTTATTGGCGATGCCTTTTTATCAATGGTCGTCGCGGATCTTGTCTTTCGCCTCCATCCAGAGTGGTCGCAAGGGGAACTAAGTAAAACCCGGGCGAAACTTGTCCAAACAGAAAATCTCGTCAAAATTGCCAAACAGCTTCAACTCGCCAATTATGTGACCATTGGTCATTCGATTACCCGCGAAGGGGTCAGTCAATCCAAAAAGATTTTAGAAGATATTTTTGAAGCGTTTATTGGGGCAGTCTATCTTGATCAAGGGGTGGCTAAAGCCGCTGCCTATGTTCGTCGTTTTTTTGAAGAGCGTATTCGTCATTTGACGATGGATGAATTGACCGATTATAAGACCAAACTTCAAGAAGACATGCAGGCCGAATTTCGTGAGGCGGTCCATTATGAAACAATTAAAGAAGAAGGACCTGCGCATGAAAAAATCTTCACCGTGCACGTCAAATTCAAAGACCTCACCTTAGGAGAAGGGAAAGGCCCTTCTAAAAAAATTGCCGAACAACTTGCAGCAAAAGCTGCCTTAAGTAAGAAAGCACGTGTACAATAGACGTATGGGATTTTTTATTAGTTTTTTAATTTTTGTGGCCGTAGATACGTTTGTCAGTAGTCTTTTAGTGACCTTGGGTGTCGATATTCGCATTGTGGATATTATTGTTTCGTTCACGATTGCCTTTATTTTTGCTTATATGAATTCGCGAAAACCTGTCTGGACGAATGTCCAATTTCATAAAAACTTTGCTTTTATCTTTATTGTGTTATTAACGTTACGCTTTTTATTCAATTATGGCGGGCGATTCTAAATTACGTGAATTCACGCATTACAATGCGTGTTTTGATTGGTATCATCGCTTATTTACAGAAAAACAACAAGCGTTATTTAAAGCCTATTTTCATTATGATTTGAGTCTACAAGAAATTGCGGATGACCACCATATTTCGAAAGCGGCGGTCAGTGATGCTCTACGCCAAATGAAAGAAAAACTCGATAGTTTAGAAGCAGAATTTCAACTTTTAAAACGGACGGAAGCGATGATGGACATGTTAAAAAGCGCACCCGATTCGTTACGAGAATCGCTTTTAGCCTTGTGGCAACCCCGCAAGGATGAGGGTGATGATGCCGATCACGACTAAATACATTGAAAAATAAGGGAAGTGAGTGACCTTCAGTCGTTTTAACACAAGATGAAGTGTGATTAAGGTGACTCCAAACGTTACTGCTACGGCCACCAGCATCGGCATCCAGTCAATGGTTTCGACGCTTTGTAAACGATCAAGCGATAAAAGAAAACTTCCTGCACTAATGGGAATGAACATAAAGAAAGAAAATTCTTTTGCTTTCGATAATGATAAGCCCGTGAGTAAGGCTCCGGAAATTGTTGAACCCGAACGAGAGATACCTGGGAAGATACCAAGTACCTGCGCAAAACCTGCACCCAGCGCACTAATTAAAGAATACGTTTTCTTCGATGATTGTTTTGATCTACGATAAACGACATATAAAAGGCCGGCGGTGATCAAAAAACCAATACCGACAAAGGTTAATGAGGCAAAGATCGCATCAATCGTATCGGAAAGAAAAACCCCCACAATGCCTGCAGGTAGGGAAGCGAGCAATAAATAACCGATAAATCGCATATCCTCAAGGATGGCGGTTGAACGTTTTCCTTGAATAAAGAAAAAAACACTTTGAAGGAGTCGTACGATAGACGGCGAAAAATAGACGAGTAACGCGAGTAAACTGCCGCCATGAAGGAGAATGGAAAAGGTACCTTCATAGCCTTGATTAATGTTAAAGATTGCTTGATATAACGCCAGATGGCCCGAACTTGAAATCGGAAGAATCTCGGCAATACCTTGCAAGATCGCTAAGAGAAGATAATGAAGCCAATCCATCATTTTTTAATAAATTTCTTGCCTTTCTCAAGCGCATTTTTTTTCCAATCGGGGGTCACCCCTTCATCATATTGTTGCAGAAGTATTTGACTTGCCGGCGATAACTGTAATTTTTTAAATAAATCGGGACGATATGTTCGTGTTATAACAAGCGATTGTTGCAGTCGCCATTGACGAATGGCGGTATGATTCCCTGAATACAAAATATCCGGAATACGTTGACCGTTCCATTCGTACGGTTCGGTATATTGAGGGTATTCTAATAATCCCTCGTTGAAGGATTCTTCCTCCGGGGATTGTTCGTCGATAACCCCGGGTTGTAAACGGGCAATCGCATCAATAAGGGTCATCGCGACAAGTTCGCCCCCGGTTAAAATAAAATCGCCTAGGGAAATCATCATGTCGACGTCGTGGTGAATGCGTTCATCAAACCCTTCATAATGACCACATATAAGGGTTAACGATTCTTCCTTGGCCAGTTGCTGAGCGAGGGTTTGCTGAAAGGGAACGCCTCGTGGGGTGAGTAAAATCGTTTTCCCACGTTGAGGGATGGACGTTAATGCGTCATGAATCGGTTGGGCTTTTAAGACTAAACCGGCGCCACCTCCGACGGGAGGGGTATCCACACGGCGATATTTATCCGTGGTAAAATCACGGAAATTAATGAGATTCACTTCAAGATGGTGTTGACCAATCGCTCGTTTTAGAATGGAAGTCGAAAGGACGCTTTCAAACATCTCTGGAAATAACGTTAAGACGTGAAATTTCATAACATCCCGTCAATAAATTGGACGTGGATCACTTTATGTTCAATATCCACGTGCTGAATAAACGGTTCAACAAAGGGAATGAGGACATCCGATTGACCTTCCCGTGTCATACGAAGAAGATGTTTCCCGTTATACTCTTCAACTTTCTTAACAACGCCTACGTGGGCATGGGATAGATGATCATGGATATGACAACCGACTAAATCGGCAAAAAAGTATTGGCCTTTTTCTAGGGTAATATCCGCTTTGTTC
>Ga0222714_10005824_pt1 | contig 11596 bp, 10 predicted proteins | sample C33_3DmetaG_FD_165048 | JGI IMG/M metagenome (GOLD analysis project Ga0222714, IMG submission 165048) | Estuarine water microbial communities from San Francisco Bay, California, United States - C33_3D | ecosystem: Environmental > Aquatic > Marine > Unclassified | place: USA: California... | reverse complement strand
CATGCCAAGCAGATTCCCCACATTCTGGAGTTGTGGGATCAAGAGTGGGGCCATGACTGGCCGACGTGGCGAGCCATGATGCCTCACCTGATAGGGCGAACCCTAGGCCACATGCTGTAACCGGTGTCCGGACGTCTTCAACGCCGCCAGGACCAAGCTGTGCACCTCTTCGGCCACAGAGTGCATGGGGCTGCAGGCATCGGGCTCGACGCCGCCTACGTCGTCCAGTAGTCGCAACCAGAGCTTGACTTGCCGGACGTAGACGTTTGCCTCGTAGAGGTTGGTGCGAAACGTGTCGCGACGCGGCGAACCGAGAGCCCCCTCCAAACAACTCGCGAGTTCGGTCGTGTCCCGAAAGAGCAAGCGACTGAGTCGCTCACGGCGCCAGTCGTCACGCCCGTCGATGTGGACCGTTCCGACACGCACGAGTAACTCGTAGACGCGCTCCTGTAGTGGACTTGGCATGATGCCTCCAGTGGAACTGTGTAGTGCTTTACGTACACGTGCATTTTTCTCGCCGATCCGGGACATGATTGTCTGTGGCGGAGTCCTCGTGAGACTCTATTTTTGTGGCCTATGGCACTTATTGACCTTCCCGTTGTCGATCCTCATCAGCCTGCTGTTTCCACCGTGTCCGATACACCGGTCACCAGCACCGGCGGACGCGTCTACGTGGAAACGTATGGATGCCAGATGAATGTGTCGGACTCGGAGATCGTGCTGGGCGTGCTCCACCAAAGTGGCTACCAGCGTGCCGAGTCCATCGAGGACGCCGACGTTGTGCTACTCAACACCTGTGCTATTCGCGATAACGCCGAGAAGAAGATCCACGAGCGACTGCGCCACCTGAACTTCTTCAAGAACAAGCGCGAGAACATGGTGATTGGTGTGCTGGGCTGCATGGCCGAGCGCCTGCGCGCAGATCTACTGGAAAAAGAAGTGGTCGACCTCGTCGTAGGCCCGGACGAGTATCGTCGCGTACCCGAGCTGGTAGCCGGTGCACAGGGCGGAAGCAAGGGGATCGCTGTGAAGTTGTCGCGCGTGGAAACGTACGACGACATCGAGCCCCTTCGCACCGAGGGCATCTCTGCCTGGGTAAGCATCATGCGTGGCTGCGACAAGTTCTGCACGTTCTGTGTGGTGCCCTTTACCCGTGGCCGGGAGCGCTCGCGCTCCCTTCCCTTGATTACCGATGAGCTGCGTCGTCTGTGGGACAACGGCTTCAAGGAGGTCACGCTCCTGGGGCAGAACGTAGACTCCTACCACGACGAGATCACCAATGCCGACTTCGCCGATCTCCTCATAGCCAGCGCCAAGGCCGTCCCCGAGATGCGGATTCGCTACACTACCTCGCATCCCCAGGACATGAGCGACAAGGTGATCGAAGCCATGGCCGAGTACGACAACATCTGCAAGTACATCCACCTGCCCTTCCAGTCGGGATCGAATCGCATCCTAGAGCTGATGAACCGTACCTACACGGTAGATCGCTACATGGATCGGATCAACAAGATCAAGAGCACGATGCCCTCCTGTGCCCTGAGCACCGACGTCATCGCCGGCTTCTGCACCGAAACCGAAGAGGATCATCAGGCCACGATGGACTTGATGAAGGAGGTTCGCTTCGATGGGGCTTACATGTTTGCCTACTCCCCTCGCGAGAACACCAAGGCCTGGAAGATGGGCGACGACGTTCCCGACGACGTCAAAAACCGCCGCCTAAACGAGATCATCGCTCAGCAGAATCAGATTTCTGCCGAGATCAACCAAAGTGAAATCGGCAGCACCCATCACGTACTCGTAGAAGGTCCTTCGAAGCGCAACGCCTCGGAATGGAAGGGGCGCTCCGACACGAACAAGACGGTGATCTTTCCGCACGACGATGTGCGCGGCTACGTCGTCGGCGACGTCGTACCCGTTCGCATCACCCGCTCAACGAGCGCAACCCTCTTTGGCGAGTTGGTGTAGCAACTAGTAGACTGCTGCTATACACCACCGGTCAACACACCTATATCCACTAGGTCGTGCAGGATGGTGTCCACGCCCTCTGCACGTAAGCGCTCGGCGTGACCATTGCTGGCGATGCCGATGAAGTTGAGGCCGAGCTTGCGGCTTGCACGGGCATCCCAGATGCCGTCGCCGACGTAGGTGACATGCTGGAAGCCGTCTTGGTTATAGCGTTCGGCGGCTTGGCTGATGGCGCGGCTAATGATCTCGGAGCGGGACTGGCTTTCGTCCGAGGTGGCCATGATGGTTTGATGGCGCCAGATGCGAGCAACGCGCAGTTTGAAGAGCGCCGATTCGCGCCATGAGCCTGTGGCAATGGCCACGGCGATGTTGGCATCGGTGAGGCGCTTCAGGACGTCGGTGGCGCCGTTGATGGGTAGGAAGAGATCGGGGGAAGAGGTGTAGAACTGCTCCATGATCTCCAGACAGCGATCGTGCACACGATGGAGAATGTCGATCGATACGGTGCCACGCTCACGCTGAATCACTTCGTGGACGATGCCGGCATCGGTGCTGTGTTCGTACTCGCTCCAGTCGGTGGAGAGCCCCGTAACACCTAACACATCGTGGAGTGCGCCCACAATGGCATGTTCATCTACGTGCGTGGTGTCGGTAAGGGTGCCGTCCAGATCGAAGACGACAAGGTTCGTGTACTGGCTCATGGACTGCAAGCTGCACATCAGTCGCCCAGCGAGCGAGTAACATTTTCATAACGCGATGGGAAATCGCGATGGGAAATCGTCACGGAATGGGGCTTGCGTGTCAGCGCCCGCGATACCCTACACCGATGGCCTGCTGCAGAGTAATGCCAATGCCCATCGTGCCACTGGTGCCCCACGTGGCCCAGAAGCCCGTGCGGGCGCCGAAGATGTCCGCAACTCCAGGGTAGACCTGGAGGATCACGGACTGATCGGATTGACCACTGGCGGTCAGGGAGGCCATGAGCGAATTGTTGCGATCCCAGTAGATACCACCGGTTGGCACGAGTTCAGTGGTGAGTACGCGCGCACGACCGTCGATCACGAAAAGATCTTTGCCTCGAGCTCCAGCGGCCAGGGTTACGCTGTGCTCTGCATTGATATGGTAGGAGGCACCCAACATGTTGCTCATACCCATCAGGTAGAACAAGCTCCAGCGGTTGTTCTTCGGAACATCCCACTTCAGCGCATAGTACAGACCGTTGTTTCCCAATTCTCCACCAGGGAAGGTGATCATTGGCAGGTTACTCCAGTCCGACATCTGCAGATCTTCGGCAAAGAAGCGGGCGACATCGTCGTTGCTAAAGAGCAACACACCCAACCAGTCAAACAGGAGAATGTCGGCAATCGGATCGGTGTTGTACCCCTCGTAGTCTTCAGCTTCGACCATTTCGTTCAGGATGTGGTAAGCCGCAACCGTTCCGGCAGCCCACCAGCCGGCGCCATCAACGCCGTGGTAGTGATACCACTCTTGCAGGAGTCGGTAGGTCATGCCGCCACCAATCAGGTGGAGCTGGTAGTTGGGTAGCCACTGACCACCATCTACGTTGAACGTGAGCGGGAGCACTTCGGTCCGAAGGAATTTCCACCAACCGATCTGAGAGATCGTAGCGCCAGGATGGCGTACAACGTTGTCCCACACGTTGTGAAGCCCCTTACCATAGGGCAATTCGGCAATGCGACGGTTCTTACCATCCAGCTGGAGCACATCGTAACTACCGTTGAGCACGACGTTCCATGGCGATACCATGGACATGCTGCCATAGTCATACGGACGATAGAACAGATACGTTGTATCCGTCTGCGCGTGCAGTCCGAATACAGCGATCAGCAGAAGAACGATGGTGCAGCGAAGTGAACGCACAGATGCAGTGTACGCCGACGGAGAATCTTGGGTTCAAAAAAGGACGTAGTTTTCAGGACGGTACGATAACGTACATCGGCCACCATTCGTTCATCTGTTGATCACTAGGTACGATCTATGGACTTTCTCCTTACTCTGCATTCACACCTGCGTCACCTGATCTTCCTGATGGGAGGCATTGCCATCATTCTGGCGCTCATCACCTTTCTACGAAAGGGTGTGTTCACGTCGTGGATGAGGATCGCCATCAAGAGCTACGTCTATCTCCTCACTCTGCAGGTTGTGATCGGATTGATTCACCTGTTCGGTCGGTGGAGTACATCGGGCGTTGAGCTGCGTCACCGGTTGGAGCATGCCTTCTTGATGCTGGTCATGGTGGGAGTGGCCCACTACGGCTTGAAGTACCTCCGCACACCGGGTCCGCTAGGACCACGGAACGTCTTCCTGGTAATGCTCACCACGCTCATCCTGATCGTCCTTGGTATTGCAATCCTGCCTACAGGGCGGGTGCTACTTGGCATGAGCTGATTGTGCCATGATCTGGCGATGTCCTGTCCTCTTCCTGCTGGTAGCCCTGTGTTCCAGCGCCACGGATGCAATCTCGCAACCACGATTGCTGTCCCTTGGTTGCAGCAGGGATGTCGTGGTCACCAGCATGGCTTCCGTCACTCAGGGTGTGGTGGTAGGGGGCTCGTGGTCGTCTGATCAAGGCCCTGGAGGTCATGGAGGCCAAGGCGGTACGGATGCCTTCCTGGCCTGTTTTGACGAACAGCTCCAACTGCGATGGGTGCAGTTCTATGGAGGCGTCGGAAACGATCGGGTCGAGGCCGTGACTGCCCTTCAGGATGGGAGCAGCGATGTAGTGGTGGCCATGACGATGGCCGCAAATACGGCAAGCATCACATCGTACACGATCGGCACGGTTACATTGGGAGGCCGCGGCAATACAGACGCTGTGATCGCACGCATCTCGTCCAGCGGCGATGTTGTGTGGGTCCGTAATGACGGTGGCACATCGTACGAAATACCCACACACGTTGTATCACGCCCAGATGGCTCAGTGGTGGTGAGTGGATTCTTTGGACAGAGATCACGGTTCGGATCCACGACGGTAGAGTCGCCCAGTTCGCAATGTGCCTACCTGCAGCTCTTGGACGCCTCGGGTAATCATCAAGGCCTTGTAATCAGCGAGATCAGCAGCTCTCGCGATCGGGTGTCGTGGATTCCGCTCATGACACCGGATGGACAGCTCGCCATCGTTTCGTCCGCAACGGCAGAGTACACCATTGCATCCGCGTCCATTCCTCCGCCAGAGGCATCATCCACTCGCATCGTGACATTGAACAACCTTGATGTTGATCGCGTTGAGGAACGGCCCGGTTGTGAACAGTGGACATGGTCGAGCGATGGTACGTATGCCGGCATTGGGATCACGGACGTCTGTGATCCACGTCTGCACGATCAACTCATAATGGGATTCGTGCAAGATCCCGAGCAAAATCCCGAACCCCTACTCCTGGGAACAGCTGGTAAGGAGTCGGCACTTCAACATGTCTACTCGTCAGGTGATGCCATTGTGCTTGCTGGCGTCACGGCGTCGTCCGTCGTAGTGGCACAGGGCGACCGCGACGTTGTGCTGGATGCTGACGCCTTTATCGTGCAGGTGGATCGCCAGGGAACGTACCTCCATAGCCTCGATGTAGATGGCATGAATGCGGCAGTAGGTGCAGTCGTAGGCAGTGCACAGCATGTTGTTGCTGGGATCACGGTAGATGGATCCGTTACGTGTCGGTCTGCACGGGATGGCGTGCCTGCTACCCTAGATCTACAGTGTCCTTCCACAGTACTAGTATCCTGGCAGGACGGTCCGACGCACATCGATGAAGTCTCTGGGTCCAGCCCGCGCTGGCTGGAGCACCTTCCGATTGACGTCTACACCCTACAGGGCCGGTACGTTAGCCAGGTGAACGCCCACACGTTTGATCGGCTCCCAGTAGGAATGGTGCTGGTACTGCGCCAAGGCCACCGCGTATCTTTGTGCTATGCCTCCAGTTCTGAGCACATCTCTTTCTCAGTACCCCCTGCTGCGACGCGGTAAGGTACGCGACCTCTTCGACCTTGGCGATCATCTCCTGATGGTAGCCTCCGATCGCATCAGTGCCTTCGACGTAGTGATGGGCGAGCCCATTCCAGAGAAGGGTCGCATCCTCACGCAGATCAGTCTGTACTGGTTCGACATCCTGTCGGATATCATCCCCCATCACCTTGTGTCCACCAACGTTGGATCGATTCCGCATCTGACACCGGAGGAACAGGACATGCTGGAGGGGCGGTCCATGATCGTGAAGAAAACAACGCCTCTCACGGTAGAGTGTGTAGTTCGCGGCTACCTTGCCGGCTCCGGCTGGAAGGAGTACCACGCATCTAGAACGGTGTGTGGCATCCCTCTTCCCGACGGCTTGGTCGTAAGCTCCCAACTGCCCGAACCACTGTTCACGCCATCAACTAAGGCTGAAGAAGGTCACGACGAGAACATTACGTTTGCACAGTGCGAAGACATCCTTGGGGCTGATCTGGCAGAGCGTGTTCGGTCCATCTCGCTGGCGCTGTACACGCGAGCACGCGAGATTGCAGCTGGTAAGGGGCTGATCCTTGCCGACACAAAATTTGAGTTTGGCATCGATGCTAATGGAGATTTGATCTTAATCGACGAAGCTCTCACACCGGACTCATCCCGCTACTGGCTTGCAGAGTCGTACCAGCCGGGAATCGCTCAGGAGAACTTCGACAAGCAGGTACTCCGCGACTGGCTGGAGACGACGTCGTGGAATAAACAGCCGCCACCACCCGCCCTTCCGGATGCAGTCATCAGTGCTACGCAGCTGAAGTATACCGAAGCTCTTCATCGCATCGTTGGAACACCATAGTTGTAGAAACACCATCGTCGCTATATCCCATGCAACCGAACACCTACCGATTTGAAACCGAGGACGTTACGCTCCAGCGTCAGGTGAACGACGTTGTCGACTGGGGTTTGCTCCTCGCCGTTGTGGGCCTGCTGGGTGTGGGTCTGATCTCCATCTATAGTGCAACGTTCAAGACATCAGCTTCTGTGGTTTTTTCGAATCAGCTCGTCTATGCCCTGTTGGGCATGGGTGCCGCCATCGGCGCCTACTTCATGCCTCAGCGGTGGTTGTCCGATACCGCCTACATTGCATACGGCGTAGGCATTGTTGGTTTGATTGCCGTGCTCACGCCTTTGGGTCACGAGGTGAACGGTCAGCAGTGCTGGCTGCAGATTGGTGGGTTCTCCTTCCAGCCATCAGAGCTGGCGAAGTACACCACCCTGGTGGCGATGGCACGATTCACCGGCTCGAAGGGCTTCAACATTCGCGCACTGCGCGATCTTGCCATGTTAGGTGCCATGCTCCTGCTTCCGGTAGGCCTGATCATGATGCAGCCCGACACAGGTTCGGCAACCGTGTTTTTGGCGATGAGTCTGGGACTCTTTCTCTGGGTTGGCGGTGACGTGTTTTTGCTGTACGTCTTGGCAACTCTGCCCTTCATTGGTGCATCGGCATTGTACTACTCGCTGTTTGACGTGATCTGGTGGTTGGTGGGCGTAACGCTCCTGATGGTGGGTGGTGCTTTTCTGTTTCGCCGCAGTCTGTTTGCTACCGTAGCAGCAGTGGCATTGATGATTGCCGTTGCTGTTGCTGTCGATCCGGCCTTCGACAGTCTTGAGAGCTACCAACAGAAGCGCTTGATCACACTGTTCGAACCAGAGGCTAATCCGCGCGGCAGCGGCTACCACGTAATCCAGTCGATGCTGGCCGTTGGTTCTGGTGGCGTCACCGGCAAAGGCTTCCTCCAAGGCACACAGACGCAGCTGCGGTACATTCCCGAGCAATGGACGGACTTCATCTTCTGTGTTCCTACTGAGGAGTTTGGTTTTGTAGGGGGCGTGTTAGTGCTTGGTCTGCTGGCATCAATCATGCTGCGCACCATCAGCATCGCCGGCTTAGTCCGCACGCGATTTGCCAGCGTTGTTGCTATTGGATTCTCAACCGTCTTGCTCTACCACACCATGGTCAACATTGGCATGGCCATCGGACTCTTTCCGGTGATGGGTATTCCGCTACCCTTTCTCAGTGCCGGCGGTACGGCTCTGATCATGAATCTGACCGTTGTTGGACTGATGATGAACTTCTACAAAACCCGTCGGCGGCGCTCGCAGCCAGCGGCGTAGGCACCCATGGCTGTAGTGCTCCCTCCTACGATTGCCGTTAGTTGTGGCGATGTGAATGGCATCGGACTGCGGTGCTTTGCCGAAGCGCTTGTGCACGTAGCACCTCCCGTTCGGTACCAGCTTGCCATCTGCCCTGACTTGTTGCAGTCGTGCATCAAGGCCTATGGGCTTCCAGGCTCACTTCACGACGGCTTCTGGATCGTAGGCTCGCATCAGATTACGATCGACAGCATTCGTTCCAACGGAGCAGCACTTACACCAGGGCAGGCGAGTGATGATGTGTCGCGCCTTGCCGTGCGCTCCCTCGAGCGCGCCATCGACGAGGTCGTGCGTGGTAGCTGTGATGCGTTGCTCACCCTGCCGATCAATAAGCATGCGCTTCAAAGGGTCGGGTGGCCGTATCCCGGTCAAACGGAGATGGTTGCTGCTGCGTGCGGTCCCGAAGCGCAACACAACCCGCTGATGGTCCTCTGCACGCGCGATGTGCGGGTAGCACTCGCAACGGTGCACATTCCACTACGCGAGGTTGCAGACGCCATTACTCAGGATCTTCTTGTGCAACGTCTGCATCAACTCCGGAACCATCTTCAGCGTGATCTCAACATTGCACATCCACGTATTGCCGTGCTCGCTCTCAATCCTCATGCCGGTGATCACGGAGCGATCGGTGACGAAGACGACACCATCGTCCGGCCAGCGATCGCGCTAGCCAATGAACAGGGCAATGAACAGGGTAATGAACAGGGCATTGATGCCACAGGCCCCCTACCGGCCGACGGTTTCTTCGCCTTTGGTGCAATGGCCGACTACGACGGCATCCTTGCCATGTATCACGATCAGGGATTGATCCCGTTGAAGGTACTTGCGCAAGGGGCTGGCGTAAACGTTACGGCAGGCCTACCCATCGTGCGCACCTCACCCGACCATGGCACGGCCTACGATCGAGTGTTCAGCACCATCGATGCGCGCAGTACAGCACTGGCCATCGAGATGGCCGTGGAGATTGTACAGCGACGGAACACGTCTATTTCTGCTCCGCAGCCCTGATGTTTCTGATGCCCTGCAGCAGCGCATCGGGAGTAAAGGAGATGCTATCGATCCCCTGCTGTACCAGAAACTGCGCAAACTCCGGGTGATCGCTTGGTGCCTGACCGCACAACCCGATCTTTCGATTGGCAGCCTTGGCTTTACTGATCACGGTACTGAGCATGGAGGTCACCGCGGCGTTGCGTTCGTCGAACAGGTCGGAGACGATGGAGGAATCGCGATCAATGCCAAGGGTGAGCTGCGTGAGGTCGTTTGATCCAATAGAGAATCCATCGAAGATTTCAGCAAACTGCGCGGCAAGGATCACGTTGCTGGGAATCTCGGCCATCACGTACACCTCCAAGCCGTTCACACCTCGCTGTAGCCCGTACGACTGCATCACATCCAGAACACGCTGGCCTTCGTCGACGGTGCGGCAGAAGGGAATCATCACCTTCACGTTGGTGAGCCCCATCACATCGCGAACCACGCGAATGGCTTCGCACTCCAAACCGAAGCCTTCGCGATAGCTTGGATGATAGTACCGCGATGCTCCCCGGAAGCCGAGCATCGGGTTCTCCTCGTGTGGCTCGAACATCGATCCACCAATGAGTGAAGCGTACTCGTTGGTTTTGAAGTCGCTCATCCGTACGATCACATCCTTGGGATGAAACGCAGCGGCTACCATGGCGATGGCTTCCGAGAGCTTGTCCACAAAGTAGGCGGTCTTGTCGGCATAGCCCCGCGTAAGTGCTGCGATCGCTTGCTTGTCATTGGACTCGGGCAGGGTATCGTACTGTACCAGCGCCATCGGATGGATGCGTATCGTGTTGGTGATGGCAAACTCCATCCGCATCAGCCCGACGCCGGCACTGGGATAGGCAGCCAGCTGCATGGCTTTGTCGGGGTCGGCCAGGATAAACATTGGTTGGACGGTGGTCTCGACCCCCTGTTCAAGCGAGACTTCGGTAACGTCCCACTCAAGAGCGCCATCGTAGACGTGTCCTTCGTCGCCCCCTACACACGACACCGTGACTACTTGGTTGTCGTGCAACACGGACGTTGCCGTACCAGTGCCAACTACGGCGTGAATCCCAAGTTCACGAGCAACGATCGAGGCATGACTGGTTCGCCCACCCTTGTTCGTCACGATGCACGATGCCTTTCGTAGCAGGGCATTCCAGTCGGGATTGGTGGTATCAGCCACAATCACATCTCCCTGTTCCACTCGCGGCGCATCAGCTAGCGATGTAATGATGCGGACGCGGCCAGTGGCAACAGCTCTTCCAACAGCTGTTCCGGTGCACAGTGGCTTGGCCGTGGTCTTGAGTGCATACACGCGATCAACAAGTGTTGTTGCAGTTGCATGAATGGTTTCTGGGCGAGCTTGGACAACAAAGAGCTCCCCCGTGATCCCGTCCTTGGCAAACTCCACATCCATCGGACAGCCATAGTGCCGCTCGATGGCCATGCACCAGACACCCAAGGTTTCGGCATCCTGTTCGGTGATGGAGTGTTCATGCTGCTGGGAGGGGGCTGAGGTTTCCTTGGCTCCGATGCGCCGGCGAATCACACTGCGGTAGGACGTGCCAATTGCGGGTTTGAAGAGGTACCACTCATCCGGTGTGACAGCCCCTTGCACAATGGCTTCTCCCTGGCCCCAGGTGGACGTAATGTACACCACATTGCGGAATCCGGTTTCGGGGTCGAGGGTAAATGCTACGCCGGCGCTGCCGACGTCCGACCGCACCATGAGCTGGACTCCAGCGGAGAGGGCTACGTCGAGGTGGTTGAAGTGATTGTCGATACGGTACTTGATCGCTCGGTCGTTGTAGAGCGATACGTAGCACCGATGGATGGCAGCCAGCACATCGTCAATACCCTGTACGTCAAGGTAGGATTCATGCTGGCCTGCGAAACTGGCTGTTGGAAGATCTTCTGCCGTTGCACTGCTCCGAACGGCTACGGACACATCCTGACCCATTCGGTGGTAGAACGCGGTAACCTCGTCGGTAATCTCACGCGGCAGCGTGGCGTTTCGCAGGATCTGTCGGCAGCCTTCACCAACCTCAGGGAGATTCTCGAGGGTGGTCGTATTGAGTGCATCAAGAAGTGTTGAGAGCTTTGGCTCTAAGTCGTTGGCCGACAAGAAAAGTCGGAAGGCATCGGCCGTAACCGCAAATCCGTCGGGGATCCGAATGCCCATAGGCGTGAGCTCACGAACCATCTCACCGAGTGAGGCATTCTTTCCACCTACGCGTGGGACGTCCTTGATGGAGATCTGTGAGAAGGGAATGCAGTACGTCATTGGTTGGTCCTCGGTTGGTCATCGGCGGTACGTGATGCAAACAGCGAAGCCCCAAGTACAAAAGTACAAGGGGCTTAGCTAAAGAGGACCTGGCGACTACCTACTCTGCCACACCAGTTCAGATGCAGTACCATCGGCACGACGGGGCTTAACGACTCTGTTCG
>Ga0222714_10005821_pt1 | contig 11597 bp, 10 predicted proteins | sample C33_3DmetaG_FD_165048 | JGI IMG/M metagenome (GOLD analysis project Ga0222714, IMG submission 165048) | Estuarine water microbial communities from San Francisco Bay, California, United States - C33_3D | ecosystem: Environmental > Aquatic > Marine > Unclassified | place: USA: California... | reverse complement strand
TGGAGCCTGATGAAATAAACCAGGAGTTGTTGCAAAAACACATTTCAATTGGAGATATTCCCGAACCTGATTTATGCATAAGAACTGGAGGTGAGAAACGCATTTCCAATTTTTTGCTTTGGCAATTTGCTTATACGGAGTTGTATTTCACTGACACATTCTGGCCTGATTTTTCGGAAAATGAATTTGATCTTGCCCTGGAAAATTATGCCAAAAGACAAAGACGTTTTGGTATGGTTAGTGAACAGGTCGAATCCTGATATGGTAGCTTTCTGAAATGTTAGGTCAAAGAATCATTACCGCCATTGTGCTTCTTTCAGCACTTTTGCTGATAGTTTTTTTTACTAACGCATTAATTTTTTCATTGGTTTTAACTCTGGTCACTCTCATGGGCGCCTGGGAATGGAGCAGGCTTGCAGACATCAGGAGTATATTTGGTCGAAGTTTATACTGTTTCGCATTCTTAATTATTTGTGCATTGGTTTATATAAGCTTGGATGACAGTATTCTGCTTGTCTTGACCATAAGTGTGCTTTTCTGGTTGTTGGCATTCTTTTTGATTTGCACATACCCGCGCTATAACAATTATTGGAAAAAATTAAGTATTTTGAGTCTTATGGGCTTCCTGGTTTTAATTCCTTGCTGGATTGTGATGCTTCATCTTAGAACTCAGGATGATTTTGCATTTAATTTTTTAAGTTTAATTGTCCTGGTAGCTGCAGCTGATGTGGGTGCTTATTTTTCTGGCAGGAAGTTTGGTAAGAACAAGCTCGCAGTATTAGTCAGCCCAAATAAAACCTGGGAAGGAGTGCTCGGCGGTCTGGCTGCCTCTTTCTTGATTGCGATCATTATTTTTGTACTGAAGAGTTTTTTACAGGATGAGCCAATTAGTGGGTTCTTGCTCGTCATCCTGCCCTTACTCGTCTCCTCATTTAGTGTGGTGGGTGATTTGTTTGAAAGTATGTTAAAGCGTGTGAAAGGCTTGAAAGATAGCGGGAATATATTGCCAGGACACGGAGGGATTCTCGATAGAATTGATGGGATTGTCTCTACAGCACCAATATACATGTTACTGCTGATTTATTTGAATTAGATTTCTATGGCGCCTGAAAAAAATAAACAGAAAGTATGCATCCTGGGTTCCACGGGCTCAATAGGTGTCAATACACTTAATGTCATCAGGGGAAATGCTGAGCAATATGAAGCGTTTGCACTTACGGCTAAATCCCAGGTGGATTTGTTATTCAAACAGTGTATGGAATTTCGTCCAAGCTACGCAGTTATGCTTGATAGCGAAGCTGCTGAAGAATTACGGACTAAACTATCTCTTGCTGAATCTTCCACTGAAGTGCTGGATGGAATGAGTGGTCTTAATTTTGTTGCTGGCCATGATGATGTCGATTGTGTGATGGCAGCAATTGTCGGAGGTGCGGGTCTACTGCCCACTCTTCGAGCAGCTGAAACAGGTAAAAAGTTGCTGCTGGCTAATAAAGAAGCACTGGTGATGGCTGGAAAATTGTTTATGCGACTGGTTAAACAATCCGGGGCAAAAGTGATTCCGATCGATAGTGAACATAATGCAATTTTTCAGTGTTTACCTATTGATGATCATGCAAGGTTCACAAGTCATTCAGGGCAAGGGGTAAAGAAGATTGTCTTAACCGCTTCTGGCGGACCCTTCCTGAATAATACTTTATCTGAATTAAAGGAAGTCAGCCCGGAACAGGCATGCAATCATCCTAATTGGAGCATGGGCCCAAAAATATCAGTCGATTCCGCTACGATGTTAAATAAGGCGCTGGAATTGATTGAAGCCAGTATCTTATTTGATCTGCCTGCAGAGCAGATCGATGTGTTAATTCACCCTCAAAGCATCATACATTCCATGGTGTATTATTTGGATGGTTCTGTATTAGCTCAATTGGGTAATCCTGATATGAGAACGCCAATTGCACATGGACTAGCCTGGCCGAACAGGATAGTAGCTGGCGTAGAATCATTGAATCTTGCTGAAATAGGACAATTAAATTTCCAGCAGCCGGATGAGGAACGTTTCCCGTGTTTACGTCTTGGTCGAGAATCAGCCTTATCGGGAGATTCTGCCCCCATAATTCTGAATGCGGCGAACGAAATTGCCGTTGCAGCATTTCTGCAAAGAGAGATCAGATTCATGCAAATTCCTGTTATTATAGAAGAGGTTTTGAATAAACAGGAACGCCGGACAGTTAAGAGTATTGAAGAGATACTGGAAGAAGATAGCAAGGCTAGATCTTTAGCTAAAAAGTTAACGAATGAAAAGTGATTTTTTCACTTTGCTAATACCTTGCATAAAATGAAATACGACAACGACACAACGGTCTTAATGCAATACTAATGGAAATGTTACAGACAGTTTCAATAAACCTTTTGGCCATGCTGGTTACTTTAGGCATTCTGGTGACTATTCATGAATTTGGTCATTATTGGGTGGCTAAACGTTGTGGCGTAAAAATAGAATGTTTTTCTATTGGTTTTGGAAAATCGCTTTATAGCTGGTACAGAGGGGATACTGAATATCGTATTGCCATGTTGCCTCTGGGCGGTTATGTGAAAATGTTTGGTGAGCGGGATGTCGAAATTAGTGAGAGTGAAAAATCCCTGGCGTTTAATCATAAATCTTTAGCTCAAAAAACGGCAATAGTCTCTGCCGGCCCAATAGCTAATTTGATGCTGGCAGTTCTGCTTTACTGGTTAATGTTTATGACAGGCGTAAGTGGTATTGCACCGGTTATTGGCAATATTGAAGCAGATTCTTCTGTGGCTTTAGTTGGATTGCAACGTGGCGATGAGATTGTCAGTGTCGATGGTGATCAAACCAGAACCTGGCAGGAAGTAAGAATAGCCTTACTTGAACGGTTGGGAGAAAGTGGAAATGTTGACTTGAGCTATCTTTCTCCTGGTAGTGATTTAATTAATAATGCCAGCATTCCTATTGAGCGCTGGTTAATTAATGAAGCTGAACCTGATGTGTTGGGAGCCTTGGGTATTATTCCCTATCGTTTGGATATTCCGGCGGTGATTGGGGAGCTTGTTTCTGAAGGCAAGGCTGAACAAGCTGGTCTGTTATCTCAAGACGAAATTCTTAAAGTTAACCAAATTGAAGTTACAGGCTGGTTACACTGGGTGGACATCGTTAGAAATAACCCGGAGCAGGATTTGTTCATTCAGGTTCGCAGGCAAGGTCAATTATTGGATTTGACTCTAAGGCCAGAGCTAGGTGTTGATAACAATGGCGATCAAATAGGCTATATTGGTGCAGGAGTTGCTGTGCCAGAAGTGATGCCAACCTTGCCTGAGGATATGAATAGAGCAGTAAGTTATTCTGCTTTTGTGGCTTTGCCTTATGCTTTTGCAGAAACATGGGATAACGGCATCTTCATTCTTGATTCAATCAAAAAAATGATTGTCGGCTTGATTTCGGTAGAAAATTTAAGTGGCCCAATCACAATTGCACAAGTTGCAGGGCAAACTGCAACTTTTGGGCTTGAATACTATCTAAGCTTTCTTGCGGTTTTGAGTATTAGTTTGGGTATTTTGAATTTGTTGCCAATTCCTGTCTTAGATGGAGGGCATTTATTGTACTACTTGATTGAGGCTGTAATACGCCGTCCTGTTCCTGAAAAAGTTCAAGCAATGGGAATGCAATTAGGAATATTTTTAATTGTTTCTGTCATGTTTATCGCATTCTACAACGATATAAATCGGTTGCTTTAATAGTAGTTATCTGGATATTGAATTTTTAATTATGCTTAGATTTGTTCGCCATTTTTTATTCTGTGTATTGTTCCTTTGTACTTTACCCATATCCGTTTTTGCACAAAGCTTTACAGTTTCAGAAATATATCTGGAAAACCTTCAGCGTGTTTCTTCTACCACTATTTTTAGTGTTTTAGACGTAAATATAGGTGATGAAATTACTCAAGCTGATATAGCAGAGATAATTCGTAACCTGATGGCAACAAGCTCTTTTGAAGATGTTGAAGTGAGACAAGGTGCAAATAACGAATTAATCATCAGCGTTACTGAAAGACCATCCATTAGTAGTGTGGTGATTGAAGGTAGTAAAGCCATTCCTGAAGATATCCTAATGGAGAACATTGAAACCCTTGGCTTATCTGTGGGTGAATTATTTGATCCATCAGTGCTGGAAGGATTGCAAATAGCAATGGAGGGGCAATATGTCGCCCAAGGACTTTACGGTGCTGTAGTTGAACTTCAGGTTGAAGAGCAGGAACGGAATCGAGTTGCACTGCAAATAAATATTACAGAGGGTGATCCATCCAAAATCATACACATCAACATCGTAGGAAATGAAGCCTTCAGTGATGAAGAGTTACTAGATTTATTTGAGTTAAAGGAGACGCACTTTATTTCTTTCATTACGAGTGATGACCGTTATTCCCGCGAAGCCATTACGGGGGATCTCGAGAACTTGCAGTCGTTTTATATGGATCAGGGCTATGTCAACTTTGCTGTCACTTTACCTGTGGTTTCACTTTCACCTAATCGAGATCAAGTTTATATCACTATCAATGTTGATGAGGGTGAAATATACAGAATTAACGATGTTTCTCTTGCGGGTGATTTGGTTGGTACAGAAATATTTTTAAATCAATTAATGGGTTTTATACAGCCAGGGCAAGTCTTTTCTCAAATCCTTATCACGCAAATAGCCGAAGCCATGACCACGACATTAAGCAATAGAGGATACTTTTTTGCAGAAGTTAATGGTGTGCCGATTGTTAATGAAGATGATGGAACAGTTGATGTGACATTTTTTGTTGTTCCAGGCAACAGAACCTATGTAAACAGAGTTAGCTTTAATGGAAATACCAGAACAATAGATGAAGTATTAAGGCAGGAAATGCGGCAAATGGAAGGCGCTCCAGCTTCTGCAAATGCAATAGAACAATCCAAGGTAAGGCTGGAAAGGTTAGGTTATTTTTCATCAGTTGAATATGAAACTTCAGAGGTTGGAGGTGTTACAGACCAGATTAATGTGGATTTTTCTGTCGAAGAACAGCTCTCAGGGTCAATTAACTTTTCTATTGGTTATGCACAAGTACAGGGTTTGAGTCTAAGTGCCGATCTGCAGGAAAGAAACTTCCTTGGTACCGGAAAGCAAGTGAGTGTTGGTGTGAATACTAATGCGTTTTCGACAAGATATGCATTCAACTATCTGGATCCATTTTATACAGTAGATGGCGTCAGTCGAGGGTTTGGATTGTCTTATGTTACATCCGATTACGCAGAGCTTAATCTTGCCGCTTATAGTACTAATCAGACTAATGCCAACGTAAATTTTGGTTATCCTATTGGTGAAAGTCAATTTTTGAATTTTTCTTTGTCTATGACTAATACTGAAATTGAAACTGGTTTTGGTCCGGTTCAGGAGATAGCTGGCAGCCCTAGATTAGATTCAACTATTAAAAGTTATTTGGTGCAACCAGCTCGCTTAAGAGAGTTTACTGATCCTGGTACTGGGACTGTATTTCCAATTTCTGCTGCCGTGATTGCACCGCTTTCATCGCTTCCTTCGACTGCATTCAGGGAAATAACACCCGGTTTTATCGACCGTGAAGGCAATTCATTTATTGACGTTACATTAACAGCTGACTGGAGAAGGAATAATTTGCTTCAGCCAGGTATTTTCGCCACTGGAGGCAGCCAACAATCGCTTTCTGTTGAGTTTGCTGTGCCAGGAAGCCAATTGTCTTTTTATAAGCTGCGTTTGTTTGGTGAATCCTATACTCCTCTGAATAGATTTTTGTCATTTTTATCTCCGTCCTGGATTCTGCATTTTGAAGGTACTTTAGGCTATGGAGATGGTTATGGCGGAACAGAACAGCTGCCTTTTTTCAGGAACTTCTATGCCGGTGGGCAAGGCACGATTCGGGGTTTTGAAAGAAACACCTTGGGCCCAAGAAGTACAGATGCTCTGCTGTATCGTGACGAGCCAAGTGAATTATTACGTGACATTAATGGGAATCTGATATTGGATTTTTTTGGCAATGCACAATTTAAATTTGACTCGGAAAGAGCATACAAACTTGCTCAGGCTAGAGATGCCGATGGGAATCTGGTTTTTGATGCTGCTGGTCAGCCAGTTTATGAGAACGAACTGGCAGTACAGCCCCTGTTTTTTGGTCGCCCCCAGCCCTTTGGTGGCAATGTTCAGGCGACTGGTACGGCAGAACTCATATTTCCATTAGGGCCCTTGGAAGCTAGAAACACACTTAGATCAAGTGTATTTATCGATGCGGGTAATGTGTTTTCAAGTTATTGTACCGACAGGCAAATAGCCAATAATAATTGTTCTAATTTTGCCTTCGATGAGGTTAGATATTCAGCAGGGATATCGGTCAGCTGGTTCACAGGGTATTTGGGTCTCATGACCTTTAGTCTTGCTAAACCTTTTAATAGCAGTATCATTGACGAGCGGGAAGCATTCCAGTTTGATATTGGTGGAACTTTCTAGAACAAGGGAATAAAGATTCATTGATGTACACGTTTAGTGTATTTATTTTAGGTGTGATGAAAATGAAGAAAAGTATTATATTTTTTATAGCAGCGTTTGGTTTTAGTGTTTCCGGTAATGTATTTGCACAGGCGGATTCGGCAGGTGGTCCAAAGATCGCCATCCTGGACATGGCAGCTGCTTTATATAATTCTGAATTAGCCGCCGCTGTGCAGGATCAGTTGTCTTTAGAAACAGAAGATGATTCGGTCAGGATCAGAGAATTGGCACAAGAGGGTTCAGCTCTTCAACAGCGTTTGTCTGTGGATGCAGAGGTTCTAAGTGATGCCGAGCAAAGAGAGATCATAGAAGAGCTTGAAGAGATTGGCGTGCAATATCAATATCTGGAGCAGCGTGTAGAATCAATCGTTCAACAAAGGCGTGAAATCTTCGAACAAACTTATTCTTCTGACTTGATTCAGGCGATTAGTGATGTTGTAGAAGAAGAAGATTATGACGTCGTGCTAAGAGCCGAAGTAGCACTGTTTTTTAAAGGAGCCTTGGATATCACAGCAAAGGTGACTGCAAAACTAAATGAACAGCAATAGCTTTTCTATAACAGCCTTTAATGAAAAAGTGTGTCTAATTTCCCGCCTTATGAACTAGCTACTCTGGCCTCTTTGCTTAATGCAGAGATGATTGGAGATCCAAGTACTGAAATACATGCTTTAGCTACATTGAAATCAGCCGGTGCTGGGGATTTAAGTTTTTATCATAATCCTCGCTATTTTAACGATTTCCTCAATACCAAGGCCTCTGCATTGATCCTGTCAAAAAAAATGGCTGAAGGTTATTCCGGGAATATGCTTATCTCAGATAATCCTTACGTTTGTTATGCGCGTGCGTCTCACTTATTTAAAATGGACTCATTCCGGCAAAAAGGAATTTCAGGCACTGCGAAAATTGATTCTTCTGCAAAATTGGGTAGTAATGTAAGTATTGGTGACAATGTTGTCATTGCGGCTAATGTAATCATCGCGAATGATGTGTGTATTGCGGCGAATACTATTATAGAAGCCGGTGTGGAAATAGGAGAAGCCTGTCGAATTGATACTAATGTAAACATCGCCCACGATACAATAATAGGCAAACGTGCTCATATTTATCCAGGTGTTGTTATTGGTAGCGACGGTTTTGGTTTTGCACAGGAAGGCGGCAAGTACATAAAAATTGCCCAGCTTGGCAAGGTTATAATTGGGGATGATGTTGATATAGGGGCAAATACCTGTATCGATAGAGGGGCGCTTGAAGATACTCTCATTGGTAATGGGGTAAAGATAGATAATCAGGTACAGATAGCTCACAATGTCATCATCGGAGATGACACTGTTATTTGTGGCTGTAGCGCCATAGCCGGCAGTGTAAAGATTGGTAAAAATTGCGTGATTGCAGGCGCTGTTGGGATTATCAACCATGTAGAGATCGTTGACGGTGTGACGGTGACAGCGATGTCATTAGTTAATCAATCCATAAGAGAAGCTGGTAGCTACTCTTCAGGTACCGGTCTATCCAGCACCGATTTATGGAAAAAAAATATAGTGCGTTTTCGTCAACTTGATAAACTGACCAAGCGTTTCATAAAGACAAAAAATGGAAGCGAATAATTCGCTCGTTCAGGTAGTAATATTATGATGTTTATTGAAGATGTAAAAGAATACTTGCCACAGCGCTATCCTTTCTTGCTGGTGGATAGAGTCTTGGAATTAGAGCCTAATAAATATATCAAGGCCTACAAGAATGTCACGACTAATGAAGAGTTCTTCCTGGGGCATTTCCCCAGTAAACCCATTATGCCCGGTGTCTTAATAATCGAAGCCATGGCTCAGGCTTCTGGTGTCCTCGGCTTTAAAAGCCAGGAGAAAAAACCCCGAGATGGCTATCTTTACTATTTTGTGGGCGCAGACGCAGTGCGCTTTAAAAGGCCAGTCGTACCAGGAGATCAGTTGATTCTTGAAGCCGAGATTTTAACGGTGAAAAGAGGTATATATAAGTTTCAGTGCAAGGCAAGTGTGGATGGTAAAATTGCCAGTGAAGCTGTAATACTTTGTGCTGAACGACAAGAATAATTTTTATCGGTATAACTATGAGTGCTAATGCAGGATCTAATGACCCGATCATTCATCCGACAGCTACCATAGGTAGTAATGTTGAAATTGGTCCCTGGAGCATTATTGGTCCAGAAGTCGTTATAGGCGATGATTGTAAAATTGGCTCCCACGTAGTCATCAGATCTCACACTAAGTTAGGCAAGGGAAATCAGATTTTTCAATTTTCTTCTGTTGGTGAAGACCCTTCTGATTTGAAATATAAAGGTGAGGCAAGTCTCTTGGAGATAGGTGATAACAACACTATTCGAGAAGGCGCTACTATCCATCGTGGTACAGAAGTCGGCGGCGGGATAACACGTATTGGCTCCGATAATTTATTTATGCCCTATACCCATGTGGCGCATGATTGCATCATTGGGAATCACATTATTTTTTCCAACAATGCTGCTGTCAGCGGCCATGTAGAGGTCGATGACTGGGCAATTCTTGCAGGGTTTTCCGGTGTCTATCAGTTCCTCAAAATAGGGGCTCACAGCTTCATTGGAGGCTTAACGCATGTCAACATGGATGTTCCAGCTTACGTCATTGTTAATGGAACACCACCTACTGCAAGAGGCGTAAATAGTACCGGACTAGAGCGTAGAGGCTTCAGCAAAGAAGCAATCAGGGCTATTCGCCAAGCCTATAAAGTTCTTTATCGCGATGGAAAGACAACTGACCAGGCTTTATCAGAAATGCAACAGATGGTTGAGGAGCATCCTGAAATACAGTTGATGGTTGATTCCGTGCGAGTATCTACCAAAGGCATCACTCGATAAGATTGCACATGAGTAAAACTCTCTGCATTGGAATATTAGCTGGAGAAAGTTCCGGCGATATACTGGGTGCCGGGCTTATGCAAGCACTTAAATCCCAACACCCCCAGCTAACTTTTGAAGGTATTGGTGGTCCCCTTATGATGGCTCAAGGTTTGCATTCCATGGTGCCTATGGAGCGTTTGTCAGTAATGGGCTTAATTGAGCCACTCAAGCGTTTACCAGAATTGCTAAGGATCAGAAGGGGCGTGGTAGATCATTTTTTGAGACAAAAGCCGGATGTTTTCATCGGTATCGATTCACCGGATTTTAATTTAAACATCGAAAAAAAATTAAAGCAGGCTGGTATCCATACCATACATTATGTCAGCCCTTCGGTCTGGGCCTGGCGTAGCAAGCGCATCCATAAAATTGCACGCTCTGTCGACTTAATGCTGACGCTATTTCCTTTTGAAGTCCCTTTTTATGAGAAGCACAATGTTGCTGTTCGATGCGTGGGACATCCTCTTGCCGATCTTATTCCTATGGAAGTCGATAAAGCATCAGCCAGACTAGAGCTAGGGCTAAATACTGCCGGGCCAATATTGGCTCTGCTCCCAGGGAGCAGACAAGGTGAAGTAAGCAGGTTGGCCCCGGAATTTCTGAAATGTGCTGATCTATGTTTAAAGCATTGGCCAGAATTACAAGTACTTATTCCCTGCGCCAATGCGGCAAGGTGGGTCCAGATCGAAACCTTGCTTAAAGACCAGTTTCCTGGCCTGGATGTCACCTTAACTGATGGTTACGCTCGAGAGGTGATGGCAGCTGCCGATGTGCTGTTAATTGCTTCGGGCACAGCGACTCTGGAGGCAGCGCTATTGAAAAAGCCCATGCTGGTTTGTTACAAAATGTCTGCTTTGTCCTATGCACTTATTTCCAGAATGCTTAAAGTGCCTTATTTTTCTTTACCCAATTTGTTAGCCGGGAAACCTCTAGTGGAAGAAAGAGTGCAAAATGAAGTCAATGCCTCAGCACTATTTCAAAGTATTAAACTGTTATTGGAAGATAAAGAAAAGCAGGAACAATTGAACGCTGATTTTCATAAAATTCATCAGGTACTACGTAAAAATGCGAATGCAACAGCGGCTGAGTCGGTATTAAAATTAATTAGCCAGCAGGAGTAAAAAGGCTTTGTTGTTCTGTGAAGAAGATGAATCAAAATATCGTTTGGTCGCTGGTGTAGATGAGGCGGGCAGGGGTCCTCTAGCTGGCAATGTGGTTGCAGCTGTAGTCATTCTGGATAAGGAAAAAAATATTCCCGGCCTCAATGATTCAAAAAAATTAAGTGCTAACACTCGAGAATCCCTGAGTGTTCAAATTAGACAGGAGGCCTTGGCTTACGCCATCGCAGAAGCCGATGTAAGGGAGATTGATAGCATCAACATTCTGCAGGCCACGATGCTGGCTATGCAACGCGCTGTTAGTGCCTTAACGCTGGAGCCAGAGTTTATTTATGTTGATGGCAATTGCATGCCTGTCTGGAATTACCTGAGTAAAGCGCTTATAAAGGGTGATCAGCGTATACAATCGATTGCAGCGGCTTCAATTCTGGCCAAAGTCCATCGGGATCAGTGTTTGCTGAGATTACATGAACAATTTCCTGCTTACGGCTTTGCCAAGCACAAAGGGTATCCGACGTCTGAACATTTAGCTGTTTTAAGAGAGCTGGGCCCTTGCCCTGAACATCGGTTGAGTTATGGACCGGTAAAAGCCGTGTTGGATATTAAATAATATAGATAATAGCTTTACACTCAATTTATTAAATGCAGCATTGGATATGACAGATACACCCTCATTCATACACTTAAAAGTTCATTCTGAATACTCGCTAGTCGATGGGCTGACCAAAATCCCTGATTTAGTGAACAAAGCACTGGAACTTGGACAGCCTGCAATTGCTCTGACAGACCTTTCTAATTTTTATGCCTTAATTAAATTTTACTCGAGTGCCATTGCTAAAGGTGTAAAACCGCTATGTGGTTGTGACTTGCTGGTAGCAGATGAAAGAGGCGATGAAAACGCGACAATTTTAACTTTTTTAATAAAAAATAGTAAAGGATATCAAAATCTTATAAAGTTAATCTCGAAATCATATAAAGAAGGTCAGCGTCGTGGAAAGGTCTTTACACAAGAGCATTG
>Ga0222714_10005818_pt1 | contig 11599 bp, 15 predicted proteins | sample C33_3DmetaG_FD_165048 | JGI IMG/M metagenome (GOLD analysis project Ga0222714, IMG submission 165048) | Estuarine water microbial communities from San Francisco Bay, California, United States - C33_3D | ecosystem: Environmental > Aquatic > Marine > Unclassified | place: USA: California... | reverse complement strand
CACGATTCATTGGTCTTGCCAAAGTTTGTACTAACTTTACAAGTTTTGCTTTGATGAGGAAGAAAGACAGATTTGATTTCTTTTTAGGTGCCATGCAGTTCATACCTTAGCGCAGTCAAACTACATAGTACAGTACAAAAGGACTGGAGTTTATCTATATGCCCGATTGGAATGCAGTGCTGGAATACCTCCAGCCGAAAGAACCAGTTTATTGCCCTGAAGAGCCGTCAATAACGCAAAAAGTATTTCTTCGCACTTATGCCCTAGAAGCACTATTTGGTGGTGCTGCTGGTGGTGGCAAGTCATCAGCGTTATTGATGTCTGCTCTCCAATATGTTGATGTCCCCCAATACTCGGCAATTCTTTTCCGCCGTACCTTTGCTGACCTTTCGCTCCCTGGCGCATTGATGGACAGATTTAAGGCGTGGATCGCTAATTATGACGATATTCATTGGAATGCAAACTCTTATGTTGCGACATTCCCCTCTGGGGCACGCATTTCTTTCGGATATCTAAATAATACTAATGACTATTTACGCTACAAAGGTTCTGAGTTTCAGTTCATTGGGATGGACGAAGTTACCGAAATTCGGGAGTCGGATTATCGCTATCTGTTCTCGCGTCTCCGCCGACCCGCTTCTGGACCAGTATCTCAAGTCCCTCTTCGTATGCGTGCCGCCTCAAACCCTGCACCGAACTGGGTTCGGCAAAGGTTTATTGTTGAGGGGCAGGAACACGGTCGTATTTTTGTTCCCTCGCTTCTGACTGACAACCCAGGTATTGATGCTGCCTCCTATCGGCAAGCACTTTCAGCCCTTGACCCAGTTGAAAGACGGCGACTTGAGATGGGAGACTGGTGGTCAACCAGTCTTGGATCACTATTCAATAGAGAGGATTTTGTCATTATAGACCCGATTGATGTGCCACAAGTCACATCTACGGCACGGGCAGTACGATTCTGGGACTTGGCGGCTACGGAGCCATCAGCAAGCAACCCCGACCCAGACTGGACGGTTGGCACCTTGATGTTGTTTGACCAAGGAATTGCCTATGTTCTTGATGTCCGTAAAATTAGGGCAAAAGGTGACAAAGTTGAGCAACTGATAGCGCAGACAGCCATGGAGGACGGAAAACTTGTTTCTATTCGTATGGAACAAGAACCAGGCTCTAGCGGCAAAGCACTAATTGACCAATATGCCCGTTATGTTGTGCCGGGTTATGACCTGATCGGAATACGGTCAACTGGCGATAAAGTTACCCGTTCTCGTCCTTTTGCCGCTGCTGTAGCCAACGGTAATGTGCGTCTTGTTCGTGGCTCGTGGCTTACAGACTGGCTGGATGAATTTGCCTCGTTCCCTGAGTCAACGAATCATGACGACCAAGTTGACTCCGCTGTTGGGGCATTTACATATCTTGCTGGTCTGGGGTTGCCACAGAGGAAAAGAGCAAGTATCATCATTTGACATACCTAGATACATAGTTACTTAGAGAGGTAGAAATGGAAACTGGCGAAGAAGTTATCCGCCGTCTTGTCAAAACAATTATGGATGCAGAAAAAGCGCTCCATGAATTTCTTGACTCAAGCCCGCCAATTGAAGATATTGCCCAATCGCTGGTTGACTTGAATGAAGTCAAAGGTCAAGTTTCTGACATGTATGGCTTCTATTCGTCAAAAGTGCTTTCTATTCTTCAGAGCGCAGAAATCAGCGACATGGAGGTTGGCAAAGCCCGTATTGAAATCAAGTCTGCTGCTGATCGCAAGAAGTGGGTTCATGAGGACTTGGCTAACGCCGTAACGAAAAGACTAATTGATATGTCTGTTGACATGGATACTGGTGAAGTACTACTATCTCCAGCAGAGATAGCCAAGAAGATGTTGGACTTTGTTCAGCCATCATATTGGCGTGTCAAGGAACTAGCCAAAATTGGAATCAATGCTGACCAGTATTGCGAAGTTGGCGAGTATAAACAAAACATCATTGTTAGAAGGGAAAAACTATGAGCAACCTTTATCAGCAACTATCTGAACAATTTCCTAAAGAAGTTGAGCGCACACTCAGCAAGTCTGGGACAAGGCTTACCTACATTCCAGTAAGCGAAGTAATTAACCGACTAAACAAGATTCTTGGTGTTGACAAGTGGTCATTTGAGATCATGTCATGTGGGCGTGATGCCATTGATCCCGACTATATCGTCGCCCATGTTCGCATGGTCTGGCATGCAGGGGACTCGTATTCATCTATTGTTCGTGACGGTTTTGGTGGTCAGAAAATTAAGCGCACCAAGTCTGGCGACATTGTTGATCTTGGCGACGAGATGAAGGGCGCAGTTTCTGATGCTCTGAAGAAAGCGGCACAGACGCTTGGTGTCGGTCTTTATCTTGCACGCACAGAAGAAGCGATGGAAGCAGAAGACATTATTGAGCAAGAGTCAAAGATTGATCCAGAAATTGAAAAACTCTGGTCAAACTTTGTCGGTCTCTCCAAGGAACTTGATAAGGACGGCAAGACCGCTCTTAATACATTTTGGGTGAATTACTCTGGTGACCGACCAAAGCCAACACGGGCAACGGCTACAGTTGAGGAACTTTCTGCACTAATCGCAGAATGTGTAAGGATTTCGCTGGGGGGAATTGAAGTATCAGATGAGTGATACTGCACTTACTCCGCCTCCGTATTTGTCTCCATCGTCAATTTCAACATTTCAACAATGTCCCCTTAAATATAAGTTGTCGCGAATTGATGGGATGTCTGAACCACCGACAGAGGCAACACTACGCGGAAATTTTGTCCACTCTGTTCTTGAGGAGTTGTACAAACTTCCTGCCAACCAGAGGTCAATCGGCATAGCGCGGCAATTGGCAAAAGATATTTGGGAAGATGAATATCTTGAAAAAGTTTTGCCCTATGTTCATGGTCATAATGCACTACGGCAATTCCGATGGACATCATGGTGGTGCATAGAAAACTTGTTTGAAATGGAAGATCCGTCAAAAATAGAATTTGATGGTCTGGAAACAGAGATTGACGACAAAATTTCTGGTGTTTCAGTCAAGGGCTTTATAGATAGATGGCATAAGGGCGAAGATGGGATAGTCGTTGGTGACTATAAGACGGGCAAAACACCATCAGCCCGTTTCGTTGATGACAAGTATTTTCAACTCTCCCTTTATGCGTGTGCTCTTGAACAAAAATTTCAAACGGTTGTTGATCGGATTGAACTTCTTTACATCAAGGATGCTGTCCTGTTGGCAAAGAAAATTACCGACGAGGATCGTAAATTAGTTGCAGCAACTCTTGTGAGTGTGCGTTCTGCAATTGATGAGCGATGCAAACTTGGAGAGTTTGAGGCGAAAACATCACGACTTTGTGACTGGTGTTCTTTTAAGCCAATATGCCCAGCATGGGGAAATCAAAAAAATTAAACAGATAAAAGTGGAGTTAGAATGAATGACGATGCATTTGCACGGCTCGTAGCAGAAGAAATCAAAAATAAAGTATCGCCTCAGCAACGCGAATACTTGAACATGCCTGAAAACTGGATTCGTTGGCAGAGAGCAGTTAAGTTGCTTGCCGATAATCTTGATAATCAACTACAGATGATTAGGGTCAAGGAGGATGAGGACACTGCGCCTTACCGCGACCTTGGGCAAGATGGTGTAAAAATGTTGGCAGAAATGACTGCTGAGTTTGAGGCACGACGGAAGAAAATTGAACGGTTCCGTTACCATGTTGTGAATCGCCTTGATGAAATTTCTAGGATGATTGCCTCTGGTTCAGAAGAGATTGAAGAGCGTGTTAAAACTGTTGAGTTTATGCGTAAGGCAATTGAGAGACACCGTGACCTGATCAAGGAGTATGAACTTGAGCCAACGCCAATAGATGTCGCTTTATGGGCATCACTCAATGGTAAGTGGTTGTTTGATGACATAACTGAAGATGGAATTTTCAGTTATCTAGATAGAGGTCAAGAGTAGTTGTGACACGCCAGAGAATGTTCCTAGATATTTCATGTATTGATGCTGCAAGGCAACGGATACGGCATGTCTACGACACATTTGATACTGTCTGTGTCCAGTTTTCTGGTGGTAAAGATTCCACTGCCGTTCTTTATCTTGCTAAAGAAGTTCATGAAGAGCGCGGTCTAGGGCCAGTAAAAGTTATTTTCCGTGACGAGGAAATGGTAAGTCCGCTAGTCATTGACTACATTATGAAAGTCCGTGACTACGACTGGGTAGACATGGAGTGGTACTGCCTTCCAGTAGGGCAAGAGGTCTGGGTACTGGGTAGGCGTGAATATGCGCTGCTGTGGTCGCCAGCAAGACAAAAATTGGGACGGCTTGTCAGGCAGATGCCACCATGGGCGATCAGCGCAGAACATTTTGGGATTGATCCATCTAGACCCATCCCAGAGACAATTGACTTCTACACAATGCAGGGCAAAAAGGGAAGAACTGCATTCCTAACTGGTGTTCGCGCTAATGAATCCATGATCCGCTATAGGTCGTGCGTACAAAAACTCCACGAAAACTACATAAATATTCCATTCAGGATGAAAAAGTCCGTTCCACTTCGTTTTGCGAAAGTGATTTATGACTGGACAACAGATGATGTTCTGAAATTCATTTCCGAGGAACATGGCGCTGAATACTGCGAATATTACGATGTTGCAGCAATTACTGGTGCAAATACTCGTGTCGGGATCCCGCTCCATGCAGTTGCTGCCCGACGGCTTAATGATGTCGTAGATACTGAGCCAGAATTCTTTGACAGACTCTACGAGTGTTACCCACAAATTGATGCACAACGGCGCTGGTGGGCAGATTTTGATATTGAGACATTGATTGCGGATTATGCATCTGATGGTTGGGACGGTGTGAAGCAGTGTATTGAGGACAATATGCTTACGCCGGGATATCAAACATCAGCGTATAAATTTGCAGGTGAATTTAGGAAGAAACAGGCAAAAGACCCGTTTGGTTATCCACTTGACTCTTTGATAAGAACTCTCCTGCTCAATGAGTTCCAAGTAACCAGCCCCAATCCAGTTGGTCCCAAAACCCGCGCTCATACGATGCGCATGATGGCGGCACAGCAAGAGGAAGTTGACAATGAAAATTAACCACAAACCGTTTAATTCAGTAAAAACAGCACCATGGCGTGCAACTTATGTTCTTAAACCAGATATGGATCTTCTCCGTGAGTCCATGATGGATTTTGGCTGGATGTCACCGATTGTAGTAAGAGCACATGACAGTACAATTATTGACGGAACGCACCGATGGGTAATCGCTGGTGAAAAAGATTTCCAGAGAATCCATGGAACCGAAATACCAATTGTCTTTGTTGAATGCGATGAGATAGACGCAATGTTGATGCATGTACGACTAAACCGTGCAAGGGGTCAAATATTTGCAAAACCGTTTTCAAGGCTTCTTAAGAAAGTTATTCTTTCTGACAAATATTCAGTTGAAGATGTGTCTCGGATTCTCATTATGTCGCCAGATGAGGTTGATCTAATGCTTGCTGGTGGTCTTTTGAAACAGCGTAAAGTGCCCCAGCATCAATATTCTCGTGCATGGGTGCCAGTAGAAGCGCCAGCAGCGTCAGAAATTGAGCATATTTCTCTTGAAAGACCGCCAAATCTGGATAGGTGACTTAATAATAAGCCTGTTATGGTAAAGTTTTCTTAGTCTCGTAATAATGGAGGACTAAGATGCCTACCTCAAATCTTACTGAGGATGTTGAATTTCTTACTGATGTTGACAATCGTGGTCGCTTGATCCGTCGTCCACGGTTTATTCAGCGTCCTCGTCGTGTTGGCGGGCGAGTTGTCCCAGGGAACGCACGATATTACCGCCGTCGCGAACGCGAACTTGGTGCTGTGCCAGGAACTGCCCGTCGTTTGTCTAATCGTCGCGCTGCTGGTCGTGCAGCACGCGCTGCTACGGGTGGTGCTCGCGCTGCTGGTAGCGCTCGTCGTCGTAATGTGGCAGCACCAGCAGGTGGCGAGCGCAGGGGTGGATTGCTACAGGGAATTCGTCGCGCAGTTGCAAGGGGTGCGCGTAACATTGAGCGGCGTGCCGCTGCTCGCAGAGGTCGTCGTACTCGGCGCGGATAATCGGAGGTGATTGGCGTGCTGGTATCAGTCGCTGACCTCACCAAGTACATGGATATTCGCTTCTCCAACAAACAGGAGGAGGCAGCGGAGTTTGTTCTTGAGGGTCTTCAAAGTGAACTTGAGTCTTATCTCCGCCGTCCTATTGAGATTGCAGAGTTTACTGAAACATATGTGATGGACTCTGGTCATGTTGGTGTTCCCACATCATCATTTTTCTATAACGAGAGTTATGACACCACATACAACACGATTGGTTATTTCCAACCAAATCCGACTGTTTATCTTAGGAATTCGCCAGTAGTTTCCGTTGATTCTGTTTATATCCGTCAGCAGACAGAACCGTCTGGGACACTACAAACAGAAGGCAGAGATTATGTTGTGCGTCGTTACGGCATTGATCTATTCCGTGCGTATGCAAATGACGAAATCACAATTACATACACCGCTGGCTTAGACGGTGAAAATATTAAAGTTTTCAAATTAATGATTCTTCGTGCGGCAACTAGAGAAATGCAGAATATGCATGATGATGTTGTTGGAATTAAGGATTTGGAAACTAGAAATGTTGCTCCACTTGAAACTGGTTTTCTTGAAAAAGAACTGCTTGCTGTCAAGAAATGGCGTAGGACTAGGATCGCCTGATGTATCGCATTAAAATGTCATGCGATGCACGGCAAGGTCTGCGCCGCATGGACAATATGAAAGATGCTGCTACAGACTTTAGGATGGTTTTTATCTGGGCGCAGAGAGAACTTGGCAAAATGAACCGAGAAAATTTTGCTGCATCTGGTTTGCCAGTCGGGGGCTGGTCGCCCCTCAAACCACGGTATGCCTCATGGAAAATCAGGAACTTCCCAGGCGCACCGATCATGGTGCAAACTGGAAAACTATTTAATGCTGTTGGGGCAATGAATGGTGCTGGTTCGTATATTAGAAAAACAACATCTGAATTTGTTGTTGACATTGAGTACGCAAGTTTTCATCAATATGGAACTTCAAAGATGGCAAAACGACAGATAGTGATGGATACGCCGTTATTTGCCCAGTCTGTTGCTGATAAAGCAAAAGAGCATATTGTTAATGCTGCTAATAATTTATTGCAGAGAGTACGGCTATGACAGATATTTTAATGCAAGGACCGCAGTTTGCTAAAAAATTTGTCACTGATTATTTGCAGCAGGATATACCGTCAAGACTTACGAGATATCGGAATGGATGGGAGGTTGACGACTACACCCTTCCTGACCCAGCCCTATATTTGACATATGAACCAATTGCTCTAGATCATTGGCCGACAGTCATTACTGTCGCTATATCTACGAACTCATTTAATAGAATTGGTCATGACAGTGGCGGCAACCCGCAATATCGGGTCACATATGCAATGCGCACATATGTATGGGTCAAAACAGAAGGCTCTGATGAAGTCACATGGATGCGCGACAGACTGACGACTGTCCTGAGATCGGCACTGCTTGACCACCCAAGTCTCCAACGGTGTGATTTGGAAGACAATGTAAACCCAATGATGGATGAGACATCGCTCTCTGAAGAATATTCAGATTTAACTCTTATTAAGGGAGACCGTGTTCTTGCTGGTGCCTACTTGGGGTATGATTTAACATTGAACGAGGTCGTTTATCGTCAACCGATATCACAAATGACTGGTGTTGATTTGACAGTTTTTAATTTACGCGATGCGGAGTAATTATGAAGTCTGAAAAAGTTGTTGTGTGGAACGCTACCAATGGCGGAATTCGCGTTGGGGAGAAGCAGACCATCATTAAGCCAGCACAGAAAATGACTGTTGATCTTGATCAAAAGATTGCTGATTTGGTTGCCGCAGGAAAACTAGTCGTTGTGAAGTCAGTTCAGGTTGAAGTTAATGAAACAGTTGACGCTACTGAACAGGTTCAGGCAAAGAAAAAGAAGAAAGAAGTCGCAAAGGAAGAATCAACAGTAGAGGAAACCAAAGAGGAAGAAATTGCAGAAAAATCAACTACTGAAAGTATTGAAACACCAGAAGATTCAATACTTGCCGACGAACCCTTCTAATTTAGGTATACTCGCAGTAGGAGATTGGAATTCCTATCCATAAAGAGACTACGGAGGCTGGCGAATGCCCGGAGTAAGTATTTCAACAGCAGTACGCACAGGCCCTGTGAACGCAGGACTTGCTCCTGCATCAACTTTTTTCATTGTTGGGGAAACAGAGCGTGGAATTGATAGCGCAGCAGTGGCTGTCTCCAGCCTGAGCGACTACACGACTGCATTTGGTGGCTATGAAGCCAACAAGTACACATACCAGCAAATCCGAACCTTCTTTGAGGAAGGTGGCTCGCTTGCCTATGTCGCTCGTGTTTCAGCATCTACTGCAAACGGCGGTGTTGCATCCGAATATGCGCTTGAAGTAGTCGGAAATGATCCCGGAATTACTCTGACCGCAGTCGGTCGCGGTACTTGGGGTGACAGCATCTATGTTGCAGTTGCCAATGAAAGCACCTATTTTGACATCACTGTCTACTACGGTGGAAACACATCCGAGTACATCATTTATACTGGAACAAATTTCACCAGTTTGACTGCAGCAATTGAGGACATCAATAGCAGCACAATTCTTGCAAACTACTGTTCTGCTGCTCTGACAGCAACCGCAGATCCAACTGCACTCCTTAAGGATCAGTCAGTTGTTGCATTTGCTGATGGTGACGATGGCGCTGTTGCTGAATCTGATTGGCTTGGCGCTCTTGACCTCTTCAGCGAGGAACTCGGTGCTGGCGCAGTGGCAATCCCTGGTCTTGCAGACGGAGCAAGTGACGACACAATCTATGACGCAATTTTGGCTCATTGTGTTGCAAACAACCGTATTGGTCTGCTTGGTTTTGCTGCAGGAACAAGCAATGCAACAGCAGCAAGCAACTCAACCACCTACGGTGACACCGATAATGAAGGTCACGAGTATCTTGCGTTCTACCACCCGTGGGTGAAGATTCCTTCTGGGAGCGGAACGACACTGACAATTCCTGCTGAAGGCTACGCTGCTGCAGCACGGTCTCGTGCCCATAATCGTGTTGGAACTTGGCAGCCGTTTGCTGGTGCTGGTTCTGAGGCACGATTTGTGAGTGGAACGGAAACCGCTGTAAATCGCACCGATTCTGACTCGCTTGACGCGGCACGGGTTAATGCAATCCGTGTTATGAACGGCGGGGTTCGCATTTATGGCGCTCGTTCGCACTCCACGAATACGGCACAGTGGCGTTTCATTACCCATCGCGACACGATGAACTTCATTGTTGATCGTGCAAACTCTGCTCTTGAGCCGCTCGTGTTCTCTGTCATCAATGGTCGCAAGGGTGTCTATGCAGACATTGCGAGCGCACTCAAGGGTGTGATGGAACCAATTCGTATTGCTGGAGGACTGTACGAAGGTTTTGATGCGAATGGTCGTCAGGTTGACTGGGGCTACAGCATCAAGGTTGATGACAGCATTAACCCGCTGACGCAACTTGAGTCTGGCGAAATCAAGGCAGAACTCGGTGTCCGTGTTTCCAGCGTCGGTGACAAGATCACGGTCACAATCACTAAGTCAAATCTCACAGCAACACTCGTCTGACGGAGGAAGTAAATGGCTAACAAGTACGCATCACAGAGGCAGATCCTTGGAAAGATTTCTCTTTCTGACGGACAGACTGTCACTGGTTTGACTGCCAATTCTTTTGACAATGTTTTTGCTCAGGTTTCTGGTGGAGAAATCAGCGCATCTGTTGAGAAGATCTACCGTGGCGGAACGCTCTTCCCTGAGACACTTTGTGCTCCAGCAGAAATTGGCGACATCACATTGACAGATTTTGTCCAGTATGGAGATTCTGGGTTCACTGACAAGATGAATATCCTGCGTCAAAATGTTGGTCGTGTTTACTTTGACATCACTGTCAGCGTTTATGACTGCGACCTCGTTCAGCCGGGATCTTCACGCTTCTACAGCCGCGCCCTTTTGGTTGGTTTGACTGAGGCTGATGGTGATGCATCGTCTGGTGCACCCGCAGTTTTTGCCATGACATTTAGCATTTCAACTGTTGCAGCAGATGCAACGGTAGGGGCTTAATAAAAAATAACTGATTTGCGCACATTGTGAATCGTGTGTGCTAGTGTTCGGGTTATGACAGAAAATAATCCTTCATACACAATTATCAGTAATCTTGACACGCCTAAAGCGACGGTTTCTGGTACTCCTGCTGAAGAGTCAGTTCTTGACAAACTCAAGCAAGTCATTCAGAAAAAAGTTGAGCGCCCTGTTGTTGAGATCAATGTTCCTGAGCGCCCTGGCGTTTCGCTTGAAATCTCCCCAAATATTACGCAGCACCAGTTGCGTTCATGGCGGAAGAATGCTGGTGAAGACACCAAGAATGGCATGGATACGGTCAAGTTCGCTTGTTCAGTAGTTGGTCATACGACGACAGCGATCATCATTAATGGTGAAGTTGTCACAAATGATGCTGGTGTGGCTTTGACTTTTGCTTCTCCTGAGATTATGCAAATGACAAACACAACCCGCCCATTGCCTGACTGTGTTCGTGAATTCTTCGGTGTTGAACCGCATATTGAGGCTGCTGCTGTCGCCATTATGGAGGCTGCTGGGTACGGGGACACCGTTGATGCCGTGGACCCTACGCTGAAGTCCTCTACGGACTCGTAGAAGACTCAACGATTATTAACGCTGCCCGTTTGGGCGAGTTGTTTGGTACAGACCCAATTCAAATACTCAACTGTTCAGAAGATGAATGGTTGATTAGAATGGCGTGTGCTAAAGTTATACAACAGGATAGAGAGGCGCAGTCTAAAGAGGCTAAGTAAATAATTGCCTTAATTCTATTGGGTTGTTGAGGTCTACATGGCTGATGTCAGAATCAAAATTGATATTGATGCTGATACATCGGCAATTGATAGAGTTCGTCTCAAACTACGACAACTATGTAATGAAGTTGATGACTGCACAAAAGTTCATAAAAAGCACACAGACCAATTACGCGAACTCGGAAAAGAGCAGAAACGGGTTGGTGATGGCAACGATCAAAACGGCAAGGGTTTCAATAAATTAGAGAAACTCGCTAAAGGGCTACTCGGTGGTCTCAAGAGCCTTGCAATGTTGGGATTTAAGTATGTTGCGCTTGAGGCTGGTGCTGCATTGCTTGTTATTGGGTCGGCTGGAATCCTCTTCAAGACTGGCGCATTCCTAGCAAAGAGTTATCAGGCTGCTCTTAGTGGTGTTGCTTATGCGATGGCAGGAATCGTTGCTGTTGGTGCTGCTTTTCTGGCAGCACAACGAGAATTCCAAGCAGTCCAATTTGCCCCAGCGTATAACGACGGTGCCATAAATACAAAAAATAATGTCGTTGCCGCATCTGGCGCAATGAAAATGTTTGTTGATGACACGCGCTTGGCTGTAATCGGCGCGAAGGGTCTCTCATCTGCGTTTAAG
>Ga0222714_10005816_pt1 | contig 11601 bp, 12 predicted proteins | sample C33_3DmetaG_FD_165048 | JGI IMG/M metagenome (GOLD analysis project Ga0222714, IMG submission 165048) | Estuarine water microbial communities from San Francisco Bay, California, United States - C33_3D | ecosystem: Environmental > Aquatic > Marine > Unclassified | place: USA: California... | reverse complement strand
GGCTTCCTGCTGCCTGGCCTCTTCTTCTCTGGCGCGCTGGGCTGCAGCATCTCTCTCACGCTGTCTTTGCGCTTCAGCGTCCCGGGCGCGTTGTAGTTCAAGTTCTTGTATACGGCGCAGTCGTTGAGGATTTTGCTCTGTCGTGGTGGCATTGATATAGATAGGCTCATCCAAATTAACAAGCTCATTACTCATTACCGGGTTATGAAAAATAATATATAACAAAAATCCGTGTATAAGAATCGCAGCGACCACTGCTGGAGGGTAACCTTCATTTTTGAGTAACAATGCCATAGGATGTAAAGAGTGCATTCTTTGTATACCTTCTTGGATCTATGGTTTCTTACGTTCCTGAAAAATTATTTTAGTTTACTGTCGGTGGCTGTGTAATCAAGCGTACGCTCGGCGCCCCGGCATCTTCCAGCGTTGCCATCAGGCTCATTACCAAGCCATAATTAACTGCCGCATCTGCTTCCAAAAAAATGGGGACGCCGGGATTTTGGTTCATGATTCTGCTGACATTCTCGCCAATGGTATCAAGTGACACAGCTTCCGGCTCTTCAGATACTTCTCCCAGACTTATGTAATAAAGACCTGATGCATCTATTGAGACCACCAAGGTTAGTTCGTTGTTATCATCGACTATTTCCGCATCTGCCTCTGGTAAGTCGACTTTGACACCCTGCGTGATCAGTGGCGCAGTTATCATAAATACAATCAATAGCACCAGCATCACATCAATCAATGGAACAACATTGATCTCAGCCATCAGGCGTCTGCGCTGTCTGCGTGCTTCAATCATTTATGACCTACTTTCCTGGCGTTTGCTGTGAGCCTGACGATGGAGAATACTGGAAAACTCATCCATAAAGGTATAATAACTATCCGAAATTGAATTTACACTGGCTGAATAGCGATTAAAGGCCAGTACTGCTGGGATGGCAGCAAACAGTCCCATTTCAGTAGCAAACAAAGCCTCAGCGATGCCTGGCGCGACGACTGCAAGACTGGCTTGACTTTGATTAGCCAAGTCAAAAAAGGCATTCATGATGCCCCACACCGTTCCAAACAACCCTATATAAACTGAAACACTTGCCACAGTCGCCAGAATTGGCAGATGTTTTTCTAATACCCGTTCTTCACGTGACAGGGCTACTCTCATGGCACGCTGCGAACCTTCCATTACGGCATCAGAATCAATCCCAGGCTGCTGTCTCAAGCGAGTAAATTCTTTAAAACCTGAACGAAATAGGTTTTCCATCCCTATGATAGTGACATCTTCCTTTTTTAATTTGGCCGTTCCGTCCCTGAACAGTTGACTCAAATCCATTCCAGACCAAAACAGCTTCTCAAAATTGAACAACTCTCTCTCAGCATCTTTAATAATGATCCATTTCTGTACAATAATTACCCATGACATCACAGACAGCACAAATAAGCTGAGCATAACCAGCTTGCCTATCCAAGTGGCATCTACAATCATGCTCCAAATATTCATTGATTCACCCATGCCTATTTTTTCTCCACTTTATTAAGGTGATTATACTAATGTGCTATTGGTCCTGAGAAAATAAATCTTTGTTCTCTCGTCTTGTCAATCCAAAATGTCTGTATGCGTATTCGGTAACCATACGACCACGAGGGGTCCGCGTGATAAAACCCTGCTGAATCAAATAAGGTTCTAGCACATCTTCCACAGTTCCGCGCTCTTCACTAATGGCTGCAGCTATGCTGTCAATACCAACTGGACCACCATCAAACTTCTCAATTAAAGTCATTAAAAAACGCCTGTCTAAATGATCAAAACCGTTTTTATCGATACTAAGCATGTCCAATGCCTCAGTAGCAATTTGAAGGTCAATGCTGCCGCTGTGTTTAACTTCAGCAAAGTCTCGGACTCGGCGCAACAGTCGATTTGCAATTCGGGGAGTCCCCCTGGAACGCTTTGCTATTTCTTCTGCGCCGGCCTCATCACAATTTGCCTTTAAAATATTGGCAGAACGGCTGACAATACTTTTAAGATGTTGGACAGAGTAAAACTCAAGCCTCTGAACAATACCAAAACGATCTCGCAATGGAGAAGTCAGCAAGCCCGCCCTTGTTGTTGCGCCAACCAATGTAAAAGGAGGCAAATCGAGTTTTAATGATCTGGCCGAGGGCCCTTCTCCAATCATAATATCTAACTGGTAATCTTCCATCGCAGGATACAAAATTTCCTCAATGGCGGGATTTAAACGATGAATCTCATCAATAAAAAGTACATCACCCGCTTCCAAGTTAGTTAACATGGCAGCCAAATCACCGGCTTTTTCCAGTACGGGACCTGAAGTACTTTTCAAGGCCACGCCCATTTCATTGGCGACTATATGTGAAAGTGTTGTTTTGCCCAGACCAGGTGGACCAAAAATCAAGGTATGATCTAATGCTTCCTTACGCTTAAGCGCAGCAGCAATAAAAATTTCCATCTGCTCCTTGACGACTTCCTGACCAATATAATCAGACAGTTTATTTGGGCGTATTGCCACTTCCAGTTGCACATCAACTTCAACAGCTTCGGCAGAAATTAATCGATCTTCTTCAATCATAGTATTGACTCTAGCCTGTCATCCCTTTGAGGGCCAAGCGTACCAGTATACTGGTTTCCATTTTTTGCCCTTCATCTTCCAGCCTTATTGCTACTTGGTTAATTGCCTTGCTGGCATCCTGTGGTTTATAGCCCAGAGCAATCATTGCCTCTTCAGCCTCACGAATGCTTCTTGAATTAGTTTGGCCCGAAAGCTGTCTGGAAGTTCCATCTTGCAGCGCTTCAGTTTCTTCCTGATACCAGTCTTTTAATTTGTCCCTTAGCTCAATAATGAGCCGTTCGGCTGTTTTTTTACCAACGCCGGGTAAGCGTACAAGAGCATTAATATCGTTGCGTCGAACACACTCTGCTAATTCACGAATATTTAAACCCGACAAAATTCCCAAAGCCATTTTTGGGCCCACCCCATTCAATTTGATAAGCAGTCGAAATAAAGTACGTTCATGGTTTTCAAAAAAGCCATAAAGTAGTTGGGCATCTTCTCTGACCACTAGATGTGTATGCAAAGTTACTTCTTTTCCCATATCGGGTAATTGAAAAAGTGTCGACATTGGGACTTCAATTTCATAGGCAAGGCCGTGCACATCAAGCAATATTTGATTTGCCTGTTTCTCTATTAAGATCCCTTTTATTCTGCCTATCATCTTGTGATTATGCTTCTTTTCCCAGTCTGTTGGTGTTTATCGTTTTATTTCTTCTTGCAAGCGCCGACGCCGACTACCTTCAACCCCGGTTATCTTAATCAAACTAGACTGAGTATGCACATGGCAAACTGCCACACACAAAGCGTCTGATGCATCTTTTTGTGGTGAAGCGGATAACTTAAGTATGGAGGTCACCATGTGCTGCATTTGACTTTTATCTGCCCTCCCTCTGCCTACGAGGGCTTTTTTAATTTGATTTGGAGGGTATTCATGTACTGGCAATTGCTGATTGGTACAGGCAACAATTACTACACCACGAGCCTGTCCTAATTTGAGAGCCGAAACAGCACTTTTTCCAACAAATATTTCTTCGACTGCTACTTCATCGGGCTGGTATCTTTTAATGATTTCAGTAACACCTTCAAAAATTATCTGCAAGCGATCAGTAAAAGGTAAATCTGCTACTTTTATGCACCCAGAGGAGATATATTCAAGCTTATTGCCTACTGCGTTAATTACACCGTAGCCGCATACACGAGAACCAGGGTCTATCCCTAAAATTACGGCCATGAGCTGATGTATTCTCCCCTGCCTTTCACTCTCAATATCGCCCTATATTATAGAAAGAATTGATTAACTGTCTGTATCTAGTTGAGCCATAACCTCATCGGAAATATTGGCATTAGAATATACATTTTGAACATCATCCAGATCATCCAGACTGTCGACAACATTCATTAGTTTTTCAGCATTTTCAGCATCCAGATCAACTTCAGTTGAAGCCAGCATAGTGACTTCTGCATTTACTGATAATAGTCCAGCTGCATCTATAGCGTCTTTTACTGCCCCGAAGTTTTCAAAACTTGTATGAATATCAATGCTTCCATCCTGGTTATTGATGATATCTTCAGCACCGGCTTCAAGCGCAACATCCATTAGAACCTCTTCATCCACCCCTTTTTCAAATGAAATGACGCCCGTTCTATTAAAGAGGTAGGCAACTGAACCACTCGTCCCCAAGTTGCCGCCGGCTTTAGTAAAACAATGCCTAACTTCAGCGACTGTACGATTCTTATTATCCGTTAGCGTTTCAACCAGAATTGCGACACCATTTGGCCCATAACCTTCATAAACGAGTTCTTCCATGTTCTCATTTTCATTACTACCGGCACCACGGGCAATCGCCCGATCAATGGTGTCCCTAGTCATGTTTGCACTTAATGCCTTATCCACTGCGGCACGTAGTCGAGGATTATCTGACACTTCCCCTCCACCAAGCTTGGCGGCGACAGTAAGTTCACGAATTAACTTGGTAAATATCTTGGCGCGTTTTGCATCCTGCCCAGCTTTACGATGCTTTATATTGGCCCATTTACTATGACCTGCCATACCCTACATTAAACCTCTATATTTCAATTTATCTTTAAGAGCCTTGCTCAGTTTTGGGTAATTCTCTTAATCGAATATTAAGCTCGCGTAATTGTTTGTTACCCACTTCACCTGGCGCATCGGTTAGAAGACAACTGGCAGACTGCGTTTTCGGAAATGCTATAACATCACGTATTGACTGCGATCCTGTCATCATCATTATCAACCTGTCCAGGCCAAAAGCTATTCCACCATGAGGAGGACAGCCATACTTCAAGGCATTAAGCAGAAACCCAAATTTTTCATCTGCTTCTGCTTCATCAATACCCAGAACCCTGAACACTGCTTGTTGCATATCCGGCTTATTAATACGAATAGAACCACCGCCCAATTCTGTCCCATTCAAAACCATATCATAGGCTCTGGAAAGTGCTTTCAGGGGCTCTTTTTTAAGTTCTTCAGGGCTGCAGGAAGGCGCTGTGAAAGGATGATGCACAGACGTGCAGTTACCTTCCTTATCACTTTCAAACATCGGAAAATCGACAACCCACAAGGGAGCCCATTCTCCAGAGAGCAATTTCAAATCCTTACCGATAATATCTCTTAATGCCGACATTGCTTCGTTAACGACTGCGGTTTTATCTGCACCAAAAAACAATATATCACCTGTTACTGCTCCACTACGCGATAAAACACCCTGTATGACCTCTTCCGGCATGAATTTCAATATTGGAGATTGCAGGCCATCCACCCCGGTTTTTAAATCGTTAACTTTAATCCAGGCCAGGCCTTTAGCACCATAATTCGCAATGTAAGTGGTGTAATCATCAATCTGTTTACGACTAATTTCAGCCCCACCTGGCACTTTCATCACGACAACTCTTGATTCAGAATCATTAGCAGGCGCATTAAAAACCTTAAATTCCACTTGCTGCATTAAATCCGCAATATCAACCAGCGTCATTGGGTTACGTAAATCAGGACGATCTGTTCCGTAATTCAAGACCGCTTCGGCATAAGTCATTCGTGGAAATTCTGCTAACTCGACATTCAAGTGCTCCTTGAAAACCGAGCGTATCATTGCTTCAGCAATATCCATGATAGCCTCTTCATTCAAGAACGATGTCTCTATATCAATTTGAGTAAATTCCGGCTGTCTATCGGCTCGGAGATCCTCATCACGAAAACATTTAGCTATTTGATAATAGCGGTCCATCCCTGAAACCATTAATAATTGTTTAAACAATTGCGGAGATTGCGGCAAAGCGAAGAACTTGCCCTGATGGGTTCTGCTGGGCACAAGATAATCTCGCGCTCCTTCTGGCGTCGCCCTGGTCAGAATAGGCGTTTCAATATCAAGAAAACCATTATCATCAAGATAACGGCGAATACTGCTTGTTACTTTTGAGCGCATACGTAACTTATTGAGCATTTCAGGACGTCGTAAATCAATGAAGCGGTTACGCAACCTAACATCCTCTCCTACACCCATGTGCTCATCTAGCTGAAAAGGTGGCGTCTCAGAAGCATTCAGTATCACAAGCTCCTGGCCTAGCAATTCGATTTTACCAGTAGCCATTTCTAAATTCTGGGTACCTTCTGGACGCCCCCTGACCAAGCCTTGAACCTGTACCACAAATTCGTTACGAACCTGTTCAGCTAGCGCAAAGCTTTCAACTGTATCTGGATCAAAGACCACTTGCGTAATGCCATCTCTGTCACGCATATCAAGAAAGATCACGCCACCATGATCACGTCGTCGATGTACCCAGCCACATAGCGTAGCAGTATCACCAATATTACTTTCGTTTAATTCACCACAATAATGGCTACGCATAGTTCCTACCTTTTTCACTAAATACTTTAAATTCCAACAGTACGCCCATTCGATTATTATCCATCAAGGCTACTAGGTTGATGCTTCTTTTTTGGGGCTACTTTTTACAGCTTCTCCCGATTTGGCTGAGTCGGATTTAGAGTTATTGCCTGTGTTACCTGTACTTGTCTTCTTGTCAACTACGGTTTTATCAGGATTTTTAACTTCTGTTCCGTGCTTTTTATTTCCGGTCTTAAAATCAGTTTCATACCAACCTGTTCCTTTAAGCCTGAAGCTAGTGGCTGATACCATTTTTTTCAAACTTGCCTGCTTACACTCAGGACAATCTTTCAGTACCGGGTCACTAATCTTTTGCAGCTTCTCTAAGCGCGCACTACAAGATTCACATTGATATTCATAAATGGGCATTTAACACCTCAAAAAAACTTATGGGACTGTAAGTTTTCTATGCAACTTTAAAAGCGGTGCATTGTACAGCATTTATTTAACGGACAACATTTTTGATCTAAAACACCTCTCAGGAAATTAAATGCCATTTTTTTATAAAAACACACACAAAACTCTTGCCCGGTTAGAGTGAAAAAGTTATAAAGACAACTGAACTGAGAACGATAGATTTTTGTTAAATTTTTACATTTTTCTAAGGTCCTCGGCATTTTTTGAACTCAATCAAACACCAAGCTTTGATTTAAACTAGCAAGTCAATGTTTGAGTTTTTCATTAACAATTTGATATAAAAAAGAGATGAAGGTATGGCTGTAAAAAAACCCGCAAATGCTCCTGCAAAAAAAACCACCGCTATCCAGGAAAAATACACTAAGACAGCAATCCTCAGCACTATTTCTGAAAATACTGGATTAACCAAGAAAGAAGTTTCTAATGTGCTGGACGAACTTGGTGATTTAATTGAAAGACACATCAAGAAAAGAGGCGTTGGTGAATTTACACTTCCTGGCCTGTTAAAGATCAAAGCAGTCAAGCGTCCTGCACGCCCTGCGCGCAAAAATGTCCCTAACCCCTTCAAACCAGGCGAATTCATGGACATCCCCAAAAAACCAGCAACAACCAGAGTTAAAGTATTACCTCTGAAAAAACTAAAAGAATTTGCCCTATAAGGCTAGAATCTTAGTTATATAAAAGCAGCCTTAAGGCTGCTTTTTTATTGCCTAAAAACAGTTATCATTCAGAACCTATGCGTACTTCAAAATATCTACTAGCAACTACCAAAGAAACTCCTTCTGACGCTGTTGTCATTAGCCATCAATTGATGCTGAAGGCAGGCCTAATACGCAAGCTAGCCTCTGGGCTTTACACCTGGTTACCCACAGGGCTTCGTGTATTAAATAAGGTAAGCCGAATCATCCAACAAGAAATGGATAATGCAGGGGCGCTTGAAGTTTCAATGCCAGTGGTTCAACCTGCTGAGCTCTGGCATGAATCCGGGCGCTGGGATAAAATGGGCCCTGAACTACAGCGTTTCAAAGATCGTCATGAACGGGATTTTTGCCTGGGCCCAACGCATGAGGAAGTTATCACTGACCTTGTTCGAAATGAAATTGGCAGCTACAAGCAGTTACCCATTAACCTCTATCAGATTCAGACTAAATTCCGAGATGAACGACGCCCTAGATTTGGCGTTATGAGGGCTCGAGAATTTATCATGAAAGATGCCTACTCTTTCCACTGCGACCAGGAATCTTTACAACTGACTTATGAACTGATGCATGAAACCTATTCCAAGATTTTCAATCGACTTGGTTTTACATTCCGCGCCGTCGAGGCTGATTCTGGCAATATTGGGGGCAATAGCTCGCATGAATTTCACGTTCTTGCAGATTCTGGAGAAGATGAAATCGTATTTAGCACGGAGAGCGACTACGCTGCCAATATGGAAATGGCCAGTGCATTAGCGCCACAGACTGAGCGCCCTTCTCCAATGCGGGAAAAAGAATTGGTGGCCACGCCCAGTACTGGCAGTATTGAAGAAGTTTGTACTCTATTAAAAATTGAAGCTTCCCAAACGCTAAAAACCCTGATTGTCCTTGGTGAAAAATCTGAGGGCAACGATAAAGCAAGCCTGGTTGCTCTCATTTTAAGAGGAGATCACCAGCTTAATGAAGTCAAAGCTTCTAAAATTGCTGGCGTCCAGGCTCCGCTAACCTTCGCAGAAGAAAAGCAGATAACAGCAATTTTTGACTGCAAGCCCGGCTCTTTGGGGCCTGTTAACATGCCAGAAGAAATAAAAGTGATCGTAGATAGGGATGCAGCAGTTTTGGCAAATTTTGTCTGTGGCGCCAATCAGGATGGATATCATTTTAGCGGAGCAAATTGGGAAAGAGATTGTACACTTGGCGAAATTGCAGATTTACGAAAGGTTGTAGAAGGAGATCTTAGCCCTGATAACAAAGGTAAATTATCCATCACTCGCGGTATCGAAGTCGGCCACATTTTTCAACTGGGCAATAAATACAGCAAATCCATGGGGTTATCGGTATTAAATGAAAATGGCAAGAGCATAACCCCGGAAATGGGTTGCTACGGCATAGGTGTCACTCGCATCGTTGCCGCTGCAATTGAACAATGCCACGATGAAAAAGGTATTATTTGGCCTGACAACATAGCGCCCTTTCATCTAGCCTTAATTCCGCTTAATGCACACAAATCAGAACAGGTATCTCAACTTGCGGATAAATTATATCGGGATTTGACCAGCGCTGGAGTCGAGGTGCTTTATGATGACCGAGATAAAAAGACTAGCCCAGGCGTCAAATTTGCCGATATGGAGTTAATCGGAATTCCTCACCGGCTTGTCATTTCTGAACGTAGTCTGGAACAAAACAAGCTTGAATATAAACATCGAACTGACAGTGACAGCCAGGATATTCTTCTGGATGATGCTTTAGAATTTCTGGTTAATAAAATACTGGCCAAAAGCTAAAACCAGCTTCAGTTACTCCTATAAATATCTGTGAGTGGCGCTGCAAACTCCTTCCGAGTTGCATTTTCCAAACCGGCAAAACTACTCTTCAATTTTTCTATTTGCGGTAAATGATCAATTATTAAACTTGGCAGGGATTCAAAATCTTTAGCCTTGGGCAAAGAGAAGTTAAACCAGCCAAATATCTCCTCTACTGATAAATCCTGAAAATCTCTCACCAAAACAAATTCATCTGAACCGCAATTCCTGACAATACGGTGCTCTTGTAATACCTTTAGTGTGTCTGCCATGGATAACTCGTTAAAAGGCCATTTTTCATTGATCAATTCGCTCATACTCAAACTATCGCCTTGTTTCTGCAACATCCAGAATTTGTGAAGCAAAGCAATTAACATAATATAAGGATGAACATTACCGCTTTTATATTCGTTATTATAGGCTGGCAGTGAACGCACCAGATTTGCGCCAACCAAAATTACCAACCAACAGATATATACCCAAAGTAAAAAGATCGGTACAGCGGCAAAAGTCCCATACACCAACTGATAACTTGCCAAAGAAATAAACCAGGTGAAGACTTGCCTTACCACTAAAAAGGAAAGAGCCACTACCAAACCACCAATAACGCCATGATGGAACCGCACTCCGCAGTTCGGTACAGCTATATATAAAAGTGTAAAAGCTCCTGTGGTTAAAAATAGCGGGAAAACCCCCAATAAAATACTGGTTGTCCCCAGGTATTCAGATATATCCAAAAAACTATCAAAAAGATTCAGGGAGGTAATATATGAACTGATTGCAAAACCCAGCCCCAACAGTATTGGTCCCAGACTCATCACACTCCAGTAAAGCAAAAATGAATTCAACCCCTTACGCGACTCCCTGACTTCCCAAATCCGGTTAAAACTGCTCTCAATATTTAACAACATCAAAAATGATGTCACCAATAACATCATTGCGCCAACCCAAGTTAGGTTTTTAGCCTGCTCGCTAAATCCAGTGAAATAATTTTCTAGCTCACTACTGGAACTAGGCAATAATCGATCCAGTATCATTGACTGCACCTGGTTGCCAAATATCTGAAATGCCGGGAATGCTGAAAGAATGGTGACCAATACGGTCAATAGAGGAATGACTGCGAAAAGGCTCATATAGGTCAAAGATTTAGCATTCTCTAGGCCTTTGTGGCGTGTAAAGTTTTGATATACAAACTTTATAAAATGAAAAAATTCAATTTTCCGTATATTCATGGTATTCCAGTCGCTAGCGATTTGATTAATCCGTGCAAAGCATAACTCATCGAGCTCTCTTGTTTAATCTATTTTAAATGTCTACTATTGCCCCGAATTTCCCGATCCAGTAAAGATCCGAAATTAGTTTTTAGCAAGGTGTTTTTTATGTCGCATTTTACCATTTATCATAACCCCCGCTGTTCAAAATCTCGCCAGACCCTGGCTATTCTTGAGGAGCATAATATACAACCTGAGGTTGTACTTTATCTGGAAGATACTCCAAGCAAACAGGAACTAGTGAAGCTGCTGCATCAGCTTGGCAAATCTCCTCGGGATATATTGCGTAAATCTGAGGATGCCTATAAAGAAAAAACTTTATCTGATCCAGGCCTTACAGACGATGATTTATTAAATGCAATGCTGTCAGAACCCAGACTTATCGAACGACCTATCGTGGTAAAAGACAATAAAGCAGTGTTAGGCCGCCCCCCGGAAAACGTACTCGAGTTAATCAAATGAGTTCACCCTATATTTTAGTTCTTTATTACAGTCGCTATGGTGCTGTAGCCAAAATGGCCCAATTAATTGCACGCGGAATAGAAAGTGTTGATGGCATGGAATCACGAATCCGCACTGTTCCTGCTGTCTCATCGGTAGTGGAAGCAAGTGAACCCGAGGTTCCATCAGATGGCGCCGTGTATTGTAGTGAAACAGACTTTTCAGAATGTTCCGGTCTTGCATTAGGAAGTCCAACCCGCTTTGGAAACATGGCTGGCGCCATGAAACAGTTCCTGGATAGTACTGGTGTGCAATGGATGAGTGGTAGCATGATTGGCAAACCCGCAGGTGTATTTACCTCAACCGCAAGTCTGCATGGTGGCCAGGAATCCACTTTGCTCAGCATGCAAATTCCCCTTATGCACCATGGCATGCTCATTACAGGCATCCCCTACAGTGAAACAAAATTAAGCTCTACAACATCTGGAGGCACACCTTAT
>Ga0222714_10005815_pt1 | contig 11606 bp, 6 predicted proteins | sample C33_3DmetaG_FD_165048 | JGI IMG/M metagenome (GOLD analysis project Ga0222714, IMG submission 165048) | Estuarine water microbial communities from San Francisco Bay, California, United States - C33_3D | ecosystem: Environmental > Aquatic > Marine > Unclassified | place: USA: California... | reverse complement strand
TAGAATCTGTGCTGCGTCCAACCCAAGCCATTGTTTCGCCCGAAACCGCGGTGCGCGATGCCCTCGTCGCCATGACGGTGAGCGGCCTCGGAGCCATAGTTCTCGCCGAGGGCAACCGGGCCGTGGGCCTGTTTACGGACGGCGACCTGCGACGGTTGTTGGAGCGCCAGGGCAATCTGGACGTGAACGCGAGCCTCAGGTCGGTGCACCCGCTGTCGGCCCCTTATTCCATCGCAGCCTCTGCGATGCTCAACGAAGCCTACGCCCGTTTTGCCGAAACCAAAGTGGATCAACTTTTAGTTGAAGACGAACTAGGCAATGCCTTGGGATTGATTGATATACAAGACCTTAATGGCCTTTAATTACGATAAGTTCTCGGCGCTCATACTTGATTGGGACGGCGTCTTTACGGACGGTAAAAAATCCCAAGATGGTTCGACTTCGTTCAGCGAAATTGACTTAATGGGACTCAACCTTCTCAGGTTTGGCTACTTTCTTAGAACAAAAAAGATGCTTCGCGTAGCCATAGTGACGGGCGAACGCAACACCACCGCAGAATATGTTGCTCAAAGAGAGCACTTTGATGTGTTTTTATACCATTGCAGAAACAAACTCAATGCTATCCAATTATTTAATGATCATTGGGGTACAACTCCCGACGAATGGATGTTTGTTTTTGACGACGTCTTGGACTTTGGATTAGCATCAAAAGTTGGATTCCGAGCAATGGTTGCGCGATCGCAGGCCGAACATACCCTTAATTACGCACAGGGAAATTCGCTTGTTGATCTCGAACTTCCTCCAGAAGGATCAATTCGGTACTTAGCCGAGACGCTGTTAGTAGACGCAAATCAATTCCACGATGTTCTTGCCCAGCGAAGCTCTTGGTCCAAGCCCTACTTAGAATATTGGAAATCAAGGAATAACAAAGAACTCTTAATTGTTGATAACGCAATCTAAGCGAGTTAAATTTGTTAAAAGACTAGCGCTAACTTGGTGGTAATTAAGTCTTATCACCATGAATACTCGTACTCGAGCGCCGAAGGTCTTACTAATTACATTATACTTACTGATCCAGTCCACACTTGTACTGGCTCAAGTTCCAAATTACCTTCCATCCAACGGTTTGGTCGGATGGTGGCCATTTAACGGCAATGCCAACGACGAAAGTGGTAATGGAAACATTAGTGTTGTCAATTCAGCTGCACTTGGAACAGACCGATTTAATAATTTGAATTCTTCATATGATTTTGATGGCTCATCTAGTACTATCTCATTGGGTATCGGTTTAACAAGTCAATTTTCCATTTCGCTCTGGGTAAGGCCTCAACATTACATCACTTACCCTTCGAACATTGGACAGCATATTATTGGAACTTTTCATAACAACTATCCCAATACAGGTTTTTCACTAAATATAAATCCATCGGGCTACGCACATTCTCAATTTTGGGGCCCTGGAGGTACAAGTGGCGTTTTATCTAGCAACCCATTACAGCTCAACGCTTGGAACCATCTTCTTGTAACATACAATGGGACTAAACTTAAGTACTATGAAAATGGCGTCTTCGTTGATTCAACTACAGTTAATTCTACTTTGAACGGCCAAATGTTAGTGGCCGGAGCTCGACAATTTATAGCTGGCGCTCCAAACTTTCATTTTCTAGGAAGTATTGACGATATTGGATTATGGAATCGAGAGCTCACATCTAGCGAAATTTTTCAACTGTCTAATCTGACCACTTGTATAACAAAAGTGCAGAAAACAAATAATCTTACTATTTGTAAAGGACAGAGCATTGTATTGAACAGCATAAACTATAGTTTGAATTTTGACAGCACTAATTACACGTTTATTGGGAGCTATAATGGCAGTAAGTACTATGTTGATAATGTCTCGAATTCTTGGAGTTCTTCAAACCTACTAGCGAAAGCTAATGGTGCCGATTTAATCCATATCAATGACCTGGCAGAACAAGTCTATATCAATTCGATATTAAACAATTTAAACATCAACGTTTACGCTTTCTTTATTGGCCTAAGTCAGGACAAATCCTCTATTAATTACTCAGAGCCGAATGGGGGCTGGTCTTGGTCTGATAATGACAATTCAACATACTACAATTGGCACCCAACTGAACCAAATAATGCAATTAATAGTTCCTGTCCAAATGGTGAAGAGTTTGCTGAAATATATTCGAAATACAGCGGTAAAATACTCGGCAAATGGAATGACTGCTGTGACTTTCCTCAGAATGCGGCTCCAAGAAAAGGATTAATAGAACTAAAGGATTGTCAACAAGAAGTATATTGGTCAACGGGGGACACCACTAAATCTGTTGTAGTCTCTCCAACTCGAACAACTCAATACAAGTTGTTTAAGGTAGGATTTCCTGGAACGCCAATTGACAGTGTTTCCGTCATTGTGAGCCGATTAGATTCTACTTATTCAGCGTTCGCTAAGGATACTAGTTATCTGTGTAATTCAACCTTAACTCTTGATGCTGGTGCCGGGTACAGCTCCTACATGTGGTCAAACGGAGAAAACACTCGAGTCGCTAGTATTACCCAACCAGGCTGGCACAGCATAACAGTCACGGATTCAATAGGTTGCTCAGGAACCGACTCAGTATTTATTGAAATTTCTACATTAAATATTGCACTAAGCACTATTCAAAACATACTATGCCACGGCGATTCTAGTGCCTCCATTGCTCTCAGCATTACTGGCGGAGCACAACCATACTCCATTACCTGGAGCACCGGGTCAACGCAATCCCAAACTTTAGCAAGTCTTCAAGCCGGAACCTATTGGGTCGAAGTTACCGACGGCAATGGGTGCATTCGAAGAGATACAGTTGTCCTAACTCAGCCATCAGCACCTCTTTCTGGTTCAGCGAGCGCAACCAATGTGCTATGCCATGGTGGTTCAAGCGGATCAATAACATTGAACATTCAAGGCGGCACTCCACCATACCAATTCCTTTGGTCAAATGGGGCTCAAACCCCGAACCTCATCAATGTTGGTGCTGGTATTTATTCGGTCGTAGTTACCGATGCAAACGGCTGCCAAAAGCAACTAGCCGCGCAGATTTCTGAGCCTGCAGCTCCCGTGTCCATTTTGATGTCAGTGGATTCAGTGCGGTGCCATGGTGCTGCGGACGGCTCTGTGAAAGCCACCGCATCTGGGGGTGTGGCTCCCTATACTTTTGTTTGGTCCACCGGCTTCGTGTCGGACAGCATTTACGGTCTGCCTGCCGGTGTTTATTCCGTTACGGTAACCGATGTAAACGGCTGCATGCAAACTGCGACAGATACTGTATTTGAGTCGGCTAGCCCAATAATTGTACAAGATTCCATTAATCACGTTGCCTGCCACGGCGACAGCACTGGCTACATTGCGTTAAACGTGAACGGTGGTACCTCGCCGTACCAAGTCTTTTGGTCTGATGGGGTAACGGGTTCAAACCGCAGCCAAATTCCAGTTGGTTGGTATCACTACACGGTAACGGATGCGTTGGGTTGCGTCCAATCAGATAGTATTCAGGTTACCCAACCCCTGGCTCCCCTATCGGCCACACTTACTGCCGTAAATGCAAGTTGCTTTGGCTTGAGCAATGGAACTGTAGCCGTTGTGGCAACTGGAGGCACGGCGCCCTACTCCTACACCTGGCTAACCAACCCCACAAAACCGGGCAATGCACTAATTAACGTTCCAGCTGGTAATTACCCAGTAATGATTCAAGATGCGAACGGTTGCCAGTTGTACGTTACCGCGGTAGTTACGGAGCCCACTCCATTAGCGTCGACCATTTCGGTTCAAAATGTTGCTTGCTTTGGACAACAGACTGGCTCGGCTACGGTCACTGTTAATGGTGGAACACCTGGCTACATGTATTCATGGGATGGCGCAGCTCTAACATCTTCAAACTTCACCAGTGGACTAGATACAGGGGCTCATTATGTTATGATTTTTGACGTCAATGGTTGCTCAGATAGTATAAGCTTTATCGTTAATGGTCCACTCACAGCGATAACTACGATTCCGGTAATTGCCAATGCGCTCTGCTTCGGCGGAACAGGTAGCATTTCTTTGAATGCTACCGGCGGAAGCGGTACGCTTCAGGTCACCTGGAACACCAATCCGCTCACAGTGGGTCAAAACCTAGTCAATCAACCAGCGGGGACATACAGTTATACTATTCTCGACTTGAACTCAGGCTGTATGCAAAATGGCAGTTTGACCATTAGCGAACCTGCTGTGCTAACTGCTACGGCGGCGGCGACAAGCGTTTTATGCCACGGGGATAGTTCCGGTCAAATTCAATTGACAATTAGTGGTGGAACAGGCCCGTATGCGGTAGCATGGAACAACCCGCTTGTTCTGGGAATCAACCCCACTAGCCTGCCGGCTGGCTGGTATGTGTACACCGTGACCGATTCCAACATGTGCAGCCTGAGCGATTCCATACAAATCACGCAGCCCCAACAACCCTTGTCGCTCACAACAGGCCAAACTTCAATCGGTTGCTTTGGAGATAGCACAGGGACTGCTTGGGTCGTTCCGAACGGAGGTATTTCTCCGTACACCTACGCTTGGATCGGTTCGAACGTCACTAACGACACGTTGAACGGTGTGCCAGCTGGCGCGTATACTGTGGTCGTAACTGATTCCAATGGATGCACCGAGCAAGTGACCATTAATGTTGCGCAACCTTTAGCACCATTGAATTCGTTGACTTCCGCACAGCCGGTAACTTGTTTCGGGGATTCTTCTGGAACCGCTTCAGTTTTGGTCATTGGCGGAACCTCTCCCTACACCTACTTATGGTCGGACAGCGCCTCATCTACTACATCAAGCATTAACCAACTAGCTTCGGGTTGGTACTTTGTTACTATTACAGACAACGCGGGTTGTTCGCTTGTTGATAGCGTTTTTGTGAGTCAACCCACCAGCAGCCTCACCATCCAAGGCGGGACCAATTCGGCCAACTGCTTTAACACGAGTACTGGAAGTGCCTGGGTGAATGCAAGCGGCGGTACTGCACCATACGCATACCTATGGTCCACAGGCAGCATGAACGATTCTATCTCTATGGTTTTAGCTGGCAACTATGTCGTTCAAGTTGTTGATGCTAATGGCTGTAGTCAATCCACGGTGCTGACAGTTAGCCAGCCCACAGCACTTTCGTCCATAACAAGCAAACAGGATATTCTATGCCACGGTGATACGTCGGGCAGCATAACTGTTTCACCAATCGGCGGTCAGGCCCCCTACAGTATCCTTTGGAGCACTGGGGACACGTTGTTTGCCCTGAACAACCTAGCCGCTGGCTCCTATTCTGCAGTGATCACTGATTCATTAGGTTGCTCTTACCCCGTTAGTATCAACTTAACTGAACCCAATGCTCCATTGGCTTTAATTGGATTCAGTATTGATGCTACCTGCCATGGAGCTCAAGACGGAAGTATTCAAGTACTGGCCAGCGGCGGAGTCGGAGGTTATTCATTCACCCTTAACGGTGGAACTTCGAGCTCAAGCGGAATTTTCACTGGCTTAAATTCAGGCAGTTACTCCGTTGTTGTAACCGATGCTAATGGCTGTATTGCCAGTCAAGTTTTCGTAATTGATGAGCCGGACAGCTTGATCTACACGTCCATCGTTAACGATGTTTCATGCTTTGGAAGTTCTGACGGTCAAGTGAAATTGAACATCACAGGAGGCACCAACACCTACAGCATTCTCTGGAATACTGGAAGTCAAGGAACTGAAGTGAGCGGCTTAAATGGTGGTTGGTACGTGTTCACAGTTACCGACGGCAATGGGTGTGGATTCGTTGATTCCGTATTCGTTAATGAACCGAGCGGCATTCAACTGTCTATTACAGCGACAAACCCAGAATGCGTCAATTCTTTTGATGGAACGCTCCTGATCAGCAGTTCTGGAGGAACAGGGAACTATATATACAGCGTGAACGGCTCTAATTCTACGGGCTCTGAAGAAGACCTTGGGCCGGGTGAATTCATCGTGACCGTAACCGACGATAACGGCTGTACGGCATCTCAAACCGTCGTGCTGACAGAGTCGCGTAATCCATGTGTCGAAATCCCCAACTGGTTCTCTCCAGATGGAAATGGCCAAAATGAAACATGGGTTATTCCAGGGTTTGAGTTTGGCTCATACCAATTGTTCGTCGTGAATGTTTGGGGGCAAAAGGTTTACGAAACCCGATCCGAAAACTACATTCCTTGGGATGGCACCTTTAAGGGAGAGCCACTACCTAATGGCGATTACTACTACGTTGTCTCATCATCTGATTCTTCGGAACCAACATTTACTGGCTATGTCACGATTCTTCGTTAAAATCCTCACTGTTTCATTGGCCCTGGCTCCCATATTTAGCTGGGGGCAAGAGGCCATTCTCAACACCCCGATGTGGGTCAACAAGGGCCTCTTTAACCCTTCCTATGTAGGGGGCTCGCCGGACCAGCGCTTTGGGGTAATGCTCACCAGCAAGAAGCTTTGGTCGGGCATTCACGGCTCGCCACAAATGCTGGGTTTGGCTTTTGACAAAAACTTGGGTAAGCAGCACGCCTTGGGCATTCAGGCCATGAGCCACCAGTACGCTACGATGGGCTACACCTCCGTAGCGGTGCCCTATGTGTTCAAAGTGCCCTTCACCCGAGAAAGCGGCTTAACGTTTGGCTTAGCGCCGAAAATCACCAATGCGACGCTGGACTTAAGTAAGATTACGAATCCCTCGCTGCTTGATGTCGTGCCAACGGTGCCCAGCGTGACCTTTTTGGACGCCGTATTCGGCGCCCACTACCATGCTGGGGAGTTCTTTCAAGCGGGCTTCTTTGCCGGGAACTTCCTAATCAACGGAAGTCTTGACCCCAACGACATTATCAACTACACCAACTATTCCGCCACCGTTTTTGGCGGTGATGTCAGTCTGCGCCTTCCTCAAACCCGCAATCGGCCCGTGGGCGTTTACTTTGACGCCAACGTCAAAGCCAACGACTACACCCCGGCCATCGCTGAGGTGCACACCCGACTGGTCCAAAAAGGCAGCGGCGTGGGCATTGGCTATCGCTCCAATGGCGAAATCAATTTCTCTCTGGAGCTCGGCGACCTGCAGAGCTTTCGCATCTACTACCTCTACAGTCACGCGCCGGCCTTCCTGAATCAATTCACCTTTGGAACGCACCAGATCGCCTTCCAAATGCTCTCGCTCAAGAACTAAGTCATGAAAAAACTCCTCTTTGCCGCGGCGGCCCTGCTCAGCTGCTCGCTTGCCTTTGCTCAAGGTGTCCCTCAGCGCATTAACTACCAAGCCGTAGCCCTGGACGCCGACGGTGATCCTATTCCGGGCTACGATATGGTCGGGCGGCCCATCGATAACGCCGAAATGGACATTCGACTCACCATCCATGACGGCAGTCCATCAGGTGCTCAGAAATTTAGAGAGAGCCATACCGTCCGCACCGATGCCTACGGGCTCTTCACTCTAGAAATTGGTGCCGGAACCCTCATTGCCGGCGATTTTGCCACCATTGATTGGGCCGACAGCGACCGCTACCTGCGCATTGAAATGGACCGCCTCCGCAACGGAAACTGGACCCTACTCGGGGTGCAGCAAATGCTCACCGTCCCCTATGCCTTCGTCGCCGAACGCGCCCTGAATGCCGACTTCGCCGACCAAGCCCAGCAGGCTGTCCAATCCACCTATTCCCGATTTAGCGACACTGCCCTTTTTGCCGCAAACAGCGCCATCGCCCAAAACGCCCTGCATGCCGACAGTGCTCTGTGGGCCGTCAATGTGATCAACAACGACGATGCCGACGCCGACAGCACCAACGAGCTCCAGGTCCTTACCCGATCCAACGACACCCTCTTTCTATCCCAAGGCGGATTTGTCGTCCTGCCCACCGACCTGGTCGACGATGCCGACAACAACCCAACTAACGAACTCCAAAACCTAAGCATTGCTGGGGATACGGTGTTTCTGAGTCAAGGTGGATTTATCAAGTTGCCTGTAGACCAAATTAATGATGCCGATCACGATAGCACTAATGAATTTCAGGTTCTATCATTTAGTAGTGACACACTATTTATTTCAAACGGCAACAAAGTCTACATTGGGTTAAATCAGAAAGCTTCAAAAATTGATGACTTGACTGATGGTGTCAGTAGAAACCTTTCGGTTGGTCTTGCCGACAGTTCATTATTTCAATTAACAACGGGACTTAGAAATTCATCAGTTGGACACAATAGTCTTCAGTCAGTCGTTAACGGTTCGGACAACAGTGCGTTGGGCTTCAAAGCTCTTAAAAGTAATATTGGCGGTCAGGGCAACAGTGCATTTGGAGCAAATGCCTTAACAAAATCTACATCGAGTTTTAATTCTGCATTTGGTTTCAATGCATTATCCAGCAACACGGTTGGGTCAAGTTTAGTAGCAGTAGGTGCCGGTGCACTTCAAGCCAATACAATTGGACAATCAAATTCTGTAATTGGACGAAACGCCATGTTTTCCAATACATCAGGATCGCACAATTCAAGTCTTGGAGCTAATTCTTTATCGAACAACACCACAGGAAATCTAAATACAGCAGTTGGTAGTTCTAGTTTAGCCAACAACAGTATTGGATATGGAAACGTTGCAATTGGTATAAATGCCTTAGCAAACAACAATGAAGGCAGCTTAAACGTAGCAATTGGAGCCTATGCTCTAGAGCAAAATATCTCAAATCCAGGTTCACTTGGTGGAAAAGGTTTTCAAAATGTGGCTGTAGGTGCTAACGCACTAAGAAATGCTACCTCGGTTAGCAATGTCGCTGTTGGTGCAGAATCCATGATGATGGTTACTCGAGGTTCGCAAAATACTGGTTTAGGCGAACATACTATGCGTGGTTTACGCAGTGGAAATAGCAATGTTGCAATTGGATACTCCGCTATGATTGATGTTGACACTAGTATTTCAAATAATGTGGTCATAGGGCGAGGTGCAGGTTCGAACATGAAGGGTTCAAACAACATTTTTCTTGGACACAGCTCGGGCACCCAAACTACTGGTTCCGGAAATATTTTTATCGGGATTGACGTTGCAAACAATATCACCCATAGAAACTTGAGTCAAAAATTGATTATCCATAACGGCAATTCCATAACTCCTCTGATTTACGGTGACTTTTCAACGATGAACCTTAGGGTCAATGGCACCTTCATCACCGATAAAATTGGAGTAGGCGTTGCATCACCTGCCCGAACGTTGCATGTCAAAGATGTAATGCGGCTTGAGCCCTTGACTACGGCGCCGAGTAACCCATCCAAGGGGGATATGTATTTTGATGGTACCTTAAATAAACTCAGAGTCTTCGACGGCTCTACTTGGCAATCATGCTGGTAAGTTCAATATCTTAACATTGATTACCGATTCTAGCTGTGCTTGAATCTGCTTAAGTCGCTCATCCTCTTCGGCTTCCGACGTGACGGACCCCGCGGCCTGCAAACTCGCCACCTGGTTGGCCATCTGCAGGGCGCACATCGCCAGCGCGTCTTGCTTGTCGCCCACCGCGTAGCGCTCCTCAAAGCGCGACACCGTATTTTGGATCAAGGCCACGGCCTTGCGCACCTGCTCTTCTTCAACGCGCGGAATCGTCAGCGGGTACGAACGCCCGCCGATCGTGACTTTGATGCGGAGCATGTCGCTACTCACGGCTGAATTTTTTGAAGTACCTGATTCAGCTCCCGCGACCAAGCCTGCAGCTGCTTGGCCAGCTTGGCGCGGGCGGCGGCATCTCCGTTGAACGAAAGCAGCAGCCGGAGCTCTTCGTTTTCGCTGCGGAGGTTCTTAAGCTGGGACTGCAGCTCGCGCACCCGACGGTCCTGTTCGGCGACCACCTGGGCCTGCTGTTCCAGCTCGCCGACCGCCAAACGGTACTTGGCGATCAAGTCGTGAACTTGCGCCTGAATTACCCCAATGCGGTCGATGGAATCAGCCATGCCTCAAAGGTAGCAGTTTGGCACGGGAATTTCTATCTTGGGGCTATGCCCAAATTCCTCGCCGTGGTGGCGCTCTTTGCAACCGTTTCGGCGCACAGCCAGCTCATCACCCACCCCCCGCTGGACGGCCCCTTGGCCGTGTCGGGCGAGCTGGCTGAGTTGCGCAACCACCACTTTCACAGCGGAATCGACCTGCGCACCGGCGGCGTAACCGGCAAAAATGTTTACGCCGTGGCGGACGGATGGGTGCGCCGGATTGTCGTGCGCCCGGACGGCTACGGATGGGCCCTCTACCTGGACCACCCCAGCGGCCACACCACGGTGTACGCGCACCTCGATTCGTTCAACCCGGAAATCTGGGCCTACGTGCGTGCGGAGGCCGAACGCCGACAGGCCTACCGCCTCGACCTCTATCCGCCCAAAGGACTGCTGACCGTCGCGGCTGGCACGGTACTGGGCGCGAGCGGAAACAGCGGGTCGTCGGGCGGACCCCACCTGCACTTTGAAGTGCGCGACCGCAGCAGCGAAGAAATCCTGGACCCGGTTTCCTTGGGCCTGACCGTACCCGTACCTAGCACGCGGCCCAAACTGTGGGCCCTACAGTCGGAGCGCTGGCGTCCCGCCGGCGATTCGCTGCGCGTCGCCTCGTGGTACGACGTGGCCGTTACGCTACCCGAGCAAGGATTTTCGGTGGTCGTTGACGACAGCCTTCGGGCGGAATGGTCGCTGAAACGCTGGAGCTTCGACGTTCAGCGCGGCGCCGACGCTGGGCTCGCCCTGAGCTTGCATAGCCAGCAGGGCGTTCGGGGCTTTATGCTGCACCCCACCCCGACCCAACCGTCGCCGGGCTGGCGGCACCACCAGGACTTCCCCGCCGGGCCGGGACGGTACCGCCTTAGCGTGCAGTCGGGCGGCAACACCGTGTGGTCCGGAACCGTGCACGTCCTGGCGCGCGACCCGCGCCGCGCGCAAGCCCGAAAGGTCCTGGAGTCCGAATCCTGGACCTTGGACGTTCCCGCCCGGGGGCTGGCCTGGGATCAGGCGATCACGTTCCGCGCCGACGACCGCAAAATCACGGTAGCGCCCGACTTCGCCGCCCTCAAGCCCGTGCACTACGAATGGAATCCCAGTCAGCTGGCGGATTCACTGTGGGACAAGACCTACCTCGCGGTGCGCGACGGTCGAGGCTCCGCCAAAATACCCGGCACCCGAACCGAGCGGGGCATCCGTTTTACGTCCAAAACCCTGGGATCGGGCGACGTGCGCGTCGACACCCAAGGTCCCGTATGCCGCTATGTGCGCCGCGACCCCAACAGCCGGATCTGGATTCAGGTACGCGACGAACTGGACGTCGAAATCGTCCGCGCCACCGTCAGCGGCCGTTGGGTCTGGGCCTACCTGGACGCCAAGGCCAACGCCCTTTGGGTCGACCCTGAGGGCGCCACAGGCCTGCTTGAACTTCAGGTTCAGGACGAGCTGGGCAACCTCACTACCTTTACCCACATATTATGAGTCGATTTTTTGCCACAATTCTGTGGGGCGCCAGCCTCGTGCTCTCGGGCCAAACCGTGGTCCAAGTGAGTGGCGTGGTACTGAC
>Ga0222714_10005814_pt1 | contig 11606 bp, 13 predicted proteins | sample C33_3DmetaG_FD_165048 | JGI IMG/M metagenome (GOLD analysis project Ga0222714, IMG submission 165048) | Estuarine water microbial communities from San Francisco Bay, California, United States - C33_3D | ecosystem: Environmental > Aquatic > Marine > Unclassified | place: USA: California... | reverse complement strand
ATTTTTGGTGATTATTTTATTAGGTTATATTATTTTTAACATTCAAACCCCCCATTTTTTAGCCCCTATGATTGATAATATTTTTGGAAATATTATTGTTATCATTATTGCTTTCTTTGTATTAGTTCATTCTAATCCTATTATGGGAATAATTTTTGTCTTTGCTGCTTATGAATTATTAAGAAGATCTAGTGAGGCTACTGGAACTTCTGCTATTAAAAGATTTTTACCTTCCCAAATGAAAATGGATAGTCATTTATCTGCATTTAATCAATTTCCTGTTACTTTAGAAGAACAAATGGTTAATAAAATGGCACCATTAGTAGAAACATCTGGTCCCAATCATTTACATTATCAACCTGCTTCTGGTCATACCCATAATGCTATGAGTGTCACCGATACTACTTCAGTAATTTAAAATAAAAATATAATAATACATTTATTATGATATTTTTAAGAGGCTGTTCCTTTTTTCATTTTTTTAAATAAAAAACTAGCTCCTTTTGTAATACCCATTGCTGCTACAATACCTATTAATATATATAAAAAAGGTTTTAATTTTTCCATTATTTCTTCCGTATTAACATCCGAATCGTTATTGCTTCCACTTGATTGTTTAACTAATAATTGACCTTCTTCGTCTACAGGTTGACAATCTATATAAATTTGGTCCCGGTTATTCTTTCTAGAATTGGCACCATCTTTATTGTAAAATAAATAATTGTTTCCTATTGTTGATTGCACAGTTGTAGGTTTTATTATTTTTTGTAATTTAGATACTATTTGAGAAGGTATATTTAATGCATGTTGTAAATCAAATACTACATATGCATATTTGCCATTACATGGACTATAAGGTAAGGTGCCTGTGTAAGAAAAATAAGGCACTCTATTAGGAATAAAATTATCTAAACTAAAAGCCCCTCCTGAAAAAGTCATAGATTCATTTTCTTTTCCTATTCTTATTGCTGCTTCTTCTAATAATGTTGTCAATTGGGAAGATCCTTTATCCGTTTTTCCTCCTTCAGAAATAGGGATACTTGTTATTAAATTTTTTCCATTTCCTCCTTGAATAATTAAAATCTCTCCAATTGCATTGGTTCCATTATATTTATGGAGAGATGGTTGATATATTCTAATTTCGGATACATTGTAGCCAAGATCATTATAAATAACAGGTGGTTTAAGTGTGGGACTAGTGTAGTTTAATGATAAATAATTTAAATTATTGGTAACATTAGGATTATAAGTTCCATAATCATGGTTAAAATCGCATAATAATGTGCATGGACCTTGAATTTTATCTTTAGTTATATTCATTGGAGCGGTTGCATTTTCACAAGTAATAGTTGCCATATTAATATAAGTAAATAAAATAAAAGTTAAATAATACTTTTTCTTAAAGTATTATATAATGAAATTGTCCAAGCATAAATTAAATAAAATTAAAGTAAGAAAAGAAGGATCAAGAAAAAAGAAGCATTTAAGAAGAAATAAGAAGAAATTTGAAAATTCCAAAAAGAAACATAATAGAAAATCCCATCTTAAAAATAAAACATTGAAAATTTATTTTGGTGGTGCTAATGAAGATTGTCAATATTTAAATATACCGGCGACAGATAAATTAAATATTAATAATATTTTTTCTCAATATTCTCAAGAACAAAGACTTGATTTTTTAAATAAATATTATAATCCTTTGCAAAATTTAAATTGTTTACAAGATGCTCATAAAAATTTATTAGCTCTTTTACAAACATTCTATCGCAAAAATAAAAAGACAACTAATGAAGTTTTAGTTGCATTAAAGGATGTATGGGATGTTAATTTACCTGAACAAACTGAACTCACACCAGACCAAAGAATATCTTTACAAATAAATTTAAATGATATTAAAGGTCAAGCACCTACTCCAAGCAAACCGGTTAAGTCAGATAGTATGAGACAAAAAGCAAGTGAACAAGATACTGCTAATTTAATTAAGTTATGTGAATCTATACCTCCTATTAATGATACAAATGTTTATCAAGAAAATATTGATGCTATATCTAATGAAATTAAAGCTAAGTCTACTAAATCTATTATTGCAAAATCTACCAATTTAATTAGACAAATTGGTAATATAGACTTATATGCTGTAGAAACTACTTCTGAAGGGGATTGTATGTACAGTTCTTTTATTTATGGTCTTTTACTAAAGCAAATTGGAAAATGGAATCAAATTCCTGGATGGAAACCAGTTAAAGATGAAACTAGTAGTAAATGTAATTATTTAGGTAATTTAAGAGGTGTATTAGCTGATTATATATGTAAAAATAGGCCACAATTAAATACCCTGTTTGATGATATAGCATTGCAACGAGCAATCGAACGAATTATAAATAACAAGTGGGGAGAAGAAACTGAATTAAAAATATTGGCTAGAATGTTTGATGTTTGTTTAGCTGTTTTTAAAGGAAATGATATTGGAAATTTAAAGAAAATTAATAAAAATATAGAATTTTATAATAAAACAGGACAAGAGTTTACTAAGGATGAAGGTGAAGGTGGAACATCAGATCAAGATATTAAAAACATATGTGGAAATAGTGTCGTTTATATTATTGAATATGGTAATATTCATTTTCAAAGTGTTGTTCCTATTCTAAATCCTGTTCCACCGGGAACTCCTCCTCCTCCGGAAAATTTAAAACAATCCTCTCAACAAAAACCTTCCAACTCTAGTCCTAAACCATCAGGAATGCCCGATACAGGTTTAGACAATATATATCCTTGTTCTGTAGATGGAATAAATGCCGAATTGCCCGAAACCGAAGAAGAGGCTTCAAAAGTATTGGCTAAACTAGATTCTATATTACTACATTGTTCTGATTCTCCATCAGATATTGCACCTATACTAAATTTTTATATGGAGTATATTGAGAATTATAAAAAAAAATTTGGTAAAGATCCTAAGGTTATATCTGAACATTGTCAAGATCTTTTTACAGGGGAATATGATTTTAACATAGTTCCTGACAATGAAGAGGAAGGCATAAATAAATTTAATAAATTATTAGAATTAATTGTAGAGCAAGAAAGAAAACCTGAATTTAATTGTGTAGGAGCTGCTCATATGGCACTAGATATATATATTAAAAAACTTGAAGATAAATTTGGTGAAGATATTTTATTAAAAGACATGACTCAACCATTAGGAGATTGTGAAGAACTATTAAAAGATGAAATGTCTCCTGAATTAGTCCCAAATACTAAGGAAGATGCTATAAAAAAATTAAAACAATATGAAGCTATGTTGGAAAAGGATAAAAATCAAGATGCAAGTAGATGTGAGTCGCAAATTGCTCCTGCATTAACTAAATATAAACTTAAAATGGAACAAATGTATCCTGTAGAAGGAACAAGTGCACCAGACGCAAGTGGAACCACACCAGACGCAAGTGGAACCACACCAGACGCAAGTGGAACCACACCAGACGCAAGTGGACCAGATACAATTTCTAATGAAAAAATAGAAGAAATATTTAATAAAATACAAACAGATGGCCAAATTAATCAAGTAAGACTAATTAAATTTTTAACTAATACTAGTGATGAAGATTCGATATTAGTAAGAAAAGTAATTGGATTTGATGAACCCTTAACAAGGAGTCAGATAGGTGAAGTTAGTAGCTTAGGAAGTAAAGATACTTGGTCTAAAAATGCACAAATATATTATTCATTAATTAACAGTTATCAAAAAATGCAGACTGGTGGAGGAAAAATTTTACAAAAAGGAGGTTATGGAGAAATGAATTTAGAAGGATTTACTAAATTTGTAAATTGTGGACAATATAGAGATAAATCTCAAAATACTTTTGATTGCGCAAATGTGAAAATACCAGATTTATCATCCTCCTCTCCAAATACATCATCTAGTTCCTCTAGTTCACCTAGTTCATCTAGTTCATCTAGATCAGTTCCTTTAGCAACGGCAACTCCGGTTGATCCAGGAAATATAACATTAGAAGTAAACGAAAAGCAATATAGTTCTGATATAAAAATGGTAACTGTTAATATGTTTGTTCCTAACCAAAGCAAAGTTATAGTTAAAAATTATGCTCATAATACTGCAGCAGAAATGGTTTCATCTTTACCTGCTGGATTACCTGCACCAGATACAAGTATTCCCTCCCCTGCAGGAACAACTTCTACAAGTGCTTCTCCAGATGCCCCTTAAAATACAAAAATACAATCTAATCAAGAAGGTCAAGATACACTTAATATATCATCAAGCAGAGCATCATTACTAGATTATGTATTTTCTGAAAATCCAAAGGAAGGTTCATTGTCTACTGAAAAAGGTATGGAAGACATAAATTAAAATAAAATTGATTACTTTTATTATAAATATTTAAATATAAACTTAAATAAAGTAATCAATTATAATGTTTAGATATATAATTTCATGTTATTATTGGATTTCTGTATATATATGTAATAGTTCTGTTTTTAAATTTAAACATAAAAATAGTGATACTGATTCATTTTTAAATGATGAAGAAATAATAAAAGAAATAGAAAAAAAGGAATATAATACATCATATAAATATTATATGGACCATGAAGAAGAACAATTAATCCCATTGAAAAAATCAAAAACAGAAATATTTGTTAAATTTAAATGTGGATATTGTTCTAGACCTATAGACATACCTCAGTTTATGTATGCGGATAAAGCATTTTGCACTTCTCGTTGTAGGTCTAATTTAATCATCCAGGAGGAAAATTATTTAAAAAAAGGACAAAGTATCAGCTTCAGCCTTTAAACAAAAGGAATATATTTCATTACAGCATTATCATATAAAGTAACTTGGAAAGCAGCATCGATACCATCTACATATACCGTGTCTCCATTGGAAATTTCATCACATCCATATTCATTAGTGCAACTTTTAGATTTAAAAGAAACAGGTAATTTGATTGCATTATTTTTATCGCTCATGGTATAATATTGCCATTTATCTCTAGCTACAAATAAAGGTCTACCCATTAATGGGAGAAGCATTTCAGGTCCATTCATTCTTTTTAATAGTCCTACTTGCCTATAGTTTGTATCAATACTTTGTGTACCTATATTTATAGGTATACCTCCTCTTATATCCGTGGATTGAATAATTCTTTCGTCTCTTAAGGGGGGAGCATAAGGATTAAGTAAAACATCTTGTTGCACATTAGAAAAAGAATAACTAGGACGGGGAAATAAACCAGTAGAAGGCGGAGTATTAATTTTTTGACTGGATATAGTAATTTCGTTAGTATTTTGCCTGGAATACATGAAATAAATAATAATTATTAAAGCAAAAATTACAAAAACAAATGTAAAATTTTCAAAACAAATAACACCTGGAGGACATTTTGCCATATTATATAATATCAAATGAAAATATTATATAATGTTTAAAAACTTATAAAGATTGAGATTAAGCAGAATCGTCCTTTTTATCACCTGTAAATTTAGATAGTAAGCCTCCCATTTTTTCTAAACCAGATAAATCTAGATTATTTAAGAAACCTTCAGCAGTCTGTATAAAAGGAGTCATTTTATTAATATTATCCATTAATTCTTTTTGTTGATTTACAAGACTAGCAGTTTGTTGAGTAAGTCCTTCAACACCACCTTCTCCAATTTTGGATTGTAAATTTTCATATGCTTTTTCTAAAGTATTGGCATAATCAATTCTATTTCCCTTTCCTTTGGTTTTTGATTGATTTTGTGGTTCTCCTTGGATTCCATCCATACCTTCTTTAGCAGCTTCGGCACCAGCATTTACTCCCGCACTAGTAGCATCTTGTCCGACCTTCTCTTTTTTAGCATCTTTGTCTACTTTTTCAGCATCTTTATCCATTGATTTGCCTATATTTTTTTTTCCTTCTCTCATGGTTCCCATTCCTTCCTTAGTAGTATAAATTACTTTAGGAGATCGAGTTGTAGCAAAAATAGAAGTAGTAATAATAGAAATAATTAAAACAATAATCATATTTTTACTAAAGTAGGTGGATAAGAAACCAACAATTAAAAAGAAAACAACTGCTTCCAAATTGTTAGTGATCAAATATCCTAATAAATTTAAAATGGCTACGACAAAAACGATGTATAAAACATTTTTATCATTTAAAAGTTGGTCCATTTTTGGCATCTTAATTTTAGATTTCATTATATAGTAATACTAGAAAAAATTGATTAAAAAATATATATTTAAAAACTGAAAGTAAATTAAACATGGTTAATTCTAAATTTAAGTTAGCAATTGTAAATTTATGGAATGGGAAAATTCATGGGCAAATACCTGATAATGAAATACCCAATGAAGAACAATTATCAAAATACTTTATTAATGATTCTTCAATAAATATAGAGGAATTCTTTGATAAGCAAAATTATAGGTATATGGGAAGGTATATAAAAATGATGAATGAACAAATTAACTACATGATAGATTTAAATCAATTTGGTGAATATTATGGCCCTATATTTAATAATCTATTGGATAAAAAAATAATAGGATTACAAATAATTGAACCTATAACCATTGGATATTATGAATTAGCAATGATAAAAACACATTGGATAAGATTAATTCAAAGAAGATGGAGAGAAATAAGAAAAAAAAGATTAAATGCGAAAAAAAACATCTTTAATTTAAGACATAGAGAGATTTATGGAAAATATCCTGATAATTGTAACATACCATTTAAATTGGGTCTATAAGTATGTTAAAAATAAAATTTAAATAATAATTTAAAAAAATTCAACTTATTTTTTAAATGAATTTAATTAATCTCTCTATTTTCTCTCTAGTAAACCAATTTACAAAAGTCTCAATATTAAAATATAAATAGGAGATGTATACAAAAATAAAATATCTTATGGAACTCTTTGAAAATAGATCAATAGAGAGAAAATAGAGAGATTAATTAAAATTCAAAATTAAATAAGTTTAAAGTTTTATATTAAATATTTTATCAAAATAAATTGGTTTTTTTTTTTGGTTTTTATACATAAATTATAAATCAATATTAAAAGATAAGACCAAAATAAAGAGAATAGATTTAATTATAAACGACGGCATATTTCCAGTATGGTAATGATATATAATTAATAATGCTGTAGCTAATAAATTAAAAAAATTAATAGCTAAATCAATTAAAAAAACATTATTTTTTATCTTGCCATATTGCCAACTTAGATAAAACGAAAAAAAGAAAACACACTGAATAATAAAATAAAAAAGTATTTTAAAGTTTTTGTGGTTAAATATTTTATTCATATTAAAATATTTAAATATTATTTATTTATCGTCTTCCTTTTTTTCTAGAATTTTTTCCTCTTCTTCTTCTCTTTCCTTTTCCTCTTCTGGATTTACCATATGTGTATCCTCCTATAGTTGAGCCTCTCATTGGAGGAGGAACATAGGAACCTGGTTTGGCACTACTAGCAGCCTTGGCGGCGGCATCCGCAGCAGGGTTACCAACTGCCGCTCCAGCAGTATCTATAGCACCAGCAATACTGTCAATATCTTTTTTAAGTAAATTTAATTGACTTTCTAGTGCAGCTGTATCACTCATGGCAGTAATACTAGCTTTTAACTTATTCAAAGTTGATTGTTGTCTATCATTAGCACTCTTAATTAATTCTTTGACTTGGGCTTTGGCTTGAGCACCTTGTCCTTTAATTTTATCAATATTCCCTTGAAGTGCTTGAACTTGTTTATTACAATCAGAAATAATTTTCATTAAATTTGCCTTATTAGCAGTAAGAGCTTTAGATGTAGTCTCTACAGTAGCGACTAACTCTTGTAAGTCTGCCATTTTATTTAAAGTTGCTTGGTAATCATCGTCTCCACTTGACATTATATATTTTACTTATAAAAAAATATATAATTATCCTTTTCTAATTAAATTTGCTAAAGAGTTCCTACTTTTACGCAACGATTCTTGTACTTTTTCTATTTTCGGAAATATATCATCAATATTAGGGGTTTGAACACTATCAATTTCAGTTAATTCCATTTCATCTTCTTGAATCGTAGAGAGAATATTGAATAAAATAGATTCTTGTTTTTTTAGATCTTGATTTATTTTTTTTAATTTCTCTCTACTATTCTTGGTAGTAGCCTCCATAGTTCCTATTTTTTTTTCTCTTTCTTTTAATAAATTCATTATTTCTTCTAATGATACCTCACTCATCTATATTATCCGTAGAATTAATATCTTCTTCGTTATTTTCTACTAAATCATCTATTTCACTTTTTAAAAATGATATTTCTTTCATAATTTCTCTCTGTTCTTGTTTTGATTCCTTTAATTTATTATCTGTTAGTTTTAAATCTACACTTATATTTTCGATATAATCGTTTAATCTTTTTAAAAATACAATTTGTTGCTCTTTTTGTTCTATTATATGTTTATTATAATTATCATAATCCTTTGCTACCTCTCTTAATAAATCATTTTCTCTCATATTACTTTTTAATTGTTGCCTCTTTGCACATAAAATTCTTTTTCTATTTTCTAATTCTGCTTTTAATTGAAAAATCTTTTGGTCTCTCAAAGCTAAATTCATCTTATATATTTATTATACTATTATTTTCTCTCTTTTTCTCATTATCACTACATTCCTACATAAATATTCCAAATTAATTTTAAAAAATGCACTACATTATGTAGATAAAATGATAAATTTAAAAGATATAAAAATCTAGACATATAATATTTAGGATGTCCAAATCTCAAACAGAACTTTTATTACAAGAAGACGATAGTAGATATGTAATGTTTCCATTACAAGACCAAGACATATGGAAAATGTATAAAAAACAAGTCGATTGTTTTTGGAGGGCAGAAGAAATCGATTTAAGTAAAGATATGTCGCATTGGGAGGCTTTAACAAATGAAGAAAAGTATTTCATTAGTCATATATTAGCTTTTTTTGCGGCAAGTGATGGAATAGTTTTAGAGAATTTGGCAGCAAGATTTATGGGAGAAGTTCAATTAAGTGAAGCAAGAGCATTTTATGGTTTCCAAATAGCGATGGAGACTATACATTCCGAGAGCTATAGTTTGCTCATTGATACATATATAAAAGATAGAGAGGAAAAAATGACTTTATTTAAAGCCATTGATAACTTTCCATGTATAAAAAAGAAGGCCGAATGGGCTATTAAATGGATACAAGATAAACGCAGTTCTTTTGCTACTCGATTAATAGCATTTGCTTGCATAGAAGGTATTTTCTTTTCAGGAGCATTTTGTAGTATATTTTGGTTAAAAAAGAGGGGTCTAATGCCTGGATTAACATTTTCTAATGAATTAATTTCTAGGGATGAAGCATTACATACAGAATTTGCTATATTATTATATAGTAAATTAAATAAAAAAGTTAATAAGTCTAGAGTAATGGAAATTATCAAAGAAGCAGTAGAAATAGAAAAAGAATTTATTAGTGAAGCATTACCTTGTAGATTAATAGGAATGAATGGAGAACTGATGTGTCAATATATAGAGTTTGTAGCAGATCGCTTATCACTTCAATTAGGATATGATAAAATTTACAATAAATCGAATCCATTTGATTTTATGGACATGATAAGTATAGAAGGAAAAACGAATTTCTTTGAAAAGCGTGTATCGGAATATGCTTTGGCTGAAAAAACAAAAACGGAAGATGTATTTGAATTAAGTGATGATTTTTAAATAATTTAAATATAAATATAATTAATTAATTATGGAATTACCTAATTTATTAATTAATTCTCACATAAATAATTCAAATGCTTTACAGTTATTATTAGACAGTATTAATTTGCTAGAAGGAGCATTTAATATTTATATAGTTATTGGTGGATGTTACGATTTACCTTCTTATCATATATCGCAGAGAGAAAATCAAACTATAATAAAAGCTAATCATAATTCTATAGATTTTACTGCATTTATAAGTATTTTAGAATGCAAAGATATTTTAAATATAAATGATAACGATAGTTTTTTGTATTTGCATGATACATGTAAAGTTGGATTAGAATTTATAAATAAATTAAAAAAATATATTCCCTTTAATACGATAGGAATTGGCCATCCAAGTATGAATATAGGAATATATGAAATGAAAACATTAAAACAATTTGAGAGAAATATATTGGAATTAAAAAATAAAGACCCATTGAGAGAATTATATTTTAAAAATCAAGGATTTAATGTAGAAGGATTAATACTTCATTTAAGTAGATGTCCCTTAATAATTAATAATAAAGCTCCTTATGAAGTAAAAGGTTATGAAGATATATACAATACAGGATTTAAAAGAAGAATAGATTATATTGAATGTTTAGATTTATATAAATTTAAGGCTAATTATCCGAATTCAGAGAGAAATGATAAAAATAGATTGTTTCTATAAAACAGGTTATTTAACGGATTGATCCAATTTCAATGACTCTTTTAATTGTTTTTTTAATTTTTTCTTTTTAAAATCATAACAATTTTCTAATAAAGTGGATACCATATCACAATACGGTTCATTGATTTTTTCACCAATACACTTTTCTTTTAAAATAATTTCATAATCATGGCAAATATTAGAATACTTAGTATTCTCCATATTAAATAATTATCAAATTATTATTTAAATAAATTTTTACATAATTATTTAATGTCGAAATTAGCATTTATTACTGGAATAACAGGACAAGATGGTTCTTATTTATCAGAATTGTTATTAGAGAAAGGATATAAAGTTTATGGAATTGTTAGAAGAACATCTTTAGTATATAGTTACAGTAGAATAGATCATATAAGGAATAAATTAAATTTAGAATATGGAGATTTGACAGATGGGTCATCAATAACTAATATAATTCATAAAATTATAAATGAAAACACTAATTTTCAAATATTAGAAATTTACAATTTGGCTGCCCAAAGTCATGTTAAAATCTCCTTTGAAATTCCTGAATATACTTCATTGGTAGATGGTATAGGAACTTTAAAAATATTAGAAACAATTAGAGTATTACCATCAGAAATTCAAAGTAAGATTAAATTTTATCAAGCAGGAACAAGTGAAATGTATGGAGAAGTAAGAGAGACACCTCAAAATGAAAATACTCCTTTTAATCCCCAATCGCCATATGCTTGTGCAAAAGTTTATAGTCATTTTTTAGTTAAAAATTATAGAGAAGGTTATGGTTTGTATGCTTGTAACGGAATTTTATTCAACCACGAGAGCTCAAGAAGAGGGGCTAATTTTGTAACTGCTAAGATTGTGAATGGTGTTAAAGATATTATGAAAGGAAAAATACCATTTCTACAATTAGGGAATATACATAGCAAAAGAGATTGGGGACACTCTAAAGATTATGTATATGGTATGTGGTTAATGATGCAACAAGAAAAAGCAGATGATTATGTATTAGCTACAGGTGTTACAACAACAGTGAAAGAATTTATAGAAAAAGCTTTTAAGTATGTAAATATAGAAATTGAATGGGAAGGAGAAGGAGAAGAAGAATATGGATATAATAAGAAAGATAGAATTATATTAGTAAAAATCGACAAAAAATATT
>Ga0222714_10005813_pt1 | contig 11607 bp, 14 predicted proteins | sample C33_3DmetaG_FD_165048 | JGI IMG/M metagenome (GOLD analysis project Ga0222714, IMG submission 165048) | Estuarine water microbial communities from San Francisco Bay, California, United States - C33_3D | ecosystem: Environmental > Aquatic > Marine > Unclassified | place: USA: California... | reverse complement strand
TAGCGCTACCAAATGATGAATATACACATGATTGATGAGATACGTATATTTATAAATAATAGTATTGAAGATTCGTATTATGTATAAACTTATTAACAAACTCAATAAATAGAGGATAAAGCGATGGCATTTCAAGTATCACCCGGCGTCGAGGTCAAAGAGATCGAGGCTACCGGAGTAGTACCAGCTGTTTCATCATCAATTGGTGGATTTGCTGGTTCTTTTAATTGGGGTCCTGTTGATCAAATAACAACAGTAGGTTCAGAATCTGAATTAGCTGCTATGTTTGGTACACCGGACAACAATACTGCAAAATACTTTCTCGTAGCTGCGTCATTCTTAAAGTATGGAAACGCACTGAAAGTGGTTCGAGTTGCTAGTGGTCACGATAACGCGACCGTTGATGGCTCCGGACAGCTCATTAAAAATAATGAGGACTACGAAAATAATTATGCTAATGCATCCCAGTCTGCAAAAGGACCTTGGGCAGCTAAATATCCTGGTGAACTAGGTAATAGTTTAAAAGTTGAAGTATGTACACCTGGTGGAGGTTTCTCTACCTGGGCATATGCTGGTAACTTTGATGCTGAACCTGGAACATCTTCTTATGCAAGTGGATTGGGTAAATCATCATCTGATGACGAACTACATATAGTAGTTATTGATGAAGATGGTGCAATCACTGGAACTGCAAATACAGTTTTAGAAACATTTGCATTTGTATCACAAGCATCTGACGCTAAGAAAGATGATGGTACATCAAATTATTATAAAGATGTAATCAATAATGGTTCATCTTATATTTGGTGGATTGGTCATGATTCTAGTTTAACTGATGCTGGTAATACAGTAGCTACTCAAAACACATTTACAACTGTGAATGCTGTTATTTCTGATTCACTTTCTGGTGGATCTGACGATAATGCACCTACAACTGGTGAAATAGCTTTAGGCTATGACCTTTTTGAAGATGCAGAAACAGTTGATGTCAACCTTCTTTTTTCAGTTCCAGATGCAAATGGTGCTGAAGCTTTAGCAGAAGATTTAATATCTATTGCTGCAGCAAGAAAAGATTGTATGGCTTTTGTATCACCTCCAATAGAAGACACAGTAGGAAGTGCTACTCCAGCTGCAGATGTGAAAGCATTTGCTGATGGATTAACATCAAGCTCTTATGCTGCATGTGACTCAGGCGCTGTCTATGTATATGACAAATATAATGACGTATACAGATGGATAGGAGCTGCAGGTCATCATGCTGGACTTTGCGCAAATACAGATAATGTAGCTGATGCATGGTTCTCACCAGCTGGAGTTAATAGAGGTCAACTACTAGGAGTAACAAAATTAGCATTTAATCCTAAGAAAGCTGATAGAGACACACTTTATAAAGCAAGAGTTAACCCATTAGTATCATTACCTGGTCAAGGTACTTTACTTTTTGGTGACAAAACTTTATTAAACAGGCCTTCAGCATTTGATAGAATTAATGTAAGAAGATTATTTATCGTATTAGAAAAAGCTATTAGCACTGCTGCTAAAGCTCAACTTTTCGAATTTAACGACGAATTTACAAGAGCTCAGTTTAGAAATCTAGTCGAGCCATTCCTAAGGGATGTCAAAGGCAGAAGAGGACTTACTGATTTCTTAGTAGTTTGTGACACGACTAACAATACAAGTCAAGTAATTGATGCCAATAGATTTGTTGCTGATATCTTTATCAAGCCTTCAAGATCTATTAACTTCATTACATTAAACTTTGTAGCAACAAGATCTGGAGTAGAATTCTCCGAGATCGCTGGACAATAGGAGGAACTAAGACATGGCAATTTTAGGAGTAGATGATTTTAAATCCAAACTCGTAGGCGGTGGCGCAAGATCCAACCTATTTAAAGTAACTATGAATTATCCTAGTTATGCACAAGGTGATGTAGAACTTACATCATTTATGTGTAAAGCTGCTCAGATGCCTTCATCAGTGATTGCACCTATCCCTGTTCTTTTCAGAGGTAGACAATTACAAATAGCTGGTGACAGAACATTTGAACCTTGGACAATTACAGTTATAAATGATGTTGGCTTTGAAGTTCGTAACGCAATGGAGCGTTGGATGAATGGTATCAATGGTCATAACGAAAATACTGGTTTATCAAATCCTACTGATTACCAAGCTGATGCAATTGTTGAACAATTGAATAAAGCTGGTGAATCAACTAAGAGATATGATTTTAGAGGAGTATTCCCTACAAATATCAGTACTATTGAAGTTAGTTATGACAATGAAAACCAAATTGAAGAATTTACAGTTGAATTCCAAGTCCAGTACTGGGAATCTAACACAACTTCTTAAGGTATAAATAAATATTAGAGGGGGAGGAAACTCCCCCAATAATATGAGGTAAATTATGGCAGAATTTTTTGGATTCGAAATCAATAGGAAAAGCAAAGAGCCTGTAAGGCCTTCGTTCGTTCCACGCACAGATGCAGATGACGGTGCCGGCGTAATACAAGCTGGTGGTCACTTTGGTGCATATATCGACATGGACGGCGATAAAGCTAAAACTGATGTCGATTTAATGATGAAATATAGAGACATATCTTCACAGCCTGAATGTGATGCTGCAATCGAAGATATTGTTAATGAAGCGATTGTAGGAGATCATGATGATGCTCCTGTAAATATTATATTAGATGAATTAGAAATATCAGATAAGTTAAAAGAAGCTGTTAAGCACGAATTTGATGAAATATTAAAGCTTCTAAACTTTAATCAATATGCTCATGATATATTTAGAAAATGGTATGTTGATGGTAGATTACCTTATCATATTATTATTAACAATGATAATCCTAAACAAGGAATAAAAGAATTAAGATATATTGACCCTGTTAAATTAAGAAAGATTAAAGAAGTCGAGGAAGAGGCTGATCCAAAAACAGGTGCAAAAATAATTAAAAAGGTAGAAGAATATTTTATCTATCAAGATAAAGCAATGAATGCTGCTCATCAAGGATTAAAAATATATCCTGATGCAATTGCATATTGTACATCTGGACAAATGGATCCAGGTAGAAAAAGAATCTTATCATATTTACATAAGGCATTAAAGCCAGTAAATCAGTTAAGAATGATGGAAGATTCTCTTGTTATATATCGTATATCAAGAGCTCCAGAAAGAAGAATATTTTATATTGATGTTGGTAACTTACCAAAAGGTAAGGCAGAAGAATACCTAAGAGGTATTATGAATCAATATCGAAACAAATTGGTATATGACGCTAAAACTGGTGATATCAAAGATGATAAAAAACATATGTCAATGTTAGAAGATTTCTTCCTACCAAGAAGAGAAGGTGGAAGAGGAACTGAAATATCAACACTACCTGGCGGTGAAAATCTAGGGCAAATTGATGATATTATATACTTCCAAAAGAAACTCTATAAGAGTTTAAATGTACCAGTTAATAGATTAGAACAAGAAGCTCAGTATAGTTTAGGTAGAACAACTGAGATTACAAGAGACGAAGTTAAGTTTAAGAAGTTTATTGATAGATTAAGAAAGAGATTTTCTGATCTATTCATGCAATTACTTAAAACACAACTCTTATTAAAAGGTGTAATCACCAAAGATGATTGGAAAACTTGGAAAGAAAGTATTGTCTTTGACTTTATTGAAGATAACTATTTCTCTGAGTTAAAAGAATCCGAAATGATAAGAGAAAGGTTCGATATGTTAGCATCATTAGATGAACATATTGGTAGATTCATTTCTAATGAATGGGTTAAGAAAAATGTTCTTAGGTTTACTGATGAAGAAATTGAAGAAATTCAAAAACAAATTGATCAAGAAAACAAAGACGGTCAGAATGATATGCCGGATCCAAATGATCCTAGATATGACTGATAAAGAACAAAATATTATAAATATATATTGAGGAAATAAAAATGTCAACAAATGAATTGATTAAAAACTTACAAAATGGAGATAACGTAAAAGCCTCCAAAGAATTTGAAGGTATAATGGCTGATAAAATAACAGCCGCACTTGATGCTAGAAAAATAGAAATAGCATCGGGTTTAGTGCAGCGTAAAGCTGTTGAAAAAGAAGAAGAGTAATGATCTCATTTGTAGAACTTAGAGAGAAGGTAAAACTTTCTGGCGGTGAAAAAGAAGTAAAATCTTATAAAGCTGGTAGAAAAAAAGACACTGAAGTTATCCTTACTAAAAAGGGTAATAAATTTGGTGTTTATGTAGATAGCGAACTACTCGATAATAACTACAAAAATGAAAAAGAAGCTCAAAAGGCTGCAGATGAGATGATTAAACTATTAGGTATCTAATATGAAGTTAATTACTGAATACGTAGAAAACAATTTAGAAATGATTTGTGAAGCCAAGAAAGATGGTTCAAAGAACTATTTTATCGAAGGTGTATTCATGCAATCAAATCAAAAGAACAGAAATGGTCGCATATACGAAAAAAGAGTCATGGAGAAAGCCGTTGACAAATATGTGACTGAACAAGTTAAAACAGGAAGAGCTGTTGGAGAGTTAAATCATCCAGAAGGACCAACAGTTAATCTTGATAAGGTTTCACATAAGATCACTGATCTGCATTGGCAGGGAAATGATGTTATAGGAAAAGCATCAATTCTTAAGACCCCTATGGGACAAATCGTTGAAGGTTTGCTCGAAGGTGGTGTTAAGCTTGGTGTATCAAGTCGTGGTATGGGAAGTCTCGTACAGAAGAATGGAGTCCAATATGTTGGAGATGACTTTATGTTATCAACAGTAGATATTGTTCAAGATCCATCCGCACCGTCTGCATTTGTAAATGGTGTTATGGAAGGAGTTGAATGGGTATGGGATAATGGACTTATTCGTCAACGAGATATTGAAGAAATTGAGACTGAAATTAAAAGCACTCCAGCCGCTGGATTGCCGGAAGCTGAGATAAGAGCTTTTAAGAATTTCCTCTCTAAGTTAAATCTAAAATCATAGGAGAATGATTATGTCAGACGACGCTATTAGAAATGAAGTAGCAGAAGACATATCTGAAGAGCAGTTATCTGAAGAATCAACAGAAGAGCTCGTTGAAGAAGAAATTTTAGACGAGGAAGTTGAATCTGAAGAAGAAACTCTTGAAGAAGGCAAGCATGAAGAAGAGGAAGAAGAGCACGAACCTAAAAAGGAGACTGTTAATGTTCCAAAAACTAAAGCTGGCGTAATTCAAGCTGCAGTAGATATGCTAAAAGCTGCTAGAAAAGAACAAGCGCAAAAAATGTTCTCACAAATGGTTCTCGGTAAAGATGAAGATGAGTCAGTAGCATCAGTAGCAAAAGCAAATGATGCAACATCAAAAGTAGCTGATCCTAAAGCTAAGGCTAAAGTAGAAGCTATCGATTTTGATGAAGATCTCGAAAACATCATTAAGGAAGAGGCTACTCTTTCTGACGGGTTCCGTGATAAAGCTCAAGCAATCTTCGAAGCTGTGTTAACATCTAAGTTATCACAAGAAATCGACAGATTAGAATCTGAGTACGCGCAAAACTTAGAAGAAGAAGTATCTGAAGTTCAAACTCAATTAGTAGAAAAAGTAGATTCATACTTAAACTACGTAGTTGAGCAATGGATGAAAGATAATGAAGTTGCAGTAACAAATGGCTTAAGAACCGAAATTGCTGAAGACTTTATGACTTCTTTACAGTCAGTGTTTAAAGAACACTATATCGAAGTACCTGAAGGTAAAGTTGACTTAGTTGATGAACTCAACGAACAAGTCACTGAACTAGAAGAGACTTTAAACAAAACCACAGAAGATAATATCAAATTACATGCATCTGTTCAAGAATTTGAAAAGAAAGAAGTAATAAGAGAACAATCTTCAGGGCTTGCAGAAACAGAAGCTGAGAAATTAGCATCTTTAGTAGAAGATATCGAATTCGATAACAAAGAATCTTTCGAAATGAAAGTGAAAACTGTTAAAGAATCATACTTCAAACAAGATTCTAAAGAATCAGTTGACGAAGTTGATAGTCTATTAGGCGATGGTGAAGTTGTTGAAGAAGCAATTTCCGAGTCTATGGCTAGATACACTCAAGCTATAACAAACTTTGTAAAATAATTTAGGGGAAAACTAAAATGTTTCAAGCAGACGCAAAATTAATGGAAAAATGGGGTCCTGTTCTCGAGCACGAGTCAGCAGCTCCTATTTCCGACAGATATAGAAAAGCTGTTACAGCTAGACTATTAGAAAACCAAGAGATTGCCCTAAGAGAAGAAAGAGCACAAAGCCAAGGAAATTTTATTTCTGAAGCAGCTGCTGCTAATAATATCGGTTCAGGTTCAGCTCCAAATAACATTGGAACTTTTGACCCAGTATTAATTTCTCTTGTAAGAAGAGCAATGCCTAACTTGATTGCATATGATATCGCTGGTGTTCAACCAATGAGTGGTCCTACAGGACTTATCTTTGCAATGAAATCAAAATACAGCTCACAGAGTGGTACAGAAGCTTTATTTAATGAAGCTGATACTGCTTTCTCTGGAACTGGTACACACCAAGCTGATCCAACAGGATTAAGCGGTGTCGTAGATGCTGATACAGACGGAACAATTGCCGACGAAGCTGACACAGTTTCAACATTCGGTGGTGGTTTAGCTACATCAGCTGCTGAAAGACTCGGCGTAGGTGAAACCGGAGACGGTGCTTACGGTGAAATGGCTTTCACAATTGAGAAATCAACTGTGACTGCTAAGTCAAGAGCTCTTAAAGCTGAATACACAATGGAACTAGCTCAAGACCTTAAAGCTATTCACGGTTTAGACGCAGAAGGCGAACTAGCTAACATCTTATCTGCTGAGATCCTTGCAGAGATCAACAGAGAAGTAGTTAGAACAGTTCTTAAAACTGCTAAAATCGGAGCTTTACAGTCTTCAACAGCTGTTTCAGGTGTGTTCGATGTTAACACAGACTCTGATGGAAGATGGATGGTTGAAAGATTCAAAGGTTTAATCATGCAAATCGAAAGAGAGTGTAACGTAATCGCTAAAGAAACAAGAAGAGGCAAAGGTAACTTTGTTCTTTGTTCTTCAGACGTAGCTTCAGCTCTAGCAGCTGCTGGTATGTTAGATTACACACCTGCACTTTCTGCTAATCTAAACGTTGACGACACAGGTAATACTTTTGCTGGTGTTCTTAACGGAAGATTAAAAGTTTACATTGATCCATATTCAACTGTAGACTTTGTTTGTGTTGGTTACAGAGGATCTAATCCATATGACGCAGGTTTATTCTACTGCCCATACGTTCCACTAACAATGGTTAAAGCCGTTGGTGAGAATGATTTCCAACCAAGAATAGGATTCAAAACAAGATACGGTATGGTTGCAAACCCATTCGTAGCTCTTGATGGTGTTGGTAACGACAGAAGTAACCAATACTTCAGAATCTTCAGAGTAGACGACATCATGGTGTAAGCCAGAGTTAATACTCAACTGCAAAGGGAGCTTCGGCTCCCTTTCTTTTTTGTATATATAGTATAGTACATAATAAACACACACATACACACAGGAGGAATAATTATGTCAAATAAATCAGGGTTCGAATTAAGAGCCGATCTTTTAAGCCTTGCAGAAGGTATCTTATCACAGAATATTCAGAGAAGAGTTGATGCAATATTTGCTCACAATGAGAATAATCCATGTGATAAACAACCACTACCAACAGATCAAATCACTGCTGCTGATATTATTTCAGTTGCAAGTGAATTGAATACTTTTGTAGAAACTAAGTAACTACATAGGGGCTAGGAAACTAGCCCCACTTTTTATATAAATAGATATATGGCAACATTAACTACAAACAAAAACTTTTTAAGCCCCGTAGGATTTCAATTTAAAATTGATCATACAAGATATCCTAATTTAGAATATTTTGCTGTAGCTGCTACACTTCCAGGCCTAGGACTAACTTCAGTGCCACAATCGTATAGAGGTGTAAATTTAGCTTTTACTGGTGATAGACTTCTTTTTGAAGATTTACAATTAAGAGTAAATATTACTGAGGATATGGAGAACTATATTGAAACATTTAATTGGATGCACAATTTAGCTCAAACAAAGAATGCTGAAGATTTTAAAGCTGATGCTACACTTTTAGTTCTTTCATCTCATAATAATGTAACAAAAGAAATTAAGTTTAATGGTGTATTCCCTACAAGCTTATCGGCTGTCAGTTTTGATTCTCAAGCTGAAGGCGTAGAATATGTTCAAATGGACATATCGTTTTCTTATACTAATTTTGAATTTGTATAACATTTTTTAATAAAAGCCTTTACAAAACAATAAAAAGATGTTATAATATTAATATATGAATAATTTGCAAGAAATATTAGAAATGTGGAAAAAAGACTCAGTCATAGATGATATGAATCTAGATGAAGCTTCAAGAGATTCCGCAAAATTACATGGTAAATATCTCGAGTTACTTTCTGTAAATCGAATAAAACTCAAAAAAGCTGAACTTGATTTTAAAGTGCTTCTTAAAGACAAATGGTTACATTATAATGGCAAGATGAGTAAACAAGAAATTGATGCCAAAGGATGGGACTATGATCCTTTAGGTGGACTTACTGTACTTAAAGGTGATATGGATTATTATTATGATTCAGATCCTATTATTCAAGAACAACAAGCTAAAATACAATATCTTCAAGAGCTTTGTGATACATTAAAAGAAATATTAGACAATATTAAATGGAGACATCAAACAATCAAAAATATGATTGAGTGGAGAAAGTTCACTAGCGGTATCTAATGGAAACTATTAATATCACGAAGAAGAATGAGGTCTTCTTTCACATTCAATGCGATCCTAGTATTGAAAGAGAATTAAGCGATCACTTTTGCTTTTTTGTGCCTGGTTATAAATTTATGCCAGCATACCGTAATCGAATGTGGGACGGAAAAATAAGATTATTTGATACTAGAAAGAAAACTTTATACTGTGGGCTTTTACATTATTTAGAGCAATTTTGCGATGAAAGAGACTATAAAATAAATGTCCATGATATCAATTACTTAGATAATACAAATATTCAACAAAACATTGATTTAGAAGCCTTTTTATCAAATCTGCAACTTTCTGTTGATGGAGTTGATATAACACCTAGGAACTACCAACTTGATGCACTCTCGTGCACTATTCGGAATAAAAGGACATTATTATTGTCTCCTACAGCTTCAGGAAAGAGTTTAGTAATATATTTAGCTGTAAGATATTTCTTAGAACATTATGATGGTAATGCATTATTAATAGTTCCTACAACATCATTGGTAGAACAAATGTATGCTGACTTTGGAGACTATTCAAATAAAGATTCTTGGAATCATGCTGAAAATTGTCATAGAATATATTCTGGTAGAGAAAAGATTGGTATATCTCAAAGAGTAATTATATCTACATGGCAATCAATTTATAAGTTACCAGCAAATTGGTTCTCTAGTTTTGGTATGGTTATAGGCGATGAAGCGCATAACTTTAAAGCTAAATCGCTTACATCAATATTAGAGAAGTGCGTAAATGCTCAATATCGTATGGGAACAACTGGAACATTAGATGGTAGTCAAACCCATCAATTGGTATTAGAAGGATTGTTTGGACCAGTATATCAGGTGACTACAACAAAGGAACTTATTGATAATAAAGATTTAAGTCAACTTGAAATTGATATACTTCTCTTAAAATATAAAGATGAAATATGTAAAATTATATCTGGACTTAAATATCAAGAAGAGTTAGACTTTATTGTAAAGTATGAACCAAGAAATAACTTTATTGCTAACCTTGCATTAGATCAGAAAGGTAATACATTAATATTATTTAATTATGTAGAGAAGCATGGTAAACCTTTGCATAGTCTTTTATCAGAAAAGATAAATAGTAATAGAAAGTTATTTTATGTATCAGGAGAAACAGATGTCGACACAAGAGAATCAGTCCGTGAGATTACTGAAAAGGAAAAAGACGCAATTATCGTCGCAAGTATTGGCACTTTTTCTACTGGTATTAATATTAGGAATTTACACAATATCATCTTTGCTTCACCAAGTAAGTCTCAAATTAGGGTTTTACAATCAATTGGAAGAGGATTGAGAAAGAGTGAAGATGGTAGAGATACCAAGATATATGATATAGCAGATGATTTGCATTGGAAATCTAATAAGAATTATACACTGCAACATGCTGCTGAAAGAATTAAAATATATTCAAAAGAACGATTTAATTACAAGCTATGGGATATAAATATTTAAATGGAAGAATTAAATATAAGACATTTTAAACTTTTGAATGGAGATGATATTATCGGACTCGTAGCAGTTAAAAACGATGATAACTTTATAATTGAAAGACCTGTAAGTATACATTCTAATCTATTAGGCGGCTTTCAATTTACTCCTTGGTTTCCATTCTCGGATTCCAAACAATTCAAAATAATGAAGTCTAATATTATTCAACATGTTCCTATAGCTGAAGAAGTAAAAGCGAACTATGTACAGTTTGCTTTAAAACTAGATAAAGTCAGTAAACCTGAAACAAGATCAGATCTCGAAATACTAGAAGATTACGAGAATGAACTTATTAATCAGTATGCTGATGAAGGATTACCTCTGGCTGGTAAGAAGACTATACACTAATCTTGTATACCTCCTTTCCTCCGGAGTACTATATTATTATATCATAAAAAATGCATTTTGTAAACAGTTTTTTTAAAATAAATTGAAAAAAATATATTTACTTTTGCAAGAAGATATGTTATAATAGATACATTATGGAGAAATAAGATGAGCCAAAAAAATAAAGCACATTATGTAAATAATAAAGATTTTTCTCAAGCGGTTATGGATTATGCAATTGAAGCCCATGCTGCAAGAGAAAAAGGAAATCCAGTTCCCACAGTTACAGACTATATTGCCAAATGCTTTATTCGTATTGCAGAAGGTCTTTCACATAGACCAAACTTTGTAAGATACACGTATAGAGAAGAAATGGTAATGGATGCAGTTGAAAATTGTTTAAGAGCAATTGGTAACTATAATATCGAAACTGCAACAAGAACTGGTAAGCCTAATGCCTTTAGTTACTTTACACAAATTTGTTATTTTGCATTTATTCGTAGAATTACAAAAGAGAAAAAGCAACAAGACATTAAGTTTAAGTTTATCGAAAAAATGGGCATTGAAGACTTTGTACAAATGGGTATGGATAACGATGCAGCAAATGAAACAATGGCCTATGTTGATACATTAAGACAACGTATTAGTCACGTTAAAGTAAAAGACCAAGCCATTAAAGAGTTTGCTAAAAAAGAAAAAGAAGCTGAAAAGCTGGAGTTATTTATGTCATGAAACATTTAAGTGAAAAACAAAGAGTCGGCCAGGTCCGAAGAAACAAAGTTAGGTTTAGAAAAGAACTAAAACGCAAAGCAAAAAGACAAGAACTAGCAATGACTATGGAGAGAATACGAATCTCAGGAAGAAGATTAGGTAAGCTTCAAAGACAAATGTTTGCAGAAAGAATGAGGATACTAAATGAAAGTCGCAAT
>Ga0222714_10005812_pt1 | contig 11607 bp, 5 predicted proteins | sample C33_3DmetaG_FD_165048 | JGI IMG/M metagenome (GOLD analysis project Ga0222714, IMG submission 165048) | Estuarine water microbial communities from San Francisco Bay, California, United States - C33_3D | ecosystem: Environmental > Aquatic > Marine > Unclassified | place: USA: California... | reverse complement strand
ATTGCAAGTAATGGGCGTGTCTATCAGGCAGCGATTAGAGACATTCCTGCAGGTCTCGGAGAGCCAACCCACAACACACAGCAAGGCGATACAGACGATCAAGGTGGATGGAGAGACCTGGGTACTGATAAGGTCGAGCAAAAGGGTGTTGCGAGTTTCGACCAAGAAGATTTTGACGTAGACAATAACGGTCACGTCACTATTGCGGAGCGTGCTATTGAGAATTCTCAGTTGCAGTCCCGTGGTCTACTAATGTTTACGGACCAAAATGCAACAGAAACGTTTGAGCTTGACCCCGAGCGTACGACTGATAATGCTTATCATGGCATTACCACCATTAACCATGTTAACGTTAACAACAGAGGTGGAGATAGCGTATTCCGTGTCGTTGGTTACGATACTGCTGAGTATCCTTTCCAACCTGGGATTCTGGCTCAGGGCAATTCCTACCCTGCTGTTGCTGCTGACGACCCTAATGGTAACGGTAGTGCTGACTGGGGATCGATTTTCACTGGTCTTGTTGACCTTAACCTCGATGCTACCATTGCTGGTAATATTACTCTTGACGTTACAAAGACCAACCAGTTTATTAAACGAACATCGGGTAATGTAGACTTCCATCTGGAAGTTAATGAAGCAGCAGACCGTAATATGAATATTACGGCAAACAATGCTGATCCTGCAGGCACTGCAAATATCAACATTACTGCTGATAATGAAATCACAATCACCAGCACCAATGCTGCATACTTTGTTAATGTAGAAGATTATAGATTCCAGCAAAACGTTCTCAGCACCCGTAACTCCACAATGGTGCTGGATCCAGGTGATGATGATGCAGCAACGGGTCTTGTGCAGATTCGTGGTGACCTCCAGGTTGACGGTGTAACGACAACTGTCAACTCAGTCGTTATGACTGTGCAAGATCCGATCATCACCCTGGGTGGTGAAGATACTCTTGTTGCAGATGATAACAAAGATCGCGGTATCGAATTTAGATACTATGATAGTCAAGAGAGATTCGGTTTCTTTGGATGGGATGAAGATTACGCAGACTCTAACATATGGAATGGCACTGGCGGTTATCGCTTCCTCTACAACGCGACTAACACGAATGAAGTTTTTGCTGGCACTGACGCTGCTATCATTGCTGGTAACCTCAGACTGACAACCAACACGGGGTCTACATGGAAGACTCCCACAACTGGCACTCTGGTAGTGACTGGTGGTGTTGGTATCTCTGAGAATCTTAACGTCGGTGGCACAACTCACATTCTTGGTAATGTTGAGATCGACGGCACAGTTGACATTGATGCTAACTTTGCTGTTAGAAACAACACAACCGATAAGTTTACTGTTGAGAGTGCTACGGGTAATACCGTTATTGAAGGTACAGTTGATATCCAACTGGAAACTGAGATTACTGACAACCTGATCATTAGTGCAGATAACAAAGAATTCATTATTCGCACTGCAGGTCTAGTCAATAAGTTTACTGTTGACACAGACAACGGCAACACCGACATTCAGGGCACTGTCCATGTTGTCGGCGCAGTAGATTTTGATAGCACTCTGAATGTTGATAGTGATGTAACATTCAATGCAACTCTGGACGTTGATGGTAATTCGGTATTCCATAATAATGTCACCCTGGATGTGACTGGAAAGTATTTCACTATCACCAATGGCACTGATCAGAAGTTTAGAGTCCTCTCTACAAACGGCAATACTGATATTGAGGGTAGTCTGAATATCGGTGGATTCAATACCTTTGAGCGCACTAACAACATCGTTGTTGATGCAACTTCTTCCGAGTCCGATATTAGTCTGACGACTCAAGGCAACGCTACCTTTGCTGGTGGTGTTAATATTGAGAAGGATGTCCGTATTGCAACCGATTTGTATGTTGCAGATCGTATTGTGGTTAAGGATGCTGGCACTGCACGCACCCGTCCTTCACTGCTGAATAACGTTGATATTCTTTATCGTCAAGTTGTTGGTGCTACTACTGCACATAACAGCACCTATGCAACTGATGCTGCTGCAAACCTGAGAATCACTGGTGGCGTTGGCATCGGTCAAGATCTTCACATTGGTGATGATCTCTATATTGGTAAACTCAACATCAATGACACTGTAGAATTTAGTGTCCTGGGTGAGTCTGGTTACACTACTATTGGTCGTGTTGGTCAGGGTAACGCTACTGATGGTGCTCTGGTTGTCCACGGTGATGCAACATTCAACCGCGAATTCAACATCACGGGTTACAACACAACCATCGGTGACTCGGCAACTGATGTCCTGACAGTCAATGCTGTCTCCACATTCACTGATAACGTCACTGTTAACGGTGATCTGGAAGTTGATCAGAATGTGATCATCAACCAAAACCTCACTGTCCATGGCACCACAACAACTGTGAATAGCACAGTGGTGACTCTGGATGATCCCATCATCACTCTTGGTGGTGACACTGCTCCTGCTTCCAATGATGGCAAGGATCGTGGTGTTGAATTCCGCTATTACTCTGGTGGTGCTGCTCGTATTGGTTTCTACGGTTGGGATGATTCTGCACAGCGTTATGCATTCTACAACGCTGCCACAAATGCATCTGAAGTATTCACTGGCACCCGCTCAGGTATCGATGCTGGTAGTCTGAAACTGTTTGATACCACGAATTCAACCTCTGCTTCGACAGGCACTCTGATCGTTGGTGGTGGCGTTGGTATCGGTCTGGATCTGTATGTTGGTGATGACCTGAATGTTACTGATGATGTAACCGTTGGTGGTAACATCGCTGCTACTGGTGCAATCACAACTCAGTCCAACTTCCAAGTCCAGACAGTATTTTCTGTTACTGCAGGCACTGGTAACACCTATATTGGTGGCACCCTGCAGGTTAATGGCAACTCCACCATTGGTAATGCTGGATCTGATTCCCATACCGTTAACGGCACGGTCCTCTTTAACCATGCTATTACATCTACAGACATTACTGCTGATAACATTAAGATCGGTGTTGACGGATCTTCAGAGATCAGCACAACCTCTGGCAATCTGATTCTGGATTCTGCTGGTGGTACAGTTAATGTCACAGACAATCTGGACGTTGATCTGGATCTGAATGTTGACGGTAACACTAAGATTGATGGCACTCTGACTGTTGATGGTAATACAACAATCGGTAACGCTGGCACTGATGCTCACACCGTAACTGGCACTGTCCAATTCAATCAGGCATTGACAGGTGCTGAGCGTGCTAACATTCGCGACATTAAGATTGGCACGGATGCTGCTAATGAGATTGGCACTCTGGCAGGTAACCTGATCCTCGACTCCTTTGCTGGTAAGGTCCATGTGACCGACAACATGGAGGTTGATGGATTCCTGCAGGTTGATGGCAATACAACTCTGGGTGATGCTTCAAGCGATACCCTTACAGTTAATGCTACATCGACCTTTACTGCTCCAATCACATCTACTGATATTACAGCAGATAACATTAAGATCGGTGTTGATGGATCTTCGCAAATCAACACCACTGCAGGTAATCTTGTCCTGGATGCAGCAACTAACATCGTCAATGTTGCTGCAACTCTTGATGTTGACAACAACTTGATCGTTGATGGTAACAGCACTCTGGGTAACGCATCTTCAGATACCCTGACTGTTAACGCAACATCATCTTTCACTGCTCCTATCACATCTACCGATATCACGGCAGATCAGGTGAAAATCGGCGTTGATGCTGCAAATGAAATCAGCACAACTTCTGGTAATCTGATTCTTGATTCGGCAGGCGGCACAGTCAACATCACGGACAACGCTGATGTAGATGGTAACCTCAATGTTGATGGCAATACACAACTTGTTGGCACGCTCGCAGTCAATGGCAACGCTACTATCGGCAATGCTGGGACAGATGCACATGTGGTTAATGGCACGGTCACATTCAACCATTCGATTACTTCCACCGATATCACAGCAGACAGCATCAAGATCGGCGTTGATGGTGATAGAGAAATCTCCACCACGACAGGAAACCTAGTCCTGGATTCTGCTGGCGGCACAGTTAATGTTACGGATAACATGACTGTGAGTGGCACACTTGGAGTGAATGGAAACACCACTATTGGTAATGCTGGCACGGATGCTCATACATTCAACGGCACAGTTACATTCAATCAGGCAATCACATCTACCGATATTACTGCAGATAGCGTTAAGATCGGTGTTGATGGATCATCTGAGATCAGCACTACCGCTGGTAATCTGATTCTGGATTCTGCTGGTGGTGAAGTTTCGGTTGATGATAACCTGAGTGTCACTGGCACTTCTTATAGTGCGGGTCAACTGACTGTTGGCAATAGCATTCTGCTGAATGCTTCTAATCAGCAATTCCGAGTTAGAAGTCTCCTTGTGGATCGCTTCACGATTGACTCTGACAATGGTAATACCTTTATTGGAGGCACTCTGAATGTTGAAGGTGCTTCTGTAATTGACGATACTCTGAATGTTACTGGTGCAACTTCGCTTGACAGCACACTCACTGTTGATGGTATTACAAGAATTGATAATACTACCAACACAACCAGCCTTCCTGCACTCTTCACTCCTAGCGGTGCTCTTAGAGTTGCTGGTGGTGCTTCATTTGCTGGTAACGTTGCTTTTGGTGGAGACATTCAGATCTATGGTGACTTCACGGTTGATGGTAATCAGGTCAGCAAAGGTAATCAGGAATTCTCTGGTCGTGTTGAATTCTCTAAGAATGAAACACCAACTCGTCTAATTGCTAATGCACCTATCATGGTGACTAACGGTGGTATCACCGTATACGAAGATTCCTTCTTCGGTGAAGATATCTTTATTGGTCCTGATCAAGGCACTACTATTTCACTGTTTGGTGCTACGGGTAATATTACTGCAACTGGCACTGTTTCTGCTGCTACCTTCTCTGGGGTAACAGGTAACATCTCTACAATCAACACAACGTCTAATGTCAACGTTGGTGGATCTATCATTGTCCAAACCAACAAGTTTATCGTTGCTGGTGCTACAGGTAATACAGATATTGCGGGCACCCTGGATGTTGCTGGACGCACAATTATTGATGATACTTTCAATGTAACAGGTGCTGTTGATCTTGATAGCACGCTGAATGTTGATGGTGCTTCCACATTCAACAATACAATTACTCAAAACAGCACAACCAGATTCAATGACAACGTTGTGCTGCAGGGTGCATCTAAGACTCTGCAACTTAACAACGGATCTGGCACCACTAAGATTGAGTTGCAATCCACAACTGGTAACATCACTGCTGGTGGTCTGACAACTACCAACACTCTGGCAGTAACTTCCAACAGCACTATTGGTGGCACTCTGGGTGTTACGGGTCAGATTACTGGTAATGTCACTGGTGACCTGACTGGTACTGCAGATAAGTCTAACCTTGTCAATATCACTGAGACTGCAACTTCCAACCTTACATACTATGTGCCCTTTGTTTCCACTAATACTGGTTACACTGAGGTCCGCACAGACTCACAAAACCTTACCTACAACCCCAGCACCAACACTCTGACGGTTAACAACTTTAAGTCTGTAACTGACTTTGAAATTCAAGGTAACTTGAATGTCACAGGGACGATTACATTCTTCAACTCACAGGTTGGTAGTATTGCTAACCACGATACTGATGCTCTGGCGGAAGGCGTCAGCAACCTCTACTTCACTGATGAGAGAGTTGACGATCGTGTTGCTGCACTGGTGCAGGGTGGCACTGGTATCTCTGCTGTATATAATGATGCAGGAAATCTCCTGAATCTGGAGGTTGACTTTGGTGAGATCAATACAGATAACCTGACCGAAGGCGTCAGCAACCTCTTTACAACTGCCGATCGCACTCGTAGTCACTTCACATACGGCACAGGCATTCAACTGGTTGGTGCTGATCTTTCGATTGCATTTAACGAGTTTAATACTGATTCTATTGTCGAAGGTAGCTCCAATATCTTCTTCACACAATCTCGTGCTCGCGGATCATTCAGTGCATCTGGTGATCTGTCATACAATGCATCTACGGGTGACTTCAGTGTTACTACATTCAAGACTGCTGATGCTCGTAATTCAGTTTCTGCATCTGGTGATCTGGCATACAATGCATCCACTGGTGTCTTCTCATTCACTGAGAGGACAAATGCTGAGGTTAGAGCACTGATCAGTGCATCTGGTGATGTTTCCTACAACAGCACAACAGGTGTTATTTCTTACACCACTCCTAGCACATCTGGTATTACTGAGGGCACAAACCTTTACTTCACTAATGAGAGAGTTGACGATCGTGTTGCTGCTCTGATTAGTGGTGGTACTGGCATCTCTGCTTCCTATGATGACGCAGGCAACCTGCTTACTCTGAGTGCAGTCCCTGCTGACATTAACACCGACAACTTGACTGAGGGTAGCACCAATCTCTTTACAACTGCTGCTCGCACAAGATCTCACATTAGTGCATCTGGTGATATCTCCTATAACAGCACAACAGGTGTTTTCTCGTATACTGCACCTACATACGCGACAGTCGCCTCTACAGGCGCTTACAGCGACCTCTCAGGCACTCCTGTGTTGGCAACTGTTGCCACCAGTGGATCTTATAATGATTTGAGTAACCTGCCCACTCTGGGCACGGCTGCAGCTACTAACAGCACTGCTTACGCAACTGCTGCTCAGGGCACACTTGCAGATTCTGCTGTCCAACCAGGAGATTTGGCAACTGTTGCTACCTCTGGGTCTTACAATGACTTGCTTAACCTGCCTACGCTCTTCTCTGGAGCATATGCAGATCTGACTGGCAAACCCACTCTGGGTACTGCCGCTGCTACCGACAGCACTGCATATGCAACTGCTGCTCAAGGTAGCACTGCAGATGCTAATAATACTGACATTGATGACATCTATACCGCTCTTAATGCGATCGGTAACGATGCTGGTATTACAACTGTTGCCCAACTCAAGGCTGCTCTCGCTGCTCTCACTCGCTGATAACCAATGGCAATCCTAACAACTAAAAACGAATTAGCGGCGTATTGTAAGCGCCGCCTCGGTGATCCTGTCATCGAAGTAAACGTCTCCGATGATCAAGTAGATGATGCTATCGATTACACACTGCAGAAATTCCAACAGTTTCATTATGATGGATGTGAGCGTGTATATCTGAAGCATCTGATTACTCAGGATGTAGTTGATCGTGCTAAGTTGACAACAAATACTACCTCCAAAGCAGGTAATGATGTTTGGGGTGAGGGTAACGGATACATTGAGATTCCTGATCATATTCTGTCAGTTGAAGGTCTCTTCTCATTTACTGATAAGGGCACATCAAATATCTTTGATATTCGTTATCAGATGAGACTGAATGACCTGTATGACTTTACGTCAACTCAGTTTTATCATTACTACATGATCCAGCAGCACCTGGAGACGATTGACTTCCTCCTGGAAGGAATGAAACCCATTAGATATAGCGCGGTCCAAGATCGTCTTTATATTGATTTTGATTGGGGTGCTGACGCACTTGTTGGTCAGTATCTGGTTATCAAGGCATATCGTGCTCTTGATCCTGCAACATGGAATGAGATCTATAATCAACTGTGGGTCAAGGATTATGCCACTGCAAAGGTTAAGAAGCAGTGGGGACAGAATCTCACCAAGTTTAATGGTGTGCAAATGCCTGGTGGCATCACACTGAATGGTGAGATGATTTATAACGATGCTGTTGAGGAGTTAAAGATCCTCGATGAGCAACTTCGCTCCCAATGGGAATTACCACCTCTGGACATGATTGGCTGATATGGCACTCAATCCTTACTTCACTCAAGGCACTACAGGTGAGCAGGACCTTACAGAGTCCCTGGTCATCGAGCAGATTAAGATGTTTGGAAAAAACATCTACTATGTGCCCAGGACCCTAGTTAAAGAAGATACTATCTTTACTGAGGACACTCTGTCTCAATTTAATGATGCATTCGAGATCGAAGCATACATTGAGGATGCATCAGGTTTCCGTGGTGATGGAGACATGTTTAGTAAGTTTGGGGTAAGGATCTCCGATCAATGCACTTTTATTGTCTCTAGGAAGAGATTCACTGAAGCGGTTGATGATAATGCCACACTTATTGTGGAAGGTAGACCTAATGAGGGTGACCTGATTCACTTCCCTTTGGCAGGTAAGACCTTTGAGATTCAGTATGTAGAGCATGAAGTCCCCTTCTTCCAACTAGGAAAGATCTATACTTGGGGTCTTCGTTGCGAGCTGTTTGAATACAGCGATGAAGATATCGATACTGGCATTGCAGAGATCGATGCCATTCAAACAAACTTTGCTGCATCTATTAAACTTATCCTGGATCCTGGTGGCACTGGAGATTTTGTAGTTGGCGAAGAGATCGTTGGGGATCTGTATCGTGCATTCGCTACGGCAACTATCACAGGTGATGCAGTTACTGGCGTAACTATCACTGATGGTGGTCAGCATTACACAAATGCAATTCCACCTGCAGTGACATTCACAGGAGGTGGTGGCAATGGTGCTGCGGGTGTTGCTACGGTTAATAGTAACGGGATTGTTACTGGCGTGTCTATCACAAGTGGTGGCACTGGTTATACTTCTGCTCCTACCGTTTCCATCGACTACTCACCAAAGGACAATAGAGCAGAAGTCAAGTCTTGGGATTCATCGACCAGATCTCTCCAAGTAATCAATCGCTCTGGCACATTCAATACTGGTGAGACCATTAAAGGTCTGACATCAGGTGCTCTCTGGAGTCCTGAGTCTTATAATACACTAAATAATACAAATCTGGATGACACGATTGATCAAAACTTCAACATTGAGTATGAAGCAGATGAGATTCTTGACTTCACAGAAGTAAACCCATTTGGCGAATTTGGTAACGCAGACTAATGCTAGGCACTTACTCATATCACGAAATTATCAAGAAGACGGTCGTCGGATTTGGCACCCTCTTCAATAACATTGAGCTTCGTCGTACGAGCGGCGGTGAAGTAGTAGAGGTAATGAAAGTGCCTCTTGCATATGGTCCTAAGCAGAAGTTTCTTTCTCGTCTTCGTCAAGTAGGAGACCTTACTCAGAAGGATCAAGTCCAGATTACTCTTCCTAGGATTTCGTTTGAGATCAGTGGAATCTCATATGATTCTTCAAGGAAGGTATCACCTACACAATACATTCGCAACACTACAGCGGAAGGGAAGCAGGTGAAGATGTATGCTCCCATTCCATATAATATCAATTTTGAGCTAGCAATTCTTGCTAAGAATCAGGATGATTCTCTGCAGATCCTAGAGCAAATCCTCCCTTACTTCCAACCCAGTTTTAATATCACCATGACATTGGTGCCTGAGTTGGGAGACAAAAAAGATTTCCCAGTAACACTCAATTCGATTGATTATCAGGATGAGTATGAGGGGGATTATGACACTCGTCGCACACTGATATATACTCTGCAGTTTGTTGCCAAGACCTATCTGTATGGTCCTGTCAATGATGCAACCAATGAGGTCATCAAGAAGGCGATTGTTGACTATGCAACCAAGATCGACGTTAACGCTCCTCGTGAGGTCCGTTACACAGTCGAGCCTGATCCAATTAGTGCTGGTCCAGAGGATGACTTTGGATTTAGTGAAATGACTAGCTACTTTACCGATGCAAAACAATACAACCCCGTCACAGGACAAGACGAAGAAATTTGATGGAATTGAGGATGCTTTGGATGTGGAGACTGCAATAGTCCCTACAGAAGAAGCACCTATCCAGAAAGCAGATGAATTCGTTACTGCTACTAAGGAGCAGTTGAAAAAGGATTATGAATACACTCGTGGCAATCTCTACTCACTAATTGAGAAGGGGCAGGAAGCAGTTGATGGCATTCTGGAATTGGCACAGGAGTCCGATCAACCTCGTGCTTATGAGGTTGCTGGTCAGTTAATCAAGCACATTGGTGATGTGGCGGATAAATTGGTTGATCTGCAGAAGAAAGTTGCAGAGATTGAGAATCCGAAGAAGACCAAAGAAGTCAATACTACAAACAATACTATGTTTGTAGGTAGCACCGCAGACCTTGCTAAATTTCTAAAAGCACAACAAGATAAATAACATAGTAGGAGCAACCTTAGTAAAATGACAGCATTTATTCCCGTCGCTCATCATGGCGATTTTCTTGATAACTCAGACACAGTTGTGACCAGTAATGGTCTAACCGTGAAGACTGGCGTGTATCGTATCACTAATGCTGCTGCCCGAGCATGTCACTTCTCCTGGGGTGGTGCTCCTAATGCTGGCACTGATGCGCTGCATGTCAATGTAGTTGCTGGTGGCGAAGTGTATGTGAAACTTGCTGCTCCTAAGGGTGTGAGAATCACTGGTGCTACTGCTGCTAACCCCTGTGTCCTGACTGTTGGACAAGGTGGCACTCCTGCACATAACATTGTGGTTGGTGACTACATCACTATCACCGAGTCTTCGGTTGCTGCCTACAACGTGACTCATGCTGAGGTTACTGCTGTCACCAATACAACGATCACCATTGCTTCTGATCAGTCTGCTAGTGCTGCATTCACTGGTGAGGCACAGGTGAGAAACAGCATCAAGATTTCCTTCCAAGGCGACAGCACCAATGGTCTGACCGCTCACTTGGATGAGGTACAATTGCTCGGTTGATCATGCCTGCTAAGTCAATCAAACAACAGAGATTCTTCGGAATGGTTAGAGCAGCACAGAAAGGTGAGGGAGCGTCATCACCTGAGGTTGCCCAAGTTGCTGCCAGCATAAAGAAGAAAGACGCCAAAGATTTTGCTTCCACCAAACACAAAGGACTACCAATGAAGAAAGAAGAATTTGATCTGGAAGAGGGTATGTCTCTCAAAGACTTTAAGGCAAACCGCAGAAAACTGAAGCGTAAAGAAGCTTCCACCGATGCCAAGAAGAGAGGGCACGTTGGTAAAGAATGGTATAACAGCGGTAGGACCTATTCTCCCGATGAGGCGAAGAGAGGTCGTGCAAATATGGATGATGAAGAAAGATCTACAAGACATCGTAGTGCTGTAGACCCTGATGCTGAAGATAGTGATTACTCAGCAGATAAGACTAAGAATCCCAAGAAACTTCGCAAGCAAAAGGCAATGGGCGAATCAATGATTAACGAAGAAGATTACGATCGCATGAAAGACCGCCGCATGGAGCGTGGTGGTGTTGGTGGAAACAATCGTTACGATCGTCCCCCTGCAAAGAAACTGAGCAATGCTGAGCTCGGTATCAAACCTGGCAAGACTCAACTTCAAAAAGATTCTGAGAAGAAGCATGGCAAAGGTGCTTCTGCCCTGGATATTGTGAAGGCACAAATCCGTGCTAAGCATGGTGACAAAGCAATCATGGACACTAAGAAAAAGGCAAACGAAGGTTATGCCCCTGGTGATGTAGATCAGAAGGTTGGTGCAGTAACTGCTATCCCCAAGTCTGAGCGTGATGCTGCTAAAGAAAGACTTCTGAAGAAGGCAGCAGCAAAGCGTGCAGCACTTAAGAAGGAAGAGGTC
>Ga0222714_10005811_pt1 | contig 11608 bp, 12 predicted proteins | sample C33_3DmetaG_FD_165048 | JGI IMG/M metagenome (GOLD analysis project Ga0222714, IMG submission 165048) | Estuarine water microbial communities from San Francisco Bay, California, United States - C33_3D | ecosystem: Environmental > Aquatic > Marine > Unclassified | place: USA: California... | reverse complement strand
GAAGCGAAGAAGACCGGCCGCCCGCTCGCCCCGCTCTACGGCGATGAGGTCGAAAAGGCCATCCACGAAGTCGCCAACCCCTCGCCCAAGGTCGCAGCCCTGTTGAACGAGGCGATGAACCCCAAGGAAACGGTGAAGGACCTTCACCACACCGGCCCCATCACCCAGCTCAAGAACGACGGGCGCGAAATGATGCTCAACCATCAGGGCAAGGAAGTCTCGGCCAAGATCTCCGGCTCGCGCACCAAGATCAGCGTGGGCGGGAAATCGGCCAAGCGCAAGGACGTCAAGGTCGGCATGAACTGCACCTTCGTTTATCTGCGCGAAGGGGCCGAAGCCAAGGAAGTGAACTGCAAGTAAGCTTCCAGCGCCGAACAAAAAAAGGGGAGGACGTTGTCCTCCCCTTTTCGTTTGCGCGATTGATCGCCTACTTGGCGAGGATGATGTCCTGCGCCTGCTTCTTCTGCGCGGGCGTCAGGCTCGCCACCACCGACAGCACCTTCTTGCGGGTCGCTTCCGCATCCTGGTAGGCGATATAGCGGTTGGTCTTTTCGCCCTCTGCGACCAGCTTTTCATCGGTCAGTGCCTTCTTCACGCCGTCCTGAAGGAACTTGAGGCGGTCGGCAGGCACCGTCGGCGCGGTCACGAGGATACGTCCGAGATCATCAAGGGTGGCGCGGAAGTCGAACCACCAGGCCTGCTCGGACGACAGCTTGGCAAGTTCGAAGATCGTCGGCAGGTCCTTGAAGAAGCGCGATTTCTCGCGCGACATGGTAGCAACCGCCGTGGCGCCCTTGGAGCGGACGTAATTGTAGGCAGACGTATCGGACACGTACATCGCATCCATCTCGCCCTGGGTCACGGCCAGCGCCGCGGCCTTGCTGCCCTTGTAGCCACGCACGATGCGGCAGTTGAGCTTGAGGGTGGCACAGGTGATGGCAGCACCGTCGCCGAGGCCGTCGGTAACGCCGGAAGCCGCCCAATTGACGCGGGCGCCGGGCTTCATCGCATCGGCCACGGACTTGATGCTCGATTTCGGACTGACCAGCCAGATCCACGGCGACGACGACACGATGCCGAGATAGTTGAGCTTGCCGAGGTCGTAGCGCACGGCCTTCTGATCGAGAATCTGGCCGAGGGCAGCACCGGTACCGTTGACGATCATCATCTGCAGCCCGTCGCCGCCCGTGGAATAGATGCGGTTCAGGGCCGTGACGCCGCCGGCGCCCGGCTGGTTTTCGACGATCCAGCGCGCACCGGTCGCCTTTTCAAGATGCGGCGCGATCATGCGGGCATAGGCGTCATAGCCGCCGCCGGGTCCGTACCCGACAACGATCTTGCCGACCTTGCCCTTGTAGAATTCGGCGGCGGTTTCAGCGGAAGCGCCGGTAGCGGCGAAAGCAGTCGCCACGGCAACCGCAAGACCCGCGACGAGGGCGCGGGAACGAATAGTGGAAAACATGGAAGGCTCCTGACGGGACGGCGTCCCTGAGGAAATGTCGTCGGGATATCGCAGCCGGTTGTCCCGGTAGCTTCGGTTCTTTGCTTTGGTTTTCATTCCGGGGGAGACCCGGTTCGGCGGTAACCCTAGCACATCGCTAGCTTGCCCGGGAGGGCTTACCCCTCGCCCCGTACGGGCAATTGGACTAGACTTTCGCCGGGCCGCCCAAGACGGCCGCATTCAACCGGAGGAGGCACCCATGGCGCATGTCAGCAAGGTTTTCGACGCCGTCGACCTGAGCAATCCCGAGCGCCCGCGTCAGCGCAAGCTCCTGTCCAAGGAAGACGATCTCCTGATCGCCCTTAACCATTACGCGCCGGGCGCACGCAACGAGTTTCACTATCACAAGGGCACGTCCCAGTCCTTCCTGTGCCTCAAAGGCAAGCTGACGGTACGCACCAAGGATAACGAGGATGCCGAACCCACCGTGCATCACCTCACCGAAGGCATGTGCGTCCTGGTGCCGGGCGGGCAGTATTACCAGCTTCACAATGAAGGCGACGAACCCGCGCTTCTCTACCAGGTGAAGAAGCCCGGCGACGTCATCGTCGTCGCGGGACGCGGCCAGCTCAACAACCGCGATTACTTCACCCGCGACCGCCAGACGCAGACGGCGCTCTAGCCGCGCACACGAAAAAGCCCCCGATGCCGCAAGGCGCCGGGGGCTTTTCTCTTTTCTGGCTATCAGGCAGCCTTGATGTCGCGGATCAACGAACTGATGACCAGCTTCAGCTTTTCCGACTGACGACTGAGGTCGGAAGAGGCCTCAAGAACATCCTTCGCCATGCGCCCGGTTTCTCCGGCCGCCTGGGTCACGCCGCCGATGTTCGAAGAAACCTCTCGCGAACCTTCCGCCGCCTGCTGGACGTTGCTCGGCCAGTTCCAGCGTGGCCTGACGGCCGCGGATGTGGAATTCATCCACGCTGGCGAGATCGACCGTGCGAAGATTTTTGAGATCCTTGCCTGCTGCACTCAGGGCGTCCCGGATCTGTGTCGCCAGATCCTCGGAGCCCGTGTAGTGAGACTCGACGGAATTCGTCATCGACACCCCCATCAACTTGCCGACCAGATCGAAAGGCAACTCTGAACCCGTCAACATGAGACTGGCAACGGCATTTGTTGCGACTGAGATAAAGTGCGGCACCCCGGCCCGAACCGCCCGAGTTATGACAAAATCAATATGCCGCCGGGACACGAGACTTTTCCAGGTTTGATCGTTGAACAAACATGGCAGCTTGCCTAACGTTCCCGGGGCCAAGAGAACGACCAGAGGGATTATTCATGCGCTACCTGCATTCCGCCGTACGGGTCTCCAACCTTGATGAGTCCCTGCATTTTTATTGCGATCTTCTGGGCCTCGTTGTCCTGCGCCGCAGCGACCATGAAAAGGGCCGCTATACGGGCCTCAAGCTGGTGGCACCGGGAGACATGCCGGATGCAGACGGCAAAAACTCGCCCCTGCTCGAGATCGTCCACAATTGGGATGAGAGCGGTTACGCAGGCGGCCGCAACTTCGGCCACCTGGCTTTCGCGGTCGAAGACATCTACGCGCTATGCCAGAAGCTGCTCGACGCAGGGGTGACGATCAACCGTCCGCCACGGGACGGCTACATGGCATTTGTCAGAAGCCCCGACGGCATATCCATTGAACTGCTGCAGAAATCCGGCGCCCTGCCGCCGAAAGAGCCCTGGGCGTCGATGCCCAATACCGGGAGCTGGTGACGAAAAACCCCGCAGCCGGTCGGGCTGCGGGGCTTGTCTGGTAGCGGAGGAGGGACTCGAACCCCCGACACAAGGATTATGATTCCTCTGCTCTAACCAGCTGAGCTACTCCGCCAAGAAGTTCGCGCCAAAGAGGCCGGCGCGGCGAGGAAACAGGCGTATAGGCCGGGGGCGCTGCCCTGTCAAGCCACGAGGAAAAGCAAGGGGTTGCGCGGCTCTCAAGCGGGCTTTCGCGCGCGAATCCAGCCCCCGCCCAGCACGCGGTCGCCATCATAGAAAACGCAGGCCTGGCCCGGCGCGACGCCAAATTCGGGCTGGTCGAAGCGGACCACCGCGCCCTCACCCGCCGCGCACACGGTGGCAGCCGCCGGCACATGGGTATTGCGGATCTTGACCGATACGGCGCGCGGCGCTTCGCCAAGTGGCGCGGCATCGAGCCAGTTGACCTCGGCCACCTCCAGCTCTGCCGTCGCCAGCGCCTCGCGCGGGCCGACGATGACGCGGCGTGCCGCAGCATCGAGCGCGACGACATAGAGCGGGTCCGTATCGGACTGGCGCCCGCCGACGCCAATGCCCCGTCGCTGGCCGATGGTATAGCGGATGATGCCCTCGTGACGGCCGAGCACGGTACCGTCGAGGTGCACGATTTCCCCCGGCGCGGCGCCGCCCGGGCGCAGCTTCTCGATCACCTGGGCGTAATTGCCGTTGGGCACGAAGCAGATGTCCTGGCTGTCGGGCTTCTCGGCCACGCTCAAACCAAAACGCGCGGCGAGTGCCCGCGTCGCCGCCTTGTCCGGCAGGCCGCCCAGCGGAAACCGCAACAGGCCGAGCTGCTCGCGCGTAGTGGCGAAAAGAAAATAACTCTGGTCGCGGGTGGGGTCTGCGGCGCGGTGCAGTTCGGGGCCATTGGCGCCTTCGACGCGGCGCGCGTAATGACCTGTGGCAAGGGCATCGGCGCCAAGCTCGCGCGCGGTCGCCAGCAGGTCGCGGAACTTCACGGTCTGGTTGCAGCGCACGCAGGGGATCGGCGTTTCGCCGCGCAGGTAGGCATCGGCGAAGTCCTCGATCACGTCCTCGCGGAAGCGGCTTTCGTAATCGAGAACGTAATGGGGAATGCCGATGCGCTCGGCCACCGTGCGGGCATCGTAAATGTCCTGCCCGGCACAGCACGCGCCCTTGCGACCGACCGCCATGCCGTGATCGTAAAGCTGGAGCGTCACGCCGACGACGTCATAACCCTGCCCCGCCAGCAACGCCGCCGTCGCCGACGAATCGACGCCGCCCGACATGGCGACGACGACGCGCGTATCGGCGGGCCGCTTGCCCGCCACCAGCGGCGGAACGTCAACCATGGCATCGTTGATGTCGGCGTCGAGGGTCATCGGCTAAACGTCAGGCGTCCTGCATGTTGCGGGTTTCGGCGGGCAGCGAGACGGTGAGGCCGTCGAGTTCCTCGCTCATGATGATCTGGCAGCCGAGCCGCGACGTTCCGGTCAGGCCGAAGGCGAGATCCAGCATGTCTTCCTCGTCCTCAGTCGCTTCCGACAACCTTTCGTAATCTTCCGGCGCGACGATGACATGACAGGTCGAGCAGGCGAGCGAGCCTTCGCAGGCGCCTTCAATATCGACGCCGTTGCGATGGGCGATCTCGAGAACGGACAGGCCGACGGGCGCATCCACTTCCTTGCGGGTCCCATCCTTACTGATAAAAGTCATCTTCGGCATCGTTGTGCTTACCTTTCCTGTGACAAAAAAATCTAGCGGACGGGGGTCTCTGCCCCCGCACGCTCATGAAGCCGCCGCCATTCGGCGATGAAGGCATCGGCATCGGCATCGGTCGAATCGAAACCGAAGCTGACACGAACGGCGCTTTCCGCCACCTCGGGTGCGAGGTTCATGGCGGTAAGAACATGGCTCGGCTCGACCTTCCCGGACGAGCAGGCAGAGCCGGCGCTGACCGCAAGGCCCGCGAGATCGAAGGCCATGACCTGTGTCTCCGCCTTCATGCCGGGCATGGCGATGCAGCTTGTATTGGCAAGGCGCGGCGCGGCGGCGCCGATGACGACGGCACGCTGGCTGGCTGCGCGCACGGCGGCTTCGACCCGGTCGCGCAAGGCGCCCAACCGCGGAATTTCCCTGCCCCCGGCCAGTTCCTTGCGGGCGGCGGCGGCGGCGGCGCCAAAGCCGGCAATGCCGGCAACGTTTTCCGTGCCCGCACGCAGGCCCCGCTCCTGCCCGCCGCCTGCGACCAGCGGCGCAAGCGAGAGGCCGTCGCGCCGGATCAGGGCGCCGGTGCCCTTGGGACCGCCGATCTTGTGGGCGGACAGGCTCATCAGGTCGCAGCCCAGGCTATCGAAATCGAGCGCCACGCGGCCAAGCGCCTGAACCGCATCGACATGGCAGAGCGCGCCGGCACGCTTCGCTAGGGCAACGATCTCGCGCAGGGGTTCGATGATGCCGGTCTCGTTGTTGGCGAGCATGACCGAAACCAGCGTCGGCCCGCCGTCGCAAGGCGTCGCCAGGATGTCCTCAAGTGCCGCGAGATCGACGAGACCGTTCTGATCCACCGGCACCAGCGCGAACGCACCGGTTCGCTCGGCGGCGGGGCGCAGGATCGAGGCGTGCTCGATCGCCGACACAATGACGCGCGCCGGACGCGTGCCCGCAAGGGCAAGGTTATTGGCTTCCGATCCCGATCCTGTGAAGGTCACCTGCATCGGCGCGCATCCGGCAAGCGCCGCCACCTCGGCCCGCGCGCCTTCGACCACGGCCCGCGCCGCGCGGCCCTCGGCATGAACCGAAGACGGATTGCCAGGCAGCAGCAACGCCTCGGCCATGGCCGCGCGCGCTTCGGCGCGCACCGGCGCCGTCGCGTTGTAATCGAGGTAATGGCGCGTCTTTGCCGCCACGTGGATCATCCGTCTTGTCTGGCCTGGTTCATGTCTGGGGAACGGCGCGAATTAAAGCCGCCCGGCTGGAAACGGTCCCGGCTCACTCGGCGGCGGTAACCGCATCACGATGGATCACGCCGGACATGCCGAGAACTTTCTGATTGGCGACATCGGCGAGCGTCACCGCGCTCAGGAACAGATGAATGTGGTTCGACAGCTCTTCCCACAGGTCGTGGGTCATGCAACGGCCCTTGGCACCCTGGCAGCTGACAGGCGATCCCGGTGTGCAACGCGTCGCGCGGATCGGTTCGTCCACCGCGAGGATGATGTCGGAAATGCGCACCGCATCGGCCGAACGCGACAGCAGGTAGCCGCCGCCGGGACCGCGCACCGAACGCACAAGGCCCCCCTTGCGCAGCTTGGCGAAGAGCTGTTCCAGATAGGACAGTGAAATCTCCTGACGCTCGGCGATCTCAGCCAGCGACAGCGGTTTTTCACCGCCGTTGCGCGCAAGATCCGCCATCGCCATCACGGCGTATCGGCCTTTCGTCGTCAGTTTCATTACTCGTCTCCGAAGTCGCAGCATCGCCGGGCCGCCGTTTGGCCCGGCCGGAATTTCAGGAACCGGTCTTGCCCGCGCGCGCCGGATGGTCGGCAACCTCGCGCGCCTCGGCCTCGGCCAGGCGGCGTTCCAGCTCGTCGATGCGCCGCTGCATGACCGTCGCCTGTTCGCACAGGGTGTCGATGGCCTTGGCCACCGGGTCCGGCATGTCCCCGTTCTGGGTGCCGTAGGCGCAGAATTCGAGAGGTACCTCGGTGGTCACCACCTTGGGCCGCGGCTGCACCGGACGCGCCGGGATGCCGACCATGGTGACGCCGTCGGGCACATCCTTCAGCACGACCGCATTGGCACCGACGCGCGCGCCGGGGCCGACCGTGATCGGGCCCAGAACCTGGGCGCCCGCGCCGACAACGACGCCGTCGCCCAGGGTCGGATGGCGCTTGCCGTCGTGCAGCGCCGTGCCGCCCAGCGTCACGCCCTGGTAAAGGGTGACGTCATTACCGATTTCGGCCGTTTCACCGATGACGACGCCCATGCCGTGGTCGATGAAGAAACGCCGCCCGATATGGGCGCCGGGATGGATTTCGATGCCCGTAAGCCAGCGCCCGAGATGGGAAATCCAGCGCGCCAGGCCACGCCAACCCCAGTTCCACAGCCGGTGAGACAGGCGATAGAACATCAGGGCATGGAAACCCGGGTAGGAAAACACTACATCCATACGCGACTTGGCCGCGGGGTCGCGGGCCATGACGGAATCGATGTCCTCGATCAGGTGCTTGAAAACCATGTCGGTCTTTGTGCTATGTTGCGGCCCGCTCAGGCGCGCCAGCGGGGCTCTGAAAACCCACAGGTTCTATCAGGTATTGGGGCGAACTTAAAGGCCAGCCTCGCATTAAACCCGTATTTTTTTTGTCCCTTCCCCCCGCCCAAGCGGGCCGGTGGCCGCCAAGGCCCCGGAAAACAAGCAGGATTTAAGGTGAGTTGATGCCGGAAATCATCTTCAACGGTCCCGAGGGGCGTCTCGAAGGCCGTTATTTTCACAGCAAGATCGAGAACGCGCCCGTGGTCCTGCTGCTTCACCCCCACCCCCAGGGCGGCGGGACGATGAACAACAAGGTTGTCTACAACCTGTTCAACACCTTCACCCAGCGCGGTTTTTCGGCGCTGCGCTTCAATTTCCGCGGGGTCGGCCGGTCCCAGGGCCGCTTCGACAACGGCCAGGGCGAACTGGCCGATGCCGCCGCCGCGCTCGACTGGGTGCAGGCCCATAACCCCGATGCCGCGGGCTGCTGGATCGCCGGTTTCTCCTTCGGGGCGTGGATCGGCATGCAGTTGCTGATGCGCCGCCCTGAGATCGAGGGCTTCATCTCTGTCGCCCCGCCGGCCAACCTCTACGACTTCTCGTTCCTCGCCCCCTGCCCAGCCGACGGCCTGATCGTTCACGGCGACGCCGACGAGTTGGTGCCGATCGACGCGGTCAAGGCGCTGGCGACGAAGCTGTCGGCCCAGCGCGACATCACGGTCAAGCACACGCTGGTGCCGGGCGCCAACCACTTCTTCCAGCAGAAACTGGAAGAGCTCAACCAGATCGTCGGCGAATACGTCGATACGGCGCGCAAGAATATCGAAGCAGCACAGCTCGCGAGCTAGGCACGCACCGCCGCTTTGGGCGGCAGATGCAGGCGCCCGCCGGTTACCGCCGCGCGGGCGCCGGTCGTTTCCGGAAGGCTCAGCGGCAGGCCCCTGAGACTGCGCACGGCGAGATAGGCGAAGGCTTCCGCTTCCAGCGCATCGCCGTTCCAGCGGACATCTTCAACCTGCGCAACGTCAGCACCGACGGCACGCGCGATGCGCGCCAGCAGCACGGGATTATGGCGCCCGCCGCCTGTGGCCAACCAGCGGCGCGGAGCTTCGGGGAAAAATGCGGCGCCGGCGGCAATGGCCTCGGCGGTGAAGGCGGTCAGGGTTGCCGCACCGTCGGCCGCCGACAGGCCTGCGATCTCGGGGGCAAAGGCCAGCCGATCGAGGGACTTGGGCGGCAGGCGGCGAAAATAGGGATGGTCGAGGAGCCGGCCGAGCGCCGCGGCGTCTTCCTGTCCTGCGGCGGCAAGCTTGCCGTCGACGTCGCAAGGCTTGCCCGTATGGGCCAGCGCCCAATCGTCGAGCAGCGCATTACCTGGCCCGGTATCGAAGGCAAGCAGCCGCGGCACGCCGTCGGCGCCGGGGGCGCCGATCCAGGTCACGTTGGCGACACCGCCGAGATTGAGCACCGCCAGCGGCAACTCCAGCTTCGATGCCAGCGCAAGGGCGCGATGGTAGACCGGCACCAGCGGCGCCCCTTCGCCGCCCGCCGCCATGTCGGCGGTACGAAAATCGTTCACCACGGGAGCCGCCGAAAGCCGCGCCAGCAATGCGCCGTCGCCGATCTGGCGGGTGCGGTGCTCCTCGGGGCGATGCCATATGGTGTGGCCGTGAAAACCGATGACGCGGATCGAGCGCGGATCTCCCGTCCAGCGGCGGACCAGCGACCCGATCGCCATCCAGTGGCTTTCGGTCAGTTGCGCCTCGACCAGGGCAACGGCGGCATCGTCGCCTTCACCCCTGATGACGCCGCGCAGGCGGGCGCGGAAGGCATCGTCGTAGGCCAGCGTCAGGGCCGGGCCGACCTCGGCGACGGTTTCGCCATCGGTACGCACAAGGGCTACGTCCACCCCATCCATGGAGGTCCCGCTCATGGTGCCGATGGCCCAGACCGCACGGCCGGGGCCGATGCCCGGCAGCATGCCTTCGCCGTTCAATTTGTACCGTCCTTCCGATCGTGCTAAAGAGCGCCACAAAGCAGCGGCGCCCGCCGAAACCAAGCAGACTCTACGATATGGCCACGGTCAAGAGCGAATTCCTGAACACCCTGATCGAACGCGGCTTCGTTCATCAGTGCACCGACATGGACGCCCTGGACGCGCGACTCGGCAAAGGTGTCGCCGCCGGCTACATCGGTTTCGACTGTACCGCCAACAGCCTGCACGTCGGTTCGCTGGTGCCGATCATGCTGCTGCGTCACCTGCAAAAGAGCGGCCACAAGCCCATCGTCCTGATGGGCGGCGGCACCACCAAGGTGGGCGATCCGTCGGGCAAGGACGAGAGCCGCCAGCTTCTGTCCGAATCGGTGATCGCCGACAACAAGGCAGGCATCCAGAAAATCTTCGACCGCTTCCTTTCCTTCGGCAGCGGTGCCGCCGACGCCATCATGCTCGACAACGCGGAGTGGCTCGACCAGCTCAACTACATTTCCTTCCTGCGCGATTACGGCCGCCACTTCTCGGTCAACCGCATGCTGGGATTCGATTCGGTGAAGCTCAGGCTTGAGCGCGAACAGCCGCTCAGCTTCCTCGAATTCAACTACATGATCCTCCAGGCCTATGACTTCCTCGAACTGGCGCGCCGCCACGACTGCTGCCTGCAGATGGGCGGTTCCGACCAGTGGGGCAACATCGTCAACGGCGTCGAGCTTACCCGCCGCGTCATCGAGCGCGAGGTATTCGGCCTGACCAGCCCGCTGATCACCACGGCATCGGGCGAAAAGATGGGCAAGACCGCGCGGGGAGCCGTCTGGCTTTCGGAAGACCGGCTGGCGCCTTACGACTACTGGCAGTTCTGGCGAAATACCCAGGACGCCGACGCCGGCCGTTTCTTGCGTCTGTTCACCGAATTGCCGCTGGCCGAGATCGCCCGCCTCGAAAAGCTCGCTGGCGCCGAGATCAACGAGGCCAAGAAGGTTCTCGCCCTGGAGGCGACCACCCTCGTCCATGGCAAGACCGCCGCCGAAGCCGCTGCCGATACGGCGCGCAAGACCTTCGAGGAAGGCGCGCTCGGCGAGGACCTGCCCGTCGTCACCATTGATGGCCCGGAGGGCCTGCCGGTGATCGTGTCGATAACCGATGCCGGATTCGCCAAATCGCGCAGCGAGGCCCGTCGCCTGATCGAAGGCGGCGCGGTGCAGTTGAACGGCGAAAAAATTACCGACGTGAATTTTGTCATTCGCCCGCAGAAAGACGAGGGGCGGCTCACGGTCGGTAAGAAGAAAATCGCCCGGATCGTAACGAAGTAGTTCAGCGCGCAGGCGTGGGCGGAGCGGCAGGCGCCCCGGCCGGCGGCGCGGCCTTGGGCGCTGCGTCCTTCTTTTCCGGCTTCTTTTCCGGCGCATCGAAAATGTTGAACAATCCGCGCAGGAAGCCCGGCGTCAGCGTCGCCAGCGGATTGACCGTCACATCCGGATTATCGATGGCCCCGCGCATGGAATAGGTCGCGGCGAAAAGCCCCGATCCCTTTTCCGGGACGAGAATGCGCCCGATCAAGGGCACGTCGGCAAAAACCGAATTCAGCGAATAGGCCGGCACGACCGTGCCGGTGATGTTCATCGTATCCTTGTCGAGATCAAGCCGGCCGTTGGCGGTGAAGCCGACGGCATTGCCGTGCGCGCGCGCGTCCTTGATCTCGATGTCGTCGCCGGTCTTGACGAAGGGCACGTCGGCACGGTCGAAGGCGATGCCCTTTCCCGAGAGCGCATCGAGCAGTCCGGTCAGGGATGCGACGGCCAGCAGCTTGGCAAGGAACGGCGCCTTTTCCATGTGGTAGTTGCGAACCGCGAAATGCCCGGTCAGGGGGCGGCCGGGCTTGGTGTCGTCATATGACCCCTCGATCTTGAGGGTGCCGCCGACCATGTTGTCGGCGATGTCGAAAGCCTTGAGGGCGGCGCCCGCATCCGCGGAAGCGACATTCAGCTTGCGCACCCCGCCCAGCCTGGCAATCGACATGACAAGCGAGGTTCCGGCGGCACCGACCTTGCCGCCGATTTCGAGCGCCTGCCAGTCGGCGCTGTCACGGCGCAGCAGACCGGCAACCGACGAAATTACCGAATTGGGCGAGGCACGC
>Ga0222714_10005806_pt1 | contig 11614 bp, 9 predicted proteins | sample C33_3DmetaG_FD_165048 | JGI IMG/M metagenome (GOLD analysis project Ga0222714, IMG submission 165048) | Estuarine water microbial communities from San Francisco Bay, California, United States - C33_3D | ecosystem: Environmental > Aquatic > Marine > Unclassified | place: USA: California... | reverse complement strand
CCCACGGACGAGGCCTTGGAGCCTGCCTTGACGAATACGCTGACCCCACTCACAACCGAACTGAAACTTATTGCGCGAATCGTCGATCGACCAGGACGCATTGGTGGACATGAGAACACCATTGTCGATAGACGAGATCATGTCATTGAGCGAGGATGAACCCGAGTCCACATTAATATTAGCCATTCGATCCATGGGTGGGCGCCGCCAACTGCTTGCTCGTGCATTGGCTACGGGGTCGAGATGAAAGCCTTTCTGAGCGGCCCGGGCAACCGACAGAGGCGAGCCCAGCGGGCTTTTAAGAATGCCTTTGTCGATAAGGATTTGCTCTTTGGCTGCGTGGGCCATGTCATCGGTGGCATAGCTGGCAAGCTCGGGCCGAGTGGAACCGTGTTGGCCAGGATCAAACCGAACCGTGAGTAAGGGCGAGCCGTACTGGTAATGTCCAAACATATCTAAGGTGACAAAGCTTGTCCCAGCGTAATTTCGTTCATCTCCCAGAATGCGGTCGAGCTCAAGCGGGTGACCAATCGACTCATGAATTTGTAGCATCATCTGATCGGGCATGAGCACAACATCCATCACCCCAGAAGGGCAAGGCGGTGCCAAGGCCAAGGCAATGGCCTCTTCAGCAGCTTGCTGGCAACTCCCTAGGAAACCCATCCGGTCAATCTGTTCATCACCGCCTTGTTGACAGCCCGCCGTAGCGCGACCGCCAAGGTGCCGGACCTGAGAGACACCATTGACCAGCGCTGTAGCCGAGGTAAGCGGGTCGATGAACAAAAACTTCTGGTCGCTCACCAGTTCACCATCGACATAAATGGCCTGCTCCGTAGACTGCTCTTGAAGGCTCACAGTCCAGTAGATAAGTCGACTGTCTTCTTTAACGGAAGCTGCCTCTTGCGCAGCAAGCTCAAGCCAGTCTCTTCGATCATGGGAAACCCTCTCCACGGGTGATCGCCAAACAGCCGAAGTTCGCGGAGCGGGCATCAGAGTGTCGAGGTCAAGCCCCCCGTAGACGCCTTTTCGTTGTGTGAGTCGGGCCAGGTCAAGGGCTCGCCTGGCTGCCTGCAGCAAGCCCTGCTTAGAGACGTTGGGTGTCGCACAAAACCCCAGGCCGCCAGGAAGGGCGACGGTGACCATGGCACCCTCATCAGATCCCATCGAGGGAGGCATCAATTTTGATTTTGCCGTCGAGACAGCAAAGGACCGCGAGACGATATGTCGCACCGACACCCGAGCTTCGTCATCGGACAGCCCAAGTCGAGGAAAAATAGGTTGAAGGTTCTTCACTAAGAAAGGGGTCTGCACAAAGCCTAACGGAGCATAATCGGTTCACCGTCTCATTACGATACTTTTACCTACTGAAGCACCAAGTTTATGACAGATACCTTGTTTCAAACCACGCAAGATGCAGTGCCAAATTGCACCGCTGCAGCGGACACTAATCTTCTTGCTGGCTTAAAACGACATTGACGAACACAGTAACTCGCGCTGACTCCCGTCTGAAATATAAATACGGATCGATTCAAGGGCATAGGCGAACGGCCTGCAACCTTTTTATCGTCGCATCCACCCTACTATTTTCCATACCAGCCCATGCTCTAACAGTATGGGTTGGCGAGTTTCCCAACGCCACTGTCGAGCCACCATCGCCATGGAGGGTCGTGCAGATCGACAAGCGTATCAGGCCGACTGTTTATCGCACGCGGGAATGGGACGGAGTAAAGGCCATCGAAGCACGGGCATCAGCGAGCATGGCCTTACTGGCGCGTCCAGTTGAAATTAATTTAAACAGCACGCCCGTCTTATGTTGGCGCTGGCGCGTTCAAGCCGCCTTGGCAAATGCAGATCTCAATCAAAAGTCGGGCGACGACTATGCCGCGCGTGTCTACCTGGCACTGCGTTTACCGCCGGAACTTATGGGATTAGCTACCCGCACGAAGCTACGACTGGCCAGAGCCCTACATGGCGAAGAGGTGCCAGACGGCGCTATCAACTATGTCTGGGATAACCGCCACCCAGTCGGTACCCGTCGGCCTAACGCTTACACCGCTCTTACTCAAATGGTTGTGCAACAGACTGGTGCGGAAAAAGCTGGCGAATGGGTCAGCGAGCGGGTCAATGTGCAAGATGAAATTCGTCAAGCGTTTGGAACTGAGCAGGCGAGACTAACGTCAATTGCTGTTGCCAGCGACACCGACAACACGGGCGAAACAGCGCTAGCCGGGTTTGCCGACCTGCATTTTGTGGGGGCCGATGAAAGCTGTGATTTTCCTGAAATTCTCAAGCAATGAACCGCTAGTAAAGGGCGAGCTAGTTTAGGTCTGTACGTCCTAACGCTATGCCTGACTTTTTCTAGCGAGCTCTCGCTCTGCAAGCAACACGCGTTCTTCGTTAGAATATTCATCACACCGGCTTGATCGGTCGGGAGCGCGCAGGTAGTCTGCACGTCGCCTTACTGAGAAAAGCGTTCGGTAATGACGGAAAGTCAACCAGGTTACCAGCACCATTGTAATGAGAGCTATGTGACCAGCCATGTTGTAACCAATGGTTAAGAGTTCTCCAGAGTACAGCCCAAAAGCCAAACACCAGAAACAACTAAGCAAAATCATCGCAAGATATTTCGTCTGGACAGGTACAACTTTTAACGCGTTCCGATCCACATTTAAAAGATCAGGGAAAGCTTTGAATAAAATCCAGAAAAACTTAAGAATACTAAGCTTGGAGATCCTATAGGAATTAAGCAGGGCGTGACGATTTTCTTAATACTTCCCTCGGGCTTGGTGAGCGTGCAGGCTCGAAGAATTGCCTTCTTATTAGCAACAAAGAAGCGTTTGAATCGCTCACAGGTACCTTAACATCGTTAGCCGAAGGTTTACCCACTTAGACCGACGCCCTGCTATGACCCCTCCTTAAAAAGGCAGTGTGGACGTGGGCTGAAGACTTATTCACCCTATACTTACAGCCTTAGTTAGGTAATCACCCTTAATTACCCAATTTGCAAATTCACGACGCTCAGACCCTGGAGGTATCTGCACACCATGCATAGTCGAAAAGTTCATCGAACGAGTTAAGGCATGACCGTTCACCCACTTGAAGGCCTGCATTGCGGCGCGTGTGTCAAAAAAGTTGAAGCCGCCTTGGCACCCTTTGCCGCCGAGGTGTCGGTGACACTGCAGCCTATGCAGGTAACGCTCACGAAGCCGAACGCCGAGTTTGTCACTCTTCAACAGGCGGTTGCTGCTGCCGGAAAATACAGGCTTCTTGCCGAGACCGGCTCGACGGTTCAAGCCCGTGTCACCACGCCCTCTTCAAAAAGCCCTGGCTGGCAGACCTTGGCGGTCTATCAGCCCTTACTACTTATCCTGGCCTACATACTTGGCGCCAGTGTCTTGGTGCAGATTGGACTCCATGGTCTGCAAGGGGTAGATGCCATGGAGACCATGCGTTACTTTATGGCTGGGTTCTTCCTGGTCTTCTCATTTTTTAAGTTGCTCAATGTCAACGCCTTTGCGAAGGCCTATGCACAGTACGATCTTCTTGCAGCAAGGTGGCTAGGCTGGGGTCGGATTTATCCCTACGTTGAGCTCGCCCTCGGCGTGGCCTACCTCACTAACGCGAGCCCAATAATCACATACTGGGTCACCATCGTTATCATGTCCTTCTCGGCCATTGGCGTTATTCGAGCAGTGGCTGGCCGAACACAAATTCAGTGTGCTTGTCTGGGCACAGTCTTTAACCTTCCGATGAGCACGGTCACCATTGTGGAAGATGTTGGCATGGTGGTGATGGCCATTGTTATGATTTGGCTGGCCTAAAGAAAAAGGCTGCGAAAACGCGCCACCATCATGACCGACCATGCCCAAACCCTCCCCCTGGCGGGCATAACCGTAGTTTCACTTGAGCATGCCATTGCCGCGCCCTTTGCCTCACGACAACTCGCAGACCTGGGGGCGCGTGTTATTAAGGTTGAACGTCCAGGCGAAGGCGACTTTGCAAGACGGTATGACGCGCGCGTGGACGGCCTGGCCTCTCACTTTGTCTGGGTCAATCGTTCGAAGGAAAGCCTCACGCTCGATCTCAAGAACGAGCTTGCAATGTCGGCGCTTCACAGGCTTCTACAGAAGTCTGATGTCCTGCTTCAGAACCTGGCGCCAGGTGCGGCGGCCCGTATGGGACTTTCTTATGACCAACTCAAGGCTCTGTTTCCCCGGCTTATCGTTTGTGATATTTCCGGCTATGGCGCCGACGGCCCCGACCGAGATCGAAAGGCCTACGACCTGCTCATTCAGAGTGAGGCAGGGTTCTTGTCCATTACCGGAACCCCCGAGAGCCCAAGCAAGGCAGGCTGTTCCATTGCCGATATTGCAGCTGGTATGTATGCCTTTAGCTCCATTCAATCAGCCCTGCTTCTACGAGCAAAGACAGGGCAAGGCAGTGGAATTGATGTCAGCATGCTCGAGTCGCTGGCGGAATGGATGGGCTATCCGCTTTATTACAGCTATAAAGACGCGCCACCCCCAGAACGTGCAGGCGCCTCGCATGCCACCATTTTCCCTTATGGCCCCTTTAGGGCAGGAGACGGTCGCAGTGTCATGCTGGGCCTACAGAACGACAGGGAGTGGCTTGCCTTTTGTGAAAAGGTTTTACAAGACAGCTCGCTTGCCCACGATGCGCGCTTTCAAACCAATGCTCTGCGTAGTGCAAACCGAGCAGAGCTTACCGGCCTAATTGAACAGGCCTTTTCTGGCTTTTCGGCAGCCCAAGTGGCGACAAAGCTTAATGAAGCGGACATTGCCAATGCCAATATGAACAACATGCACGACCTCTGGAGCCATGAACAACTAAGAGCCCGTAATCGGTGGGTTCCGGTGGATACCCCAGTGGGGCCTGTGCCCGCGCTTAAGCCCCCGGGTCGCAGCACGGCCTATGAGCCCCGCATGGATGCCATCCCTGCAGTAGGTGCGCAGACCGACGCCATTCTGAAAGAATTGGGGTTCGACTCATCAACCATAAAGCGCCTGCGCGCAGCCAAGGCCATTTAATTCATGAACGCTTCGACACCCAGTTCAGTTTTTAATCCTACCGCTGCGCTTGCTCAGTTTGCCTCTCAGCTGCGAGCCAGCAACATACCCGAGGCCGTCTTTCGGCGCTGTGAAGATCTTTTTGTTGACTGGACCGCGTCTGCCCTAGCGGGCTACAACGCACGGGCGGTCAGCGCCATTCGCGACGTCGCGCTTGGCCAAGGGCCGGGGTCCGGTCCCAGCGAAATTCTGGGTGGCCTTGAAACCAGCTCCCCCTTCTGCGCGGCTATGGCCAATGCAGCCGCCTCGCATGTGGTGGAACAGGACGACCTGCATAATGCCTCGGTGCTGCACCCCGCCACGGTGGTCTTCCCCCCTGCTCTTGCAACGGCGCAGTCCCTAGGGATAAGCGGACGGGAATTCCTAACCGCCTGTGTAGCGGGTTACGAGGTTGGCATTCGAGTCGGCGAGTTTCTTGGTCGATCTCACTACAAAACATTTCACACCACAGCAACTGCTGGAACCTTAGCGGCGGCCGCTACGGTAGGACGTCTTCTACAGCTCTCGCCGTCGCAGATGCTTCATGCCTTAGGCTCTGCGGGTACCCAGGCGGCTGGTCTCTGGGCCTTTCTGCGCGATGCTGCAGACTCCAAGCAGCTTCACACGGCGCACGCAAGCGGCGCAGGCCTAATGGCTGCCTTCATGGCTCAGAAGGGTCTCACGGGAGCGCAAGACATTCTTACAGGCCAGCAGGGCATGGCCCAAGGTATGTCAAGCGATGCAGACCCAGGCAGACTCACCGATCGATTCGGCGATCGCTGGGCTCTTATGGAGACCTCGTTCAAATACCATGCCTCCTGCCGCCACACCCACCCTGCCGTCGATGCCTTATTGAAGGTCCTAAAAGACCATGCACTGAACCCTTCTGAAATTACAAGTGTGGTGGCGCGTGTTCACCAAGGCGCTCTTGATGTTCTGGGCCCAGTCACCAACCCACAGACGGTCCACCAGAGTAAATTCTCGATGGGAACGGTGTTGGCCTTAGCCGCCCACTATGGCTTTGCGGGCCTTCCCGAATTTGAATCTCACTTTAACGATGAGAGCACCATTGCCTTTCGTAACCGGGTCACTATGATGCTCGACCCCGAGGTCGATGCCGCCTACCCTGCCAAATGGATTGGAAAGGTCACCGTGACAACGAAAGGTGGCCAGGTTCTTGAAGGTCGTGTCGATGACCCCAAGGGCGATCCGGGCAACACCCTAAGCCGCAAGGAACTCGAAGAAAAAATGCAGCGCCTATCGGACTACGGAAACCGCCTTAATAAGGATGCAACCAACCGACTTTTAAGCCGGTTATGGGCCACAGCCACGCTTGGTCGCCTTGATCGCTTAATACCCAAAGACGACCTTCACCCTTAATACGTCTTGCCAAAGCTTATTCACACCTTATTCAAACGAGCGCGGCAGCCCAAGCAGGTGCTCTGCAACGTAGGAGTAAATTAAGTTCGTTGAAATAGGTGCCACCTGGTAAAGCCGAGTCTCTCGAAACTTTCGTTCGATATCGTATTCGCAGGCAAAGCCAAATCCTCCGTGGGTCTGCAGGCAAATATCTGCCGCCTCAAAAGACGCCTTCGCAGCCAGGTACTTGGCCATGTTGGCCTCTGCGCCGCACGGCTTTCCCGCATCAAAGAGTTCGCAGGCTTTGAATCGCATTAGGTTTGCTGCCTCTGTTTCGATGTAAGCCTGGGCAATGGGGAACTGGACGCCCTGATTCTTGCCAATGGGCCGTCCAAAAACCACACGCTCGTTGGCATAACGACGGGCCTTGTCAATGCACCAGTAGGCATCGCCAATGCACTCGGCAGCAATCAACGCACGCTCCGCATTGAGCCCATCAAGAATGTACTTAAAGCCGCGTCCCTCTTCGCCAATGAGGTTGTCTGCAGGCACCTCAAGGTTGTCAAAAAAGACCTCGTTGGTCTCGTGATTCACCATGTTCCGAATGGGCCTAACGTCCATGCCTTTGCCCATGGCCTGTCGAATATCGACCAGAAAGACACTCATGCCCTCACTTTTCTTCGCTACTTGGTCAATGGGAGTTGTTCGAGCCAGAAGAACCATAAGATCTGAATGCTGAATTCTAGAAATCCAGACCTTTTGGCCATTCACAATGTATCGGTCACCCTGCTTGACCGCCGTGGTCTTTAGCTTCGTTGTGTCGGTTCCGGTGGTGGGCTCGGTAACAGCCATGCTCTGAAGCCTAAGCGAGCCGCTGGCAATCTGAGGAAGGTAGCGTTTCTTCTGCTCGTCAGAACCATGGCGCAGAATCGTGCCCATGTTGTACATCTGGCCATGGCAGCTTCCTGCATTTCCGCCGCAGCGGTTAATTTCTTCCATAATGACAGAGGCTTCTACAAGCCCAAGCCCCGAGCCCCCGTATTCGACTGGAATTAGGGCAGCAAGCCATCCCGCCTGGGACAACGCATCCACAAAACGCTCTGGATAACCGCGCTCCTCATCAACCGCCTGCCAGTACTTTGAATCGAACTGGGAGCAAAGATCGCGCAAGGCCTCTCGCATATCTTGATGGGCATCAACCGTGGGAATATCGTGCAAAGTCCTTCTCCAAATAAGGGTAAACGACGGATTTCTCTGTTGATTTAAGTATGTTCAATACTCGCCGAGGCTGTCATGGTCAAAGACCCATGCGCGTTTTCTGCCCAAAGCTCGTAATGGCCTTTGCCTGTAGCCCTTCCGCAAAGCTTTAAAGGCTCACCTTCAATCATGGGTAGAAGAGCCTTAAACCTGAAGGACAGCCATATTGCATCGGGCCTGTGCTCGCGTAGTAATTCAGCCAGCAGGGTTGCCACTAAGGGGCCATGAACAATAAGGCCCGCATAGCCTTCGTCTTCCATGGTGTAGCGGCGGTCGTAATGAATGCGGTGACCATTAAATGTTAGGGCGGAGTATCTAAAAAGAAGCACGTTGTCTGGCACGAGGCTGCGACTAAATTCAGAAGGCTCCAAGGGCTGAGAATCACTGAAACTCTTACCTAGACTTCCAGGCAAGGAATGACCTCGATAGACAATGTCGTGAACCTCTTGCATCGCTACCCCGGCAGCGTCTGAAATTTCATGCAAGACCTTTACAAAAACCAGCTCACCAGACTTGCCTTGCTTTTGCTCAATACTTTGAATGCTCGAAAGTCTGCGCACCTTGGTGCCCAGCTGAAGGGGTCGGTGCCAACGCAAATCACCGCCCGCCCACATACGCCTTGGAAGCGAAACTGGAGGCAGAAAACCCCCGCGATGCGCGTGGCCGTCAGAGCCTAGTTCAGACTGCTTTGCATACGAGAGAAAATACAGCCAATGCCAAAGAGCCGGTAGGGCATCGCCTTCTGCAAAGCGCTGGTCGTGATCAAGCGCGGCTGCAAGGGCATTGGCAGGAAATAAGGTAAGTTGGTCGTTATGGCTTTCCTGACGACCGAGCCATTCATTCAGGGTAGCGATGGTAGGAGGGGTCTGGGGCTTACTCATGCTTTATTATCCTGCTCTGGATCTAAAAATCTCTTAAGTTCGAGAGGCCTTGGCTCTACACGCTCCAGCGGCGAACATATCAAAGTATTTAAGCCTTTTCATTGCTTTTCCCGTATTGTTTCGAAGTCAATCAGACCAGACAAGGACGCCCCTTTCTATGCATAACCGGCTAGAACCTTGGCAGGCCGAGCTTTTCCTTCGCGCCGACCGACCAAGCGGGCAGACGAGGGTCCGTAAGCTGCATGCAAAAGGTCCTCTGCAAATACAAAAGATCCTGTACCCAGAGGGCGCGGGCATTGCCCATTCCTTCGTTTTGCACCCGCCCTCCGGAATCGCTCAAGACGACCAGCTTCGTATTGAGATTTCAGCCAGCGAGGCAAGTCATAGTGTTTACGCGACCCCTGGCGCAACGCGCTGGTACCGGTCCTTCCCAGACGCGACTAAGCCAGCTCAGCAAAGCGTCCTTCTCAATGTAAGCCAGGAATCGTCCATTGAGTGGCTTCCGCACGAGAACCTTTATTTCAACCAGGCTTGGGCTCAAAACATTCTCGAGGTTAGGCTTGAGCCCAGCTGCCGTCTTTTAGGATGGGATCTCCACCAGTTTGGCCGCACGAGTTGTAATGAGCCCTGGGTTGACGGTCGTGCTCAGACAATGCTGTCGTTTTATCTTTCAAATAAGCTCCTTTGGACTGAACGGACACACTGGAATTCGGTGCACATGGCAAGTAAAGACGATCATCATCAAATGGCCGGCTACAGCATTACCGGCTCGCTCTGGGCCTTTGGCCCCAAGCTCAACGAGAAGGCCTATGAAGCCTTGGCTGCAAGCCTGCCTTTTGAGCCATCCTGCGTAGCGGGGGTCTCGCAACTTGTTGTTCCAAGCAGCAACAAAGCTCTTCGCACGGGCCCGCAGACCGGCGAACACACCCAAGAAGAGGCGCTTTTGGTCATGCGTCTTTTGTCTAATAATCCAGAGAAGGCGCGGTCGGTCTGCGAACAGACACGAGCCTTCTTGCGACCCCTCATTATGAATTCAGCCGGTTCCGACTTGCGCATCTGGGCAACCTAACTTTCTCGGAGAATCCCATGGACCTAACCCCACGCGAAAAAGACAAACTTCTGATATTTACAGCAGGGCTTCTTGCCGAGCGCCGCCGAGATCGAGGGCTAAAGCTCAACCTCCCCGAGGCCACCGCTTTAATCACCTGTGCAATTTTAGAGGGCGCCCGTGACGGCAGGACAGTGGCAGAACTTATGACCTTAGGCACGCAAATTCTTGCCAAAGACCAGGTGATGCCCGGTGTTGCCGAAATGATTGCCGATATTCAAGTCGAAGCCACCTTCCCGGATGGTACGAAACTTGTCACTGTTCACCAGCCTATCGCCTAATAACCAGGAAAATCGGAGAGACCAACCATGACACCCGGCGAGATCATTCCCGCAGACGGCGACATTGAAATCAATGCTGGCCGTCCTACCCTCGAAGTCACAGTCATCAACCGGGGCGATCGCCCTATTCAGGTTGGCTCGCACTATCACTTCTTTGAGGTCAATCAAGCACTGGATTTCAAACGCCCCAAGACTCGCGGCTATCGACTTAATATCGCCGCTGGCACAGCGGTTCGATTCGAGCCCGGCCAGCAACGCACCGTAACACTTGTGGCCTTAGCTGGCGATCGTCGAGTCTTTGGCTTCCAAGGGCGTGTTATGGGAGATCTGTGATGACGCGTATTTCAAGAAAAGCCTATGCCGAAATGTTCGGGCCCACCGTGGGCGATCGCGTTCGCCTTGCCGACACAAACCTCTTGGTAGAGGTAGAGAAGGACTTCACTGTCTACGGTGAGGAGGTGAAGTTTGGTGGGGGCAAGGTCATTCGTGACGGTATGGGTCAGAGCCAGCGATGCAGCGCAGATGTGGCTGACACGGTCATTACCAATGCGCTCATCATCGATCACTGGGGTATTGTCAAAGCCGACATTGGCATTAAAAACGGACGAATTGCTGGAATTGGAAAAGCGGGTAATCCCGACATCCAACCCGCGGTAACCATTGTTATTGGTCCGGGCACTGAAATTATCGCGGGCGAAGGCATGATCGTAACGGCTGGCGGAATCGACTCTCACATTCACTTTATCTGTCCGCAGCAAATTGATGAGGCCATTTCAAGTGGTGTAACGACCATGCTTGGAGGGGGCACAGGGCCTGCAACGGGAACCTACGCAACCACCTGCACTCCCGGACCCTGGCATATTCAGAGCATGCTTGCTGCAGTCGATAGCTTTCCAATGAACATTGGTTTTCTGGGTAAGGGCAATGCAAGCCTTCCAGAACCGCTTCGAGAGCAGGTGCACGCCGGAGCGATTGGATTAAAGCTGCACGAAGACTGGGGCACCACGCCAGCGGCAATTGACAACTGCCTGTCCGTTGCCGAAGAGTTGGATGTTCAGGTTGCGATTCACACAGACACCTTAAATGAGTCTGGTTTTGTTGACGACACAATCGCAGCCTTTAAGGGACGGACCATTCACACCTTTCACACTGAAGGTGCAGGTGGCGGGCATGCACCAGACATTATTAAGGCCGCCTCTTTGCCCAATGTCCTGCCATCATCAACCAATCCAACCATGCCCTTTACGGTTAATACGGTTGATGAGCATCTCGATATGCTTATGGTCTGCCACCACCTCGATGCTTCTATTGCAGAAGACATTGCCTTTGCCGAAAGTCGCATTCGCCGCGAGACCATCGCCGCAGAAGATATCCTTCACGACCTTGGGGCGTTCTCCATGATGAGTTCGGACTCCCAGGCGATGGGCCGGGTTGGCGAGGTTATCTTACGAACCTGGCAGACGGCCCATAAAATGAAAGATCAGCGCGGGGCACTTAAAGGAGACTCCATGCTCTCAGACAACCAGCGCATCAAGCGCTACATAGCGAAATACACCATTAATCCTGCCATCACCCACGGCATGGGCCATTTAGTTGGCTCCGTCGAGACTGGCAAGCTTGCCGACCTCGTGCTTTGGCGGCCGGCTTATTTCGGCGTAAAGC
>Ga0222714_10005804_pt1 | contig 11617 bp, 10 predicted proteins | sample C33_3DmetaG_FD_165048 | JGI IMG/M metagenome (GOLD analysis project Ga0222714, IMG submission 165048) | Estuarine water microbial communities from San Francisco Bay, California, United States - C33_3D | ecosystem: Environmental > Aquatic > Marine > Unclassified | place: USA: California... | reverse complement strand
GCCGTCTGTTGCATCGCGGAACAAACCAGAATACTTTGTTCCTGATGAAACGTACTTACCATAGAAACCTACGTCAACTACATCTGTTGAGTTGTTCGCAGCCAACTTGATCATCGAGTCATCAACATTGAGAGTTGATGAAGAAATATAAGTTACTGCGCCTTCAACAGTCAGATCACCGTCGATGATTGTAGAACCGCTGATTCGTGTGTTACCAGAAACAGCAAGGTTTGTTCCAACAGTTAGACGACCTGAGTGATTGAAGAACCCTGATGTTGACGGACTTGACTTGACTGCGTAAGTAGAAACTGCATTAGCAACTTCTAGGTATTTGGCAACGTTGAGATTAGCTGTATCCAGAGGAGCCCAATAGACACCAGTTCCAGATGTTCTTAGATAGTAACCAGAAGTTCCTGCCGTATTGTTAGCAACAAGAGTTCCACCAAGTGTTGTATTACCAGAAACCGAAAGGTTTTGAGAAATCGTAGCGCGGCCGCGCATAGTCAATAGAGCAGGCGTGCTATTTGATCCAAAAGTTACAAATCCACCAGTAATTTCTGCTGCACCTGTAACAGAAAATTTTCCTGAAACAGAACTGTTACCAGAAACAGCTAAGTTCGTAGAAATTGTAGCACGACCGGTATGCGCAAGTACACCAGAAGTCGTTGGGTTTACTTTTGTTGCGTATATAGCAGCAGCATTGGCTACTTGAAGGCGATCCGAGATAAGTGTACGGAGCGCTGTATTGGTACCCGTTAGATTTGTATTGACGAGTGTAATACGGCTTGCTTGTGTAGCAATCGAAGAGTTCGTATTGGCTAATGCGCTATTGAACGTAGTCGTATTGACTTTTGTTGCGATATAAGAATTTGTATTCGCAAGAAGAGTATTTACGTAAGAGTTAGCTGCTGCATATGCTTTTGTTGCATATACTGAAGAAGCGTTGGCTACAGTGATATACTGATTACCAATTGTATAAATCGAAGATCCGTCACCAACGAACAGTTTACGATCTGGAATGTTAACCGCAATTTCGCCGGCAGCCAAAGAGGACGGCGCAGATCCTGGCGTCGTACTTCTTTTGATTTTAATTACTGATGCCATTTCTTACACCTCTGTTCTTGAACATTGAGCCATCTGCGCTCTTGCGTTCTATTTGTTTTTCTTCTATAATAGGTTTTATTCTTTCACCAGTAACATTATCAAGCAAATCTTTTAGATTTTTTCGATCAACTTTAGTAAACTGATCTAGTTGTTCTTTATACTCGCTATTTATATTTTTTAGCTTATTGAGTTCTTTTTCGAGCATTGTGTTTTTAGTCGTCAATAAAAGTATCTGTTGCTGCAGCTGATTGATTTTGGTTTGCTGCTGCTCCATAAACTCATTGATAACTTCAAGCTCTTTGCCCTCTTCAAATGTATCAGACATTTACGAATAAGAACCTCCATCCACGTCATCGAACTTGGGAATCCCGTTAGATCCGATCTGCATTACCTTACCGCTTGTTCCTGTAGCAAAAGCGAATGCTGTGCTATTCGAAGCATACATCACGCCATTTTGCGTTAGGGAAGACTTACCTGTGCCGCCGTATTGAACACCAAGAACATTGTTCAATACAAGATTTGTAATTGTAAGATTTTCAAAGGAGCTAGGTGTATTGGACGATACAACAACGCTTTTAGCTTGAATAGATGCAGGCTGATTGTTACTAGTTACAAAAGTGATAACACCATTACCACTGGCTTTGATTTGAGCTCCAGCAAGATAAATTGTATTACCAGCTAGGTAAAGCGATCTCCATCTCTTTGTAGGAGTACCGAGATCATATGTTATATTAGCTTGCGGAACAACATTAGTTGTTATACTTTCAAGATTAGCTGAGGCCGCGCTAATTTCATTATACTTGGCAATTCTAATGCCGCCAACAGTTACGCCATCATGAACGCGCAGCGTCTTATTCGTGGTGTCAACAGTGATTTCACCGTTCGCTCCCGTGAACGAATTGTGTTGTCCTGCACTACCTCTTCTGAACTTGACTTGAATTGCCATTACAGCGTCCCGTAATCTCTGCTTGTTTCTACATCAACCGAGCTTGTAATCAAACCATAGTCAAGTGCTTCAGCTGAAAATCCTCCACCTCCTCCACCAGATGACGCAGCTACATCCGCGATGTATGCGTTGGTGTTAGCTAATAATAATTTGACATATGCATTAGATGCAGCATATGCCTTTGTTGCATATTTAGCCGCTACGTTGGCTACTTGAATTCTATCGTTGATAAGCGTACGAAGGGCTGTATTAGTTCCTATAATACTAGTCCATGTAGCTTTACCAGCCAATAGTGTATTGACATTAGCAATTTGATAACGGTCGCTTATAAGAATCCGCAGTGCAGTATTAGTTGAGGTAAGAGCAGACCATGATGCTCCACCACCACTTGCAGCAACAGAAGAAATATACGCATTAGTATTTGCTAACGCTGCATTGAACGTAGTCGTATTGACTTTTGTTGCAATATAAGAATTTGTATTGGCTAATTGTGCTTTGATAAAAGCATTTGTATTAGCCAATGCAGCACGTTCGATAGCTTTTGTTTGATATGTTGCTGACGCGTTAGCTACTTGAAGTCTATCACTAATAAGTACACGAACAGCGGTATTCGAAGCAGCATATGCTTTAGTTGCAAACTTTGCGTTCGCATTAGCCACTTCAATATAAATGTGTTCATTGCTACCAATTTCATTGACAGCATCAATAATCTCGTTGACTTTGAGTCGTAGAGATCGAATTGTTGTTGTAGCACTTGTATTGGCTACTCCAATTGGATGGCTCATGGATTCTCCAGAGCATCGATACGAGCTTCAAGTGCGGCAATTTGAGAAAGTGCATTATTGAGTGCAGTTGTCAATACATTGATTGTATTTGATGAAGCACCGGTTACGTTTACAACAACAAGATCATTTTCGTTTAGATTACCAAGTTCTGATTTTGTAACCAGAAGTGGAGCAGAATTACCAGCGCCGCCAGATACAGTTCCAGCTTGCCACTTACCAGTTGATGAGTTATAAACAAGTGCTTGACCATTGCTCGCGCTTTTCAAGCTTGCATAATCAACGTCATCTAGTTTGTGAAGATTGACTTCACCAGACCCAGACGAGCGACCAAGTCCCATTGCAGCAGAGAAAGCAATACGCGAGATGCGTTTTTCTGCGCCGTCGAGAAACTGTTCTACTTCTTTGCGAAGCGGAGCGATGTCAGCCATAGGACCAACTGGACCGGTTTTACCTTGCGGTCCAGGATCGCCTTTGTCTCCTTTATCACCCTTGTCACCCTTATCACCTTTCTCACCACGAGCACCAATCTCACCTTGCTCACCGATGAAACCGCGAGGACCAATATCACCTTTATCACCCTTGCTACCTTTTTGTCCACGCTTACCTTCTGGTCCGCGCAAACGAATCTCTCTAAGCTCAACGATACCGTTGGACTCTGAAAGATTCTTTAGCTCTTGGATAATTTCGCGCTTGACTTCGTTTGCTTCTGCGTAGGCAAATTTGGCTGCGATAGAAAGGATCTTAGCCTTTTCAAGTTCGAAGGATGGACTGTTTAGATGTTCTTCAATACGTTGAACGATATCTTGGCGCAAGTCATCAGCTTCCGCCTTAGCAAACTTAGCAGCAATAGAGAGTAGCTTTGCTTGTTCGACCTCGTTCATTTTTACAATTCATCCTTGATCTCTTCCATTTCGTCAGTCAAGTCTTCTTTAGAAACTTCTTCGATAGCACGTGTCATGCGTTCAATAAGTTTCTTATCTTCCTCGGTCAAAGGTTTAGGTGAGAACTCTTCCTTTACCTTCTTTGCGCCAGGAACATCGTGCTTGACTTTGATTTCAAGTTTTTGTGGCGTTGATTTTTCTTTTTGATTGTCTGGCTGTTGTGGTGGTTGCTGCTGAGCCTGCTGATCATTTACTTCAGCTTCTGCTTCAGCTTGCATTTGACCTTCTACAGCCATTTGTTGGTCGATCTCTTGAATTTCTTCATCTGTCTGACGAAGAACATGCTTACGAATCCATTCAACCGAATAGTATTTGCCAACATAAGCATCAACGATACCAAGAACAGCAAGACGATTGTTCATCATATCCTGTTCTTTGATTTCAGCGTAGTAGTTATCGCGCTGGAAATCATACTTGATATCATTCTTCATATCTCTCCATTCTTCGCGAGTCATTACACCCGTAAGAAGAAGTTGGATTTCAAGAAGATTATCAAATAGTTGTGAGAAACGGTCGCGCAGACGTTCAATAAACTTTGCAAACTTTACTTCGTCGCGAGTAATTTCGCCGTTACGACCAAGTGAAAACTGACCATCTGGTTCAAGACGAGAGATCGGAACAGACAAAGCCTTGTAGAGCTTCTTGCGGAAGTAGTCTACGTCTTCCATCTGACCAAGGTTTTCACCGCCAGGCAATGTAGTAATTTCTGTACCGCGACCACCTTCACGACGAGGAAGCCAATAGTCTTCCAGCATAGTCATAAACTTGCGTGAGTCTTTGACAGCGCCAGTATCGGCGTCATAGACAAGACGATTCTTGTGACGAACCATCATGTCGCGGACATACTGTTCTGCTTTTGCTTTAGGCAAGTTACCAACATCGATGTAGAAGATACGACGTTCAGGCGCGCGCGCGAGACGGTAGATAACTACAGCGTCTTCCAACATACGCAACTGATTGAGTGGCTTGATTGCTTTGTGAAGATACGAAAGAACCATGCGGTTACGAGCATCCAGCAAACCGCTATGTGTATAGATAATAGCATCTTTGGAAATCTTGACACCTTGTGTCATAGTTCCCTGTGCAAGACCAGCTAGATTGTAAAGGTAGTATTCTTCGTAAGCTGGAACAATTAGCTTTGAGTTTTGACCAACAATAGGTGTACGGCGCAAAGGCTGACGAACTTTACGAATACGACGAGGGTCGATATAGCGTAGCTCTTGAATACCTTTACGTGGACTATTGATATCGACCATAATATGGTAGAAGAGACGTCCGTCAATATACCAACGACGGAAAATTTCATAAGCCATATTATTGAAATCAAGCAACTTTAGAATAGTATCAAACTCTTCCTGAATGCGCTTCTTTACGCTTTCAGGTTGCTTTAGATTTTCAAGATTGAGTGAAATGGGTTCGTCGTGATCGTCGGTAATGATAGCTTCATTTACAACGTCATCAATTGCAGACTCGCACTCTGGATACATCGACATCTCACGATATCGAGTAATGAGTTCTGCTTCATTCTTCGCAACGCCTTCCATATCGACAAACGTGCCATATGCTCCACCAGGAGCAACTTCCATAGCACCGTCGAGATTAGGGGGAGGGCTGAAGGTAGGAACTTGCTGGGCTTTACGCTCAGATTCCTCTTCTTCCCTCCCAACACGGAAGCCAAATAATTCGATTGCCATTTACTTTCCTTCAGATGATTTATAACAAAGCGGCAATCAAATTAGGTATTGATTACCCTGTTGTTGACGTCTTTATCAACAGCCCAGTAATCGTATGCGAATTCAACCGTGAATTCTTCGATAGCATCAGTTGTTTCCCAGTTCAGTTCAATGTTACCAACATTGATTGGGAAGATGTTGACGAAGGTGTATTCACGAGTTGGGATTGCAGCATCGCCAGAATTTGTTCCACCAGCGAAGACACCAGTCTTAGCGTAGTGACGAACAGTAGCTGTTGTGCGATAAGATGCAAGACCTGATTCAGTGATTACTGAAGGATCACGAAGATTGTTTTCGTGAGAGTTGATGAATGAAGACCACTTCTCGAAAGCGTTGCGAACGAGGAAGTCTTCATCATTCATTACTGTAACCTGCCAGTTATCGAATGTGCGGTTACCAGCCATCTTTACCTTGCGACCGAAGTATGGAACATCGATCTGACCAACGATTGAAGATGGAATCGAAGAAGCCTTACACACAAAGCGGAATTGATTTTCCGCTGTTGGCTCAGCAATACCAGCCGGTAGCGTCATGAATACTTCGAAAAGCGAAGCTCTTGCGCCACCGTATGGCAAACCTTGTGAGGCGAACGTAGATACATTAAAGGGCATTAGTTTTTCTCCCTATCCTTTCTATTATTTAGTTCGCCTTTTAGAACTTACCTACAACTTCGGTGAAGTCAACGCCCGTGCGAACTGCTACGAAGTTGAGCTGGATGAAGTTGATCGAACGAGCAGGCTTGATGTAGATATCACCGACGAACTCGTTGCGGTCAATAACTTCTGGCGTATTGTTTGTTTCGTCGCAAACAACACGGAAGTCTGTGATACCACGACGACCCTGAACGTCACGAAGGAATGGTTCTACCAGAGCCTTGAACTGAGCACGAGTGAACGCGTCGTTGAACTCGAACAGAGTGTACTTAGCTGCTGTAGCGATTGCCTTTTCCAGAACAATGAACAGACGACGAACATTGATGCGGTCGAAAGCGGATGGCTTTGTCAGCATTGTCTTATCGCCGAACAGGATAGTTCCTTCGCCTGGGAATGTTGTAATCGGGTTGATACCAGCCTTGTAAAGAGCATCACGTTCTGTCTTGTTAGGATTGAACGCAAGCTTGATTACATTCTTGATCTGACCGCGATTGAAACCAGCTGGTGAATACCAAGGATCACGATCAATATCTGTACGAACCATTGTACCAGCTGTATCGCCGTTGCAAGGAACATATCGGAATAGATCGTTATACTTATCGTATTGATACTTCCATCCAGAGTCGATTACTGCATACGAAGTTGATGGCAGTAAATTACGGAAAGTAATAATGTCATCTACTTCAGCGCCAGCATAACCCGAGTTGTTTACAACGTCGGCTTGACGTGGTGAGAAGATAGCAATACAATCCTTACGGTATTCGCAGATATTGTTGATGATGTGAACAGGAACTGTAGCTCCAGTTGGTCCACCGCCAAGAATCAATGATACGTCAACAGATTCGGCAGACTTGAATAGATTATATCCGTTGATATAATCTGCCGCACGAGGCTGTGCACCATCACGACCGTTATGAAGAGTAAAGACTACTGGTTTACTTGTTGTTCCAGCTCCACTATTGTGATTTACAGCTTGTGTTACTGATTTCGTATTGATTCCAGAAATATGAGCAGCCCACCACAACCAACGAGAATTCTTGTTGATGTAGTTTGAATAGTGAATAATTGTTCCATCTTCGCTATGGGCATTTGAAGCCTTCGAAAGCGCAGGGAATACCTCAAGAATTGTATCTGATACACCAGTAATACCACCTGTCTTGTCAACAACTACAACATGCATTTCATCGTTTGAACCGCCATACTTAGCAGCTTCAGTTGAAGTGCCTGGAGCAGAAGGAACATAATCGTAGTATTCCCAACGACGAGTTACTGTTGCAGAAGAAACGGCGTTACCAACATATGCAGAAGAAAGTGTCAGAGAGGTATTGCTTGCAATTGCAGATACTTTACGCTGAACTCTATCTGGTCCAAGTAAGAGAATATCGCCAAGTGCAACCTGACTTGAGAATACTGTTCCTGAACCAGTTACAGATGTTGCGCCGTTTGCAACTGTAAGAGTTCCTGTTAGTGTACGCTCGTAAGCATTAGATGACAAGCAAGCTGAAACTTTGATATTGTTACCAAGAACACCTGGATACTTAGCAACCCAAGAACCAACACCGGTAATACCATTTGAATAATTGTTATCATAATCATCTTCGTTCTTGATAATTGTATTTTGAGAATTAGACGAAGATGCAATAGCGTTTCTTGCACGAGCTGTATTTGAAGAAACTGTACCAGACTCGTTGATAACACGAACTGTATAGAGCGCGTTTCCGTATGCAAGAAAGTTTGCAGCAGTAAAAAAGTCTACAGCTGTATTTGTATTTGGCTGATAGAACTGCTTTACAAGAGTGTCTTCCGAGTCAACAAGGACGCGCTGACCAACTGGACCCCACTTGAAATGACCGGCAAATGCACCAGTTGTTGTTGAAACAGCAGGGATAATTGTTGTGAGATCGATCTCACTTACATTAACGCCTGGAGAAACTTGGAAACCCATCGGACTTATCTCCTTTTATGTAACGAAGGTATATGTAGCTTCGCGCCCTGAATCCTACTCGGTTTATTTATAAAAAACGGACTTTATTACCAAATTCGCCCGTCATTGAAGCCAGACTCAAATTCTTCAGAACTTCCGCTGTCCATTGAGTGGGTTTGATCGCCAGCATCAAAAAAACCAGCTGGAAGAAGGTCCTCATGAACATCTTTTAGTGTTTCACTCGCAAGATTTTTACGAACATCGCTATTTGTCAAGTCTTTGAAGTATGGTTGGGTAATCAACCAGCCAAAAAGAACCAAAGTCATAGCTAGGTCATCATGACAACCTTCTTCAGCTTTATAGGTGTCTTTTGTTTCAACAAAGGTAGAAAGCTCTTCGATAGTATCAAAATCAGTAATGAGTAGCTTATTGCTTTCTACGATTGTCTTTAGATTTGAGCAACCAATCTTCTTGACAGCTTTTGTTGTGCGAACACCAAATGCTGATCTTGCATTGAAGCCGCCACCAATCTTGATATTCTTGTTTTTAGTGAAGGTAGCAATAACATTTTCATATTCAAGATCGGTAAAGAGCGACTGAACAACCTGCTGACCGATGTTGTTAGTTTCGCCGAGTACCCAAGCGTTATTATACATTCGACAGAAACGATAGATTACGTCTGGAAACATAAGCGGAGAAACATCTCTACTTCTATACTTAGCCACTTGTTTATACGGCATTTGAGAAACATCAAAGATTGAAAGTGCTGAGTAGTCGCCGCCAACACCTTCTGATACGTCAAATACAGCAACATACAGCTTTCTTGGATCTGGTTCTTCATAAAAATCTAAACCAAACTTATCTTTTGTTGCTGGCAACCAAGTTAGCTCACGCAGCTTCATAGGATGAATCAACGTGCTTGTCGAGCCAATAAACTCGCACTCAAACTCTTGGCGGAACTGCTCTTCGCTGGTATTGCGAATGGTCTGTTCTTTCCACTTGTCATCGCGTCCAGGAACATCCGACCAGTGAATCTCAATAGGAACATACTCGCTTCGCTTCTCTGTAGCATCAACCCACATCTTGAAGAAGTGATTCATACCATTTGGTGTCGACACAATAATGATCTTGGTTGTTTGACCAGACGAAATTGTAGGATAAACCGAAGCAAAGAACTGATCAGCAAGATTGCGCTGCACGAACGCAAACTCGTCGAGAAAGATTAGATTGAACGATCCACCGCGGATGGCGCTAGATGATGTAGCAGCCGCAAGAACCTTTGAGCCGTTTTCAAGTTCAATATTACCTTTGTTCCAAGTAACAACACCTTGCTGCAACCATTGAGGTAAATACTCGTAAGCAAGTTGTAACTTAGCCAAAAGATCGCGCGCGAGCGCGCCCTTGTTCGCGAGAATAGCAACATTCTGTTGATCCGTAAAAAGAATCAACCAAAGAATATATGCAATAGACGTTGTGGACTTACCAACCTGACGAGGAAGCTTGCAGATAGAAAAGCGATTGTCTGCAAACGTGTGCAGCATCTTCGCTTGGAAATCCCACATATTGAATGGGATGAGACCTTTATCTACGTTGACGATTCTAATATAGGTGCGTGCAAAGTATTCCACATCATTAGCGCACTTCATATACTCTTCAACCTGTTCTTTAGTATATGAATGAATAACGCCAGCAGCTTTTAGATTTGGATTACCAAGATATGTCTTTACAGCCATTATTTTCTACCATTGATAAGAGACTGCAACTCCGCAGCGCTACCAACAAAGATGGCGTTCTGTGCATTGACACCACCACTATTGTTGCTTGCCTTATCAGTATCGTCTTTCTTTAGATCCTTTAGTTTTTTCTGGATGTCAAGTAAATCTTTGTTAGCGTCAACCAACGTCTTGATAAGACCTCCGACGACTTCAAAGGCTCTTGGATGCTCTGAGGTTTTTGCCACAAGCAAAGCCTCTTCCAGAGCATCATTGCCTTTGTGGATGATGTTGTGAAGATTGTTACGAGCAGTTGCGAAATCGTCGTCCACATCGGAGCTTACCTCAATAGGTGGTAGCGTTTCTACCATTGGTGGAGACGCCGGTAAGTTGAGCGCGTTTTCGACACTCAATTCAAAGTTTGTTTTATCTTTCATGATATCGGTTCGTCATTTCCTGTTTTTGGATTATACTTTAGACCGTCTGTATAGAAGAAAGTATTCGAGCAGAATCCATAATCGTCATCAGCTTCGATCTGAGTATATGGAATTGATGCTGCGCTATTTGTTGTTGGACTGCCGTTAGCCAATAGTCCAGGTTGAACAACAATACGCGAGCTGCGACCAGTTCTAGCAACATCATCAAGTGTAATTTTATTGCCAGTATTTCCTGTAACAATACCAAAATCGATTTGCGAACGCTTGATAATACCCTGACGACGAACTGGACCGTAGAAGTAACCTTTGACCGTAAAATCAAATGTATAAATCAAGGCACGACGAGTATCAAAGTTGCCTTCGTATGTATCCTCAATCGAAACTGTATTGAGAATGGTAGGCACATCCTGAGTAATGCTCATCTCTGGAATTAGACGAACTTGGTTAGTCCACTCTGGTCCAAAGTAAGGAACAATCTGTTCCATGATCTGAGCGCCATCGTCGGCGTTGCGAACGTAAGCATAAAGATTGAAGTTCAGGTCATACGGAACAGGCATATAAGTGAAGTCGAGCTTATTCTTATCGCTTACAACCTTTACATTGCGTGATGTTCCCGCAAGTCGGCGCGATCCATCGTAGGCAAGAGTGGTCATCTCAAAACCCATACGCGGAAGCTGGATAGCAACCTGCTGGTCAAGATTAGGATCTTGCGTGATGCGGACAAGGAATTTTTCTTTTGGTCCATAAGCAAGCGGAACAGCCACAGATTGTAACGATACGCCAGTTGTGTCTAAACGACGAACAACAATATCGTTGAACATGTTACCAAACATGATAACATACTTACGAATAGACTGATGATAAAACTGTGATCCGAACATTAGAACCTATCAATTTCTGAGAATGGGTTACGTTCGCTAAAGTCTAGATAATCAAAGGACTTAGCAGTAAACACTTCGTTGTTAGCGGTTTTGTTTTGCGTTTCGACGCGATATTCTTGCAGCATATAACCACCATCTTCAGCCAACATATTGTATCCGTCTTCCGTCTGAATCTGATAGATAAGAATATCTTGGCTATAACGAGTTTCGATGGCGTCAATTTCGGTATTGCCTGTAGCAATATCAATAGCGCCCATACGATCTACGAGTTCGCAAGTCAGTTCGTATGTGTATAGCTTGCCATGCTGATAGAAGATGTTTTCATGCTCGACAAACTTTACTTCATACAGCTTCTTGTTCAGCGGAAAGTAAACAAAGTCGCCTTCGAATGGACGAGGTGAAGTTGTTTGATAACCTTCAGTTCCGCCATTTTCTAAACGCAGAGCAACAGAGTTAGCCCAAGCTTTAGTGTTAGCGTTTTCCATCTGAATGTTGTAACCA
>Ga0222714_10005802_pt1 | contig 11618 bp, 7 predicted proteins | sample C33_3DmetaG_FD_165048 | JGI IMG/M metagenome (GOLD analysis project Ga0222714, IMG submission 165048) | Estuarine water microbial communities from San Francisco Bay, California, United States - C33_3D | ecosystem: Environmental > Aquatic > Marine > Unclassified | place: USA: California... | reverse complement strand
AATTCAGGGCGGGCGATTGGATTGTCAGCTCCTTTGAGCTGCTGATCAATTTTATCCAAATAGGCCAAGGTGTCGTCGATATAAAATATCAACTCCGGCATCTTTCTCAACTGATGTCTGGTGCGTGCCGCTAGTTCTTTGCGAATCAAGGGTTGGTTTGAGCGAATACCGGCCAATAATTCAGGGCCTTTATCTTCAGGAAAAACACTTAAATACGCTTTGGCAACGGAGAGGTCTGTGGTTACCCGAACTTTGGTCACCGAAATTAACACTCCTTGCATTCCTCCATCTGAAGCCGCTCTTTGCAGCACATCTGCTAAGTCCGCTTGAAGGACACCTCCTACTTTTTTCTGTCTTTGGGTTTCTTCCATGCGCCAAAAATACGCAGAATATGGGTATCTTGTTGCTGCATTGCTTATCACAGGCCCATGATACCTCCAAGTCCATTTCCCGTTGACCATATCGGCATTGCCGTACCGGATCTTTCTGAGGCTATAGCGCACTATACATCTGTTTTTGGCCAAGGCCCAGGCCACCTCGAAACTTTAGAGGCCCAAGGGGTATCGGTCGCGTTTTTTACGACCCCAACCGCCTCCCTAGAATTGTTGTCACCCTGTGGAGCAAACAGCCCCATCACTAAGTTTTTGGAAAAAAAGGGCCCGGGACTACACCACATCGCTTATTTGGTTCCTAAAGAACAGTATTTATCTGAAATTAAGCGACTGACCGATCTGGGGTTACAACCATTGACGCCTGCGCCCACGTTGGGTGCCAAAGGCAAATACGTTCAGTTTTTCCACCCCCGAGAAAACCAAGGGGTGTTGATGGAACTATGCAGCTACCAATAGTGCTTTGTCCCGGAGGCATAAATATTTATTTGTATCACTAGAAATTTGATAGTAATATTGCAGGCCCGGTCCCATAGCTCAGCTGGTTAGAGCAACTGACTCATAATCAGTAGGTCCACGGTTCGAGCCCGTGTGGGACCACAACAAAAAACCCGCAAAAAGCGGGTTTTTTTATGGACACATGTCAGTTTGACTAGTACACCCAACTCTTTAAGTCCGCTCCTTCTGGCGCACTTTTTTTGATGATGTTCATGATTTTGGGCACATACATCGTGTTGTACCGCAGCCTGGAAATATAAAGCGGATTCTCTTGATCGCCATTCCAGCAGTGAATCGCCCCATCTCCGTAGTCCACTTCCCCCGCGTAATAAGGGTTCTTGGTTTTTTCTAAAAAGTCCTCCACCAGATATACCGCATTGTTGAGGTAGTAGTTGTCCATATCGCCACAATAGATGTGGATTTTGCCTGCTAGTTTTTCACCTAGGCCATTTTCCCAGTCACGACGTAGGATGTGTCCGAGGTCAAAATTTTCTTTCCAATAAGCGGCGACTTCAGGGTCGATTTCCCCGGTCACCTTGTCCCATATTCTGGCGGGATATCCGTCTGGTCCTACCGGCGAATAAGTCACCTCCCAAATATCCCACTGCTGTCCACTTCTGCTTTTTGAGCCCAGCACCAACTCTCGGTGGTTGGTTTCTTCCAAGGTGCTGCTCACCCTTCCCAGGTGATCTCGGTGGGCTGGTCGCGGTGTTTTTTTAAAGGCGCTGTCCAAGAAATAAGCGTTTTTATCTTGGTAGAGATTGACCAAGGTGTAGGCTTGAAAGTCAATGGGGTCTGGACAAGCCGCAAAACACGCCCCGTATTGATCGGGGTATTTTATGAGCGCGGCCAATGCTTCCCAACCACCGGTAGAGCCCCCATATAGGTATCTGCTCCATTCCGCTCCAATCCCGCGGAACATCTTTTCAATGTATGGGATTAGCTCGTAGGTAATCGCATCTCCATAGGGGCCTTGATTGGCTGAATTTACCGCATAACTGTCGTCGTAGTACGGCGTGGGGTGTTGAATTTCCATCACCAAATAACGCGGCTGATCGGGTTTTGTCCAATCCAAATATTGTTGATAGGCTTCTTGTTCTACCATGATGTTGTATCCGTCTATGCCAAAACGCTCGGAGTATTCCGGTTTCATATTGGGGTCTGGCGGGGTTTCTTTGAACCCGCCAAACGTGTAGGGAAAGTGTCCGTGATAGATCATCAGCGGATAGCGTGCTTCCGGGTGCTCGTCAAATCCTTCAGGCAGAAGCACATTGGCCCCGAGATAGACGTCTCGGCCCCAAAATTTGCTTAACAGCTCGCTGCGCATTTTGATGTGTTTGATGTATTTGGTGTCCTTGGGCGGTTCAATGGGCGGGATTATCTGGTCAAGTGTCAGGGCAAATCCGCCCGAGCCATCCCACGTGACCGATACAGGGGCGTTGTACACATTTCCAGGCTTTTGGTTCCACTGTTGCCCTTCGCCTTGGTCTGGTGGGAGTTGCAACACGCGTCCATCTGCTAGGTGATAGGTTTCATATCGGTTGAGCAGGGCTTGTACTTGGTAGGTGCCTTTGGGCAAATCAGCGATGGAGTTAATCGGGTAGCCAAAGGATTCAAGATCAAAGGCCAGAGGGGTTCCTGGGATCCAGTCCGACACATCCATACCGAAGGCAATTTGGGTATTCGGGCCATCTTGTATTTGAAAACGGGGCTCTTGGTCTTGGTTTAAGGAAAACATCAACACCAAACGACCGTCTTGTGCTTGATCGATAATTTCCGGGGAAAGAGTAATCTCAATCACGGGTTTTTGGGAACAGGAAACGAGGATTAGCGCAGCAAGGGCGGCAGTACAAAGGGCAAATGGTTTCATCGGCAACGAGTTAAGGTGATTAAATATAAGGAATCTCCGTTAGAAATTTTTGTATCTTTATAGATAAGCGTTTGTTGCACAGGCGCTTATCATTATGGACCGCTAAAACTGAAGCGATGAAAAAATTATTTGCGCTCGTAGCGCTATTTGCCCTGCCCTTGACCACGATGGCCCAGGGCTATTTTTTGGACCGATACGCACCCTATCTGTCCGAGATTCAAAGTCCAGAAACCTATTTAGGATACGGTATTGGGGAACAGCACACCAGACACGATATGATCGTGGGGTATTTAAGCAGTTTGGCCCAAAGCAGTGATCGGGCACAACTGGTAGAATATGGGCGCACCTATGAGGGCAGAAAATTAGTCTTGTTGGCCGTGTCTTCACCGGAGAATTTAGCCCGGTTATCGGAAATTCAGCAAGAGCACCTGAAGTCTATTCGCCCAGAACTGGGACAAGAAACAGATCCAGAGCTTCCGCTGATCATTAATTTAGCGTATAACGTTCACGGCAATGAGCCCTCAAGTTCAGAAGCCGCCTTGTTGACCGCTTACACCTTGACGAGTTCTAACCACCCAGAGGTGCTCAACTACCTCAAACACGCAGTAATTTTTATCGATCCGACCATCAACCCGGACGGTAGGGACCGACATACCCAGTGGGCCAACACCTACAAAGGCACCCCATTGGTGGCAGACCCTCAAGATGCGGAACACAACGAGTATTGGCCAGGCGGCAGAACCAACCATTACTGGTTTGATTTAAACCGGGATTGGATTCTGGCCATCCATCCCGAGAGTCAGGGAAAACTTAATTGGATCCATCAGTGGTACCCCAATGTGGTGACGGATTTTCATGAAATGGGGTCGCAAAGCACCTATTTTTTTGAGCCGATGAAAACCAATGCTTCTTGGGACCCAATTATGCCCAAGGAAAACTACAACGAGTTAAACACGTTGTTTGGCAATTATTTTTCCAAATCGCTAGATTCAATAGGGTCGTTTTATTTCACCAAGGAGGTGTTTGACGGCACCTATCCAGGCTACGGATCTTCGTACCCTGACCTTCAAGGGGGATTGGCCCTGCTCTTTGAGCAAGCCAGTTCAAGAGGGCTTAAGCAGACCACGGCTTTTGGGGAAATCACTTTTCCATTTACCATCAGAAATCAATACGTTTCAAGCATGACCACGGTTCAGGCCGCTGTGGAAAATCGCCAAATGATGCGCCGTTATCAGACATCATTCTTTAAAAGCGCCTTATCTAGGGCCGCAAAAAGCCCGATCAAAGGCTATGCTTTTTCTGATCGGGACCGAAATAAAACCAAAGTGTTTTTGTCCTTGATGGACCACCACAAGGTTAAGGTGATGCGCCAAGGGGACCAAATTGTGGTGCCCACCGCTCAGCCCCAATACCGCTTGGTGCAGACGGCTTTTGAGACCTACAGCAAGTATCGAGACAGCGTGTACTACGACGCCTCTGCTTGGGCTCTTTCCCATTTTTACCAGTTAGACGCCAAACCGCTGACTAAGTTGCCCGCTGGTCTTTCAGAGGTGCACGCCTCAGATTGGATGATTGCATCGGATTTTGTGGCCTCTGATTATGCCTACATAGTAGACGCCCAAGATTACCATGTTCCCGCCTTGCTGTATGCACTCCAAAAAGAAGAATTGGCACCCATGGTCTCGTTTAAACCCTTTTCTGTGCAGACGGCCCAAGGCGTGCGGTCTTTTTCTTACGGTTCTTTGGTGTTGCCAGTCTCCCTGCAGAAAAAGTCAGCGGATGAGGTGGCGCGTATCTTGTCCGCCGCCGCTAAGCGTTTAAATATTCAGACACATGCAGCAACCACGGGATTGAGCTCTTCAGGGGTTGACCTGGGAAGTCGATACATGATGCCGGTTAAAATGCCTAAGGCCGCTATGTTGATCGGCGAAGGCGTAAGCGCAGGTGAGGCTGGAGAAGTTTGGCATTTGTTGGACCAACGAGTGGGCATGCCCATCACCAAACTGCCTTTGCGCAGATTTGGGGGCGCATCCTTAAAAGAGTACGATGTTTTGGTCATGGTTTCAGGTAGCTACAACCTTCCGGAAGCCCAAAAACAGAAAATCAAGGATTGGACGTCTCAGGGAGGGACCTTGATCACCATCGGTCGAGGCGCTAGCTGGGTGATCAACCAAAAATGGGTGACCGAAAAGCTGATCGAAGCGCCCAAAGATTCAACAGCCACAGCAGAGCGTTTGCCCTATGTGGAGGCGCCAGAACACATCGGTCGAGAAGCTTTGGGGGGTGTATTTGTTCGTGCAGATCTCGACCTGACCCACCCCATAGGCTTTGGCTATACAAAGGATCAGGTGAGTATGTACAAAAACAACAACGTTTGGTTAGCGCCCAGCAAAAACGCCTACAGCACCGTGTCTCGATACACGGCCAATGCCCATGTCGATGGATATATTTCTCCCAAAAACCGCGAACAATTTTTATCCAAAAGCGCTTCGGTGTTGGTCAGTCCTCTGGGATCTGGCCGGGTCATCCTTTTTGCGGACAACCCTAACTTTAGGGGCACTACTTATGGGATGAACCGTATGTTTTTAAACGCATTATTTTTAGGGGCCCATATCGAGGTGCCCAAACCTTAGTTTTAGCTCGAACAGCATCACCGCTGCCCTGCATACATAACCACAAAACCCCGCTCATGGCGGGGTTCTTTTTTTGGTTTTCAAAAGTGTTGTTTTTTGACTAAAAAAAGGGTCTGAAGTCTTGTTTGTAGATAATCGGGTATATTTGCCCCTTTAATACCACCTCCATGTTCCAAAAAATCAATTTATTTGATCTATCACAACCTGTACATTACCGAACAGAACTTCTTTCAGGACTCACGGTTGCCTTGGCTTTAGTCCCTGAGGCTGTGGCATTTGCCTTAATTGCAGGACTGTCTCCACTTACGGGATTGTACGCGGCTTTTGTGATGGGATTGGTCACTTCGATTTTTGGTGGTCGGCCAGGAATGATTACTGGAGCTACGGGCGCTATAGCCGTTGTGGTCGTTTCTTTGGCCAAAAGCCACGGGGTAGAATATGTGTTTGCCGCAGTGGTCCTTTCAGGATTGATTCAAATGGCCGCAGGCGCCCTACGCCTAGGCAAATTCATCCGCCTAGTGCCTCACCCCGTCATTTTTGGGTTTGTCAACGGACTAGCTATCGTTATATTTTCTGCACAGTTGGTACAGTTTAAGGACGGTACAGGAAGTTGGCTGTCCGGAACAGATCTATACGTTTTTGGCGGATTAGTTCTGTTGGCGATGGCGATCATTTATGGTTTGCCGAAAATCACCAAGGTGGTTCCCGCATCGCTTACCGCGATCTTATCCGTGTTTGCCTTGGTTTATTTTTTAGGTATAGACACCAAAACTGTGGGGGATATATCTTCCATTCAAGGCGGATTTCCCCCATTTCACCTACCTGAGGTTCCTCTGAGCTGGAATACGTTATGGCTGGTTCTCCCTTATGCAGGGATTATGGCCGGTGTTGGATTGATTGAAAGCCTCTTGACGTTAAACATTGTGGATGAAATCACCGAGACCCGAGGTAACGGCAACCGAGAGGCGATAGCCCAAGGCGCCGCCAATTTTCTATCAGGAATTTTTTCAGGTATGGGCGGTTGCGCTATGATTGGGCAGAGTTTAATCAATGTCTCGAACGGAGCTCGCGCCCGTTTATCGGGAATTTTTGCCTCAGTCATGTTGCTTGTCTTTGTGGTTTTTGGAGCGTCCTTGATCGAACAAGTCCCGATGGCTGCTTTGACCGGGTTGATGATTATGGTCGCCATCGGCACCTTTGAGTGGGCCAGCTTGCGCACCTTCCGAAAAATGCCTGCTTCCGATGTATTGGTGATGGTATTGGTTACCCTAGTCACTGTGTTTTTGCACAACCTAGCTTTAGCCGTTTTGGTCGGGGTGGTGATTGCCGCGCTGGTATTTGCCTGGGACAACGCTAAACGCATACGCGCTAGAAAAAGCATCGACGAGCAGGGAGTAAAACACTACGAAATTTACGGCCCTTTATTTTTTGCCTCCGTAGCCACATTCAACGAAAAATTTGATCCGATCAATGACCCTCTAGAAGTGGTCATCGATTTCAAAGAGTCCCGAATTGTCGATATGTCCGCCATTGAAGCCGTCAACAAACTCACCGATCGCTACCTCAAGCTAGGCAAATCTCTCCACCTCAAACACCTAAGCCCAGATTGTCGTGCTCTCCTGCACAAAGCAGACAATTTAATCGAAGTAAACGTGCTAGAGGACCCTACTTACAAGGTTGTATTGGATTGATAATGTTCACAACTGAATTGTGATAATTTTGTTTAATAGAGTGGCAGGAAATTGCTTTAGATTGCCCTTTGTTGCTCCAGAACTACAAAGCGAGTAATTTGAGTCTCCTATGCCAAAGCTGTTACCGTGATTGGAACATCTAAATTTTCCCGCAACAAATGACCATCTGTTTCTTGAGCCTAGATGAGGACAACAGTTGTCGAAAACAAGTACAGATTTTTCATCTTTTCGCAATATTAATTTGTTGTTTACTTGGTCATTTATAAATGAGCCAATATCATTTAATGAGATATAGTTGTTATTACTAATAGAAACATATAACACCCCATTTTCAATAAAAAAACCCGTTTCATCAAATTTTGGGTCATCACCTTCATCACCTTGATTATCAATAATTTCCTCGGAAGAACATCCTGAAATAATTGGACTAGACAAAAGACTAATTATTAAGGCGCCGCATAATTTATTATTAAATTCCTGTCTATTCATATTTTAATGTTTTATATTTTTAAAATATGCAAAAATTGGTACAAAAAGACAGGGATAAAAAAGATTCTCCTGTAGACCTCGAAAAAATATTTAAGCAAGAAAAAATTAATATTGATTCATTGCTTGAATCAAGAAGTGTGCTTAAGGATATTCAAGGCACCTTGAGTCCATATATGGGAGAGTTTGGTGAGATGCAAAAAAAACACCTACTTAATCGAACAATGGTTGGCTATGCAACGAGGCACTTAAGAGATCTTGATGGATTAACTCTAGACGAGGCCATTGACATAGTTTTTACTCAGCATGATTTAGGAGAGCCAATCAACAATTATTTTGGAGATATCAACGCCCAAGAATACCAGGCAATATATGGCAGTGAAGATGTGCTACCCAAAGAACCGTTTATTTCTAGGCCTATAAAAAAGGAGTGTTGCCCAGATGAAAATAGTGGGCCTGAAAGACACAGGGCAATTGATTCATGGTTGTATTATAACATGTATAGCCAACCAACATCAATACAATGGAAACTATTTGTGTTTTTACACAATCTTACTCCTGTATTAGATCAGAACAGACAAAAGCCAAAGTATTACCACATTAAATTACTATACGAAGGAGCCTACAGAAGCTACAAAGATTACATCTACGATTTAACATTAGATCCTACAATGTTAGATTATTTGAACCTTCAATTAAGCAGAAAGGAAACTCCAGACCAAAACTATGCTAGAGAGGTTCAAGAGCTCTTTACAGTAGGAAAAAGACCTTTTGCACAGTTCACAGAAGATGATGTCAGAGCCGCCGCTCGCTTACTCGTTGGTTGGCATTATCAGTGGGATGAAACCCTATATTCAGAAGGCTGGGAGCCGTCAATTATGTTTAATCCTAATAATCACGACACTGACGACAAACAATTTTCAAACTTTTATAACAATACTATAATCACTGGTCGTCAGGGCCAAGCAGGAAGAGAGGAGCTACAAGAGTTTATTAATATGATCTTTTCAAAGAATGAGGCATCTATCTATTTGTCTAGGAGGTTGTTTCAATTCTTTGTTTATCCCGTTTTGTCGGATGATATTGAGGACCGAATTATCCAACCTCTAGCTGAGGTAATGAGGAATAACGACTTTAACTTATCTGAGACGCTAAAAGTACTTCTCAAAAGTGAATACTTTTATTCTTCAGAGCTATATGGCTCATTGTTGAAGCCACCGCTAGAGTTTACACTAGGAGTATATAAAGAATTAGACATACTCAAAGGAGATTTAGTTTATTGGGATAATCAAATAAACAGAATGTTTTTGTCAGCATTTGATGAAGACAAAGAGTTTTTCGATGAAAAATATTTTGATCCAGACATCAGAGTATATTATTTGTTTGGAGGATTCCAGTGGATGTTGAGACAACAGGGAATGTCATTGTTTCAACCCCCTAGTGTTTCGGGTTGGCCAGCGTACTATCAAGAGCCGGTATACGATCTTTTTTGGCTAAATTCTGTAACAATAAAAGCAAAAAAACAGGTTACAGAACAGGTTTCGCGATGGGGGGTCTATTTAGATCAACAGGTCAATATTAGAATAAATCTAGAAACATTTATTAGATCATTTGAAAGACCTCAAGACATAGACTTGTTTTTAACCAGTTTAAGTTACAGGTTCTTAAATGCCGAAATACCAGAAAAAGCAATCAATAGAATAAAAAAAACAGTATTGGGGGATGGTTTGAATAATAATTATTGGTCTATCGCAGTAGATGAGTTTCTTTTATCGCCAAAAGACAAACAAAAATACAATACTCTTTATTGGAGACTTGAGCAGTTTTTATTTCAAATTTTTGAGCTAAATGAAATACATATTCACTGATGGATAGAAGAAGCTTTTTGCATGATATTTCACATCTCGCTGCGTATGGTGCATTTTTACCGATGCTTAATCACAATTTGAATTTTAGCACCACTTCACTAAGCAATACAACCTCTCCAGGAAAGATATTGGTCATCATTAAGATGAACGGAGGAAATGACGGTTTGAATACAGTTACTCCTCTAAATCAGTATGCCAACTTAAATATTGTAAGGCCGCACGTCATTATCCCAGAAAACAAGCTTGTTTCGTTGAATAAAAATGACTTGGCACTTCACCCAAGTTTAGCCGACCTAAAAATATTGTCGGATGAAAAACGAATGAAGGTGATACAGAATGTAGGATACGAGCAACCTGATTTCTCTCATTTTAGATCGATGGATATTTGGCAGTCAGCATCAGATTACAATCAATTTATTCCTTCTGGCTGGGTTGGAAGATATGTGGAGCACAACCATCCAGAATTTCCTGAGAACTACCCTAATGATAATTACCCTCATCCACTTGCCATTGAGCTAGGGCACCAGTCATCTCTTATGTTTACTGGCAAATATTCCTTTCCAAGTTTTATTGCCAATAATCCAGAACATTTCAGTGAAATAATCAATGACTTTGACCACATTTATCCCAACACATATTCGGGGGATAAATTAAAATTCGTCCAACTTATTGCCAAACAGTCCAATTTATATAGCAGAGAAGTGAAAACCGCATATGTAAATGGTCAGTCTAGTGTGGATTTCCCTCAAACACATATTGGATGGCAGCTAAGAACAATTAGCAAGTTGATTCAAGGAGGACTAAACACTAGAATTTATATGGTTGAGATAGGCGGTTTTGACACCCATGACCGCCAAGTTGATGTTAATGACAAGACCAAAGGAGAACACGCCAACATATTAAAGGAATTGAATGATGGTATTATTTCCTTCATTTCTAGTCTAGATGAGTCCGGAGACTCCGACCGGGTGCTAACGTTCACTTTTTCTGAATTTGGCAGAACAATAGTGTCAAATTCATCCTATGGCACTGATCATGGAACTGCAGCACCAATGTTCATTTTTGGGAATTCCCTAAACCCAAGTGTGTTGGGTAATAATCCTTCTATATCACCACTGACTCAATGGCATGATAATCTATCAGTAGAATATGATTTTAGACAAGTTTATTCATCTATCATTGAGCAATGGTTAGGGGGTGATGAACAAACCGAGGAGGATGTTTTGTTTAAATCTTTTCCAAAACTTGGAATCACTGGCCAATACGCTGATCAAGATGAAGACGGCGTGCCAAATCAGTTTGATGAATGTCAAAACACAACCAGCGGTGCAATGGTAGACACCAATGGGTGTGAGGTATTTAATTTGCCAAATAATGCGTTTTCTGTTGTGTCATCTTCTGCCACATGTTCTGGTAAAAACAATGGAGAAATCACAATTGTTGGCAATATCACCTCACATACTTATCTGGTAAAGGTTAATAATGAGCTTACTGGTGAGTTGAACCAAGAAAACAACTATACCATTAAGGTTAATAATCTAGCAACTGGGAGTCATTCAGTCTGTATAAGCGTTGTTGGTCAACCGACCTTTGTGCGTTGCTATTCTATAAACATCGCAGAACCCCCAGCACTGGGCGCCTCGGCGAGTGTGGATAGATCCGCCAGACTAGTGACGCTGAACTTATCAGGATCGGATAAGTATTACATCACCCATAATGGAACCACAACTACGACAGACAAACAGCAAGTAACCATAGCACTTAGATCAGGCAACAACACCCTGGAGGTAAACACTGACCAAGGCTGCCAAGGGGTGTTCTTTGAAGAAGTGTTTGTCTCCGAAGAGGTGATTCTATACCCGAACCCCACACAGGGAATGATACAGGTGTTTGTTGCGGGGTTAGATCAAAGCATTTCCATAATTATAAGGGACTTATCTGGTGGAGTCAGAATCAATCGTCATGTTCAGGTTCCACAAAATCGGGTTGTTGAGCTTGATTTAAATGAGTTTCCAAGTGGAATATACTTGATGACACTCTCTGGTCAGACGATTCGCAGCTCAGAGAAAATTTTAAAAAAGTAAAGCAATTATTTGGAGTATAATTGCTTTACATAAATCAATGGCTTCCTGTTTCTTTAGGAGAGTTCACAATGGCCTCTAGCAGTGCGTGATCGATGAATT
>Ga0222714_10005799_pt1 | contig 11622 bp, 10 predicted proteins | sample C33_3DmetaG_FD_165048 | JGI IMG/M metagenome (GOLD analysis project Ga0222714, IMG submission 165048) | Estuarine water microbial communities from San Francisco Bay, California, United States - C33_3D | ecosystem: Environmental > Aquatic > Marine > Unclassified | place: USA: California... | reverse complement strand
TTAATTTTATTATCTAAACAAAATTTAAATACTTCTTTTGAGCCAATAGAATTAGAGTTGTAACAATCGTTAAATTTTTTAAAACTCTGGTAAATTCTAGAAAATTCTCCGAAATGGAAAATTGCTTTTACATTTTTTTTATATTTCTCTAAAACTGTATAAATTTTTTTTGTCTCTGAATTAATATACTTTACTCTAATATTTGGGATATGATTTTTTTTAAAGCCGCTTGAATAATTATCAATACTAATAATTTTAAATTTTGTTTTTTTCAAAAGTAACTCGATCAAATTTGATCCCACAAAGCCTGCCCCACCCGTGACAACTAGAAAATTTTTCATGAAATAATAAAGTTAAGACTATATTTTAAGCCTGGCAACGACCTACTCTCCCATACCTTAAGGCAAAGTACCATCGGCGCTGAAGAGCTTGACTTCCGAGTTCGGAATGGGATCGGGTATGACCTCTTCGCAATAATTACCAGGCAAGGTTTTATACTAAAAAAAAGATAATAGTCAAAACATTAAATGTAGTCCCATTAAACCCTGGCATTAATAAAACCTATTTATTTATATTAATAACCTTATCAGAGAGGCTAAGTGCAGTACTTTTTTTAACATCATCTTTTGTTAAACCCGCTTGCTCTGTATATAGATAATCAATGATTTTATATTCAGATTGATAGGTATCTACTATTTTCTCTAGCATCGCTTTTACTTCTGCAACTTTATTAGCAAATAATAACGATTGCAGGGAATTTAAATCTTTTTCTAATTGATTAAAAGGAATGAAAGGATCCTGTGCTTTTTTAATTTTTTCGTGAATTGTTGGTTCAGGTTTATCTCCTAACAATAATTCTTCATATAATTTCTCACCGGCTCTAAGGCCTACAACTTTAATTTCAATATCTCCCTCAAGATTTTCTTCATCTTTAACGCTTAGTCCTGATAATTGAATCATACGGTAAATTAAATCTTTAATTTTAATACTCTTTCCCATATCTAGAACAAAAACATTGCAATTATTACTTAGTGCACCTGCCTGAATAACAAGTTGAGCCGCTTCCGTGATCGTCATAAAATAACGGGTAACTTCAGGATGAGTCAGAGTTATGGGGCCGCCTTGTTTAATTTGTTGTTTAAATTTCGGAATGACTGAACCTGAAGACTCTAAGACATTACCAAAACGCACCATGCACATATTCATTTTATGACTAGACTGCTCATGATACAAAGCTTGAACACAAAGTTCAGCTAAACGTTTTGAAGCTCCCATAATATTAGTAGGTCGCACAGCTTTATCGCTTGAGATTAAAACAAAATTTAAAACTTGTTGCTTGATAGCAGCTTTAACAATTGCATAAGTTCCAAAAACATTATTTAATATCCCTTCACAAATATTAGCCTCAACCAGAGGTACATGTTTATAAGCTGCAGCATGATAAATGGTCTCAACATTGAATGTTTGTAAAATTTCATACATTTTATTTTCATCTTGCACATTTGCAAGTAACGGGACAATTTTTATCTTTTGATTTATTGCTATTAATTCCTCATAAATTTTATAAAGATAAAATTCATTAAGTTCACAAAGAATTAATACTTTGGGTTTGCATCTTACAATCTGCTGGCAAAGTTCTGAACCAATAGATCCACCCGCTCCAGTTACTAACACCACTTGATTGTTAATATATTTTAATAACAAATCTTGTTTTGGTGCAACAGGTTCACGGTCTAAAATATCATTTATATCAAGCTCTCTAATATCCGACATAGTCACTTTCCCATCAATAATATCTGTTACCGATGGCAAAGTTTGAATAGCTAATTTATAGACACGAAGTTTTTCTAAAATCTGATTTCGCTTAAAACGCTTAATCAAAGGCAAGGCTAGTAGCACAAGTTCAATATTTTTTGACTTAATAATTTCTTCTAACTGATTTACATTATAAATGGATAGTCCTTGTAATACTTGGCCCTGTAATCTGTCATCATCATCTAAAAAGCCAACCACTTTATATTCCATACTAGTACTTAAGGAACTGGCTAACTGACGGCCTGCACTGCCCGCACCATAAATCAATGTAGCTTTGGTTGACTTATTTTTTTTGGAAACGGAGGTTCCTAAAATAAATTTTACAAATAATCTTGAACCAGTAACTGCAAAAAATAAAAGCATGGGCTGCAGTATTCCGATAGATCTTGGAACCCCCTTAACTTGGTACAAACTAAATACACAAAAATATACTAAGCCATAAATGATAGCAGCGATAGCGACAGAAAAAAGAATGTTTGATCCTGAATATCTATAAATGGTTCGGTATAATCCGATCAGCCAAAATATCGGGATAGCTAAAACAACCCCAACCCAAGCTGCTGTGATCACTGGTCCTTGTAAAGGAACAAGTTCCTCTAACCTTAAATAAAATGCCCCCGCTACACAAATTACGCACAAGCTCATATCGCATAACATGGCGATCATTTGTTTTGCCGAACGAGGCAAATCCAAAATACTGATTGTTAACTTGCGCTTAATACTCATAATGTAACTTCAACCTTATTAAAAAATTAATTCTATACAAAACTAAAGTTTAAATCAAAGTTAGAATTATGTTTACTCATAATACCTATACTTTTTCTCAACTTTAAATTTCCAGCTTTGCGAATGGCCTAGCTTTCCGGTACTGATTGCAGGATGAGCGCTCACCCATACCCATAAAGATTAAATTAAATTAGAAAAATCAAGTAAAATTAAGCAAAATACCAAAAAAATTAAAAAATAAATTAATTTTTTTATAAATTATTAATTAGTTATTATTAATTTCCTCTTTATTTTTTCCATAAAGAGAATGAAGATAAAAACCCACAGGCAAACTATAAACTATCATCAACCAATTATTAAAAAAGTTGCCATTGGTAGTTATTGGCCAAGCAGTTATTAATATACTAGCTAATAAACAAACCTGATAATCGCTTAAATACTTTTTCTGCCTTAAAACCATGCTCTTAAATTGTCTATAAACGCAATACATCACATAAGCAAAAACACTAAATAAAAAGCTAAATCCAATAATCCCGGTTTCAGCTAATAACTGCACATAAAAATTATGCACATGCGTCATGCAAGGCGTAATACCAGTAGCATACTTTTCATCTTTACATATCACTCTAAACATTTTTGGTCCATGGCCAATAAGGGGCTTGTCTTTAAACATGTTAAAAGATGTTCGAATTAAACTATCATGATTAGCTGTAAAAAAATATTTTTTATCCTCATTTTTTTGTAGCAGTCCCGAAGTTTCAAAAGGTTCCACAAACATTCTGTTTTTAGTTATCTGATTAGTTAGTGATAACATTAAGATTAAAATAACACTGCCAAAAATAAAACATAACCTAAATTTTAAGAAATTCTTAGTTAATAATAAAACAAATAAAGTTGATAAAGTTAAAAAAGCAAAAGATGCTCTTTCACCTGAAATAAAAATTAAACCACTAACTAAAATAAAAAATAAAAACATAAAGTACGTCTCTAATTTTTTTTTTTCTTTTGCTATAAATAAAGCAACTAATAAGGGAAATAATCTTGATAAATAAGATCCCATAATTAATTCATCACCAAAAAATGATGAGACACGATCTACAGAATTAGTGTTTGTAAAAAATTGAATATAACCATCAATAATCAAGACCAAAAAACAAATGACTATCGCATAATAAAAATAATTTAATATTTTTTTATCTTGTTCGATTAGATACCAAATAAGACAGCTAAATACCCCTATTCTAAAATAAAACAGTGAACTTTCAAAGCTCATCAAAATATTAGGAGCAACAAAAATACTAACGAAAATACAATAGATACAAAATGCAAAAAAAATAATTAACGGTGTTTGAGTAAAATAATTAAATGCTTTATTCTTATAAACATAAAATAAAAAAAATGTTGAAGATAAGCTAACTATCAAGTCTGGAAAGAAAGGGCCCCAAATAAGAAGTGGAATTATTAAGGCCAGCAATAAATTTATATTTATTTTTTTTAAATAGTTCATATATCTATTATGTTAAAAAAAATTTTAATCATATTTTATTATTAATTTATTCTTATTTTCTTCACGTAATTATATAATCTGATCCTGGTGGAGGATATACAAAAAGTTCAGTTTCTCTTTTTGAAATATAAACTAGATCCTGATCGACTTCTAGATGTTCAAGTTTTTTACTTACCCAATTAAGAGCTGTGCGTCTTGAAATAAGAGCAACTAAAGTATATATGATGATTTCAATATCCAATAAAATTGACTGTTGTTTAATTTAAATTAGACCCAATCTACTCTTCCAGGGTTTGGATCAACTGATTATATGCTAAATCTGGATCTTCTTTATTTTCAAAAATTTTTCCTTCATCCGAAAAAACAATGGAGGAGAAATCAGTGATATCTGGTTTTACCGAAAGCATCTCTTTTTCAGCATCAGTGTATAAATCTACTTCAGCTTTGACATTGGGTCTTGGGCTAACTAAACTCATGTCACCTCTCAATATATTCCATAATTGGGTTAATTCATCAAACTTATATTTTCTTATTATTTTACCAATTGAGGTAATACGTTGTTCACTATTACTAGTTGAGTCTATGCCTGCTTTATCTGCATTCACTACCATGGACCTTAATTTTACTATGTAAAATATTGTACCTTTTTTTCCAACTCTTTGTGGAACATAAAAAGGTGATTTTTTATCATTACATCAAACTAAAATTGAAACAAATAATAAAATTGAAAAAAAACATATTAATCCAATCAAGGATATTGCAATATCAAGTGCTCTGTTAATCATTTTCTATAAAAAGATTTTATAGAATTGCAAATATATTCAACATCTTCATCACTTATAAATATATTCATTGGAAGCATTATACACCTCTCAAAAAATTTGTCAGTGTTCGGTAATTTTTTGGCAAAACCCAATTGTTGAAATTGATGAATGCCTTTTCCACCCCACTGAATAAGGGTTCCTATGTTTTGTTCGCTTAAATACTTCTTTAATTCATCTCTATCATCAGCGGTAAGTTCATAATTTTGATATACGTCAAAATGATTAGAAGTATTGCTTGGAGGTGGAGGAAGTTGCAATTCCTCCAATCCCTCCAATTGGTCTTGGTACATTTGCGCCACTGTTCTTCTTCTCTCGATTACTTGATCATAGGTTTTTAACTTATGACTTAAAATAGCAGCCTGCAAATTATCAAGTCTTGAGTTCCTGCCCCATCTTTTGACTTCACCATCAATATCTCTGCCATGATCGTGTATTTGAAAAATTTTATGATATAAATTCTTATCATTAACTAATATTGCTCCAGCATCTCCAAAACAGCCGAGAACTTTTGCGGGGAAAAAACTAATACATGAAGCCAGTCCAAAAGTACCAGCATGCTGTCCTTTATATCTAGCACCCAACCCTTGTGCTGCATCCTCAACAATAAATAAGCCATGTTTATTTGCAATCTTAATAATGGGGTCCATATCACATACCCTGCCATTTAATTGGGTAGGCATAATACCTACCGTATTTGATGTGATAGCTTCTTCTATTGACTTAGGACAGATTAAATTATCATCACCAATATCAACTGGAACAGGAACTCCTCCGGCAACCCTAATTGCAGAGGCAGTAGCCAACATTGTATGAGATGAGATAATAATTTCATCTCCCTTTTTTAGACCAATTGCTTCTAAAAAAATTTCCATGGCATCGGTTGCGTTACCAACACCCACAGAATAATTTGCACCTGTAAATTTAGCTAATTCAACTTCAAAATCAGATAGATCTTTTTGTAATATAAATCCTCCGGAGGATGCAACTTTATCAATTATAGAAATATAATCTTTTTTATAATCATTCCATAACCTAGGGTATTCAAAAAAAGGAATTTTTTTCATATTTAAATTTATTTACTATTCGTATTTTTTGCAGTCGTCTGCTATTGCGTTACCTACTTAACTATATTCATCTAGTGAATTTACCAATTCATTGGTATTAATACATCTTTGATTATGTCGTAAATATTCTGTCTTGTACATTCTTGACAGCCTCCCTTAGATATCATTGCGCCCTTACCCCATACCGCTAATTCGGTCAAGATGTCTAAATCCCTAGTGAAAATTGCCCAGCTTTCTATATTGCCTCTTTGTGGCGCACCATATTGGCCTGACTCATGACATGAAGCGCAATATTGTCCATACAGTTTTAGAGTATTTTTATCTTTTTCATCTGTTGATTTATTTAATAGAGACATTAAATTTTTTTCTGAAATAGTTTCATAATTTCCTTGAAAATTTTGATCTTGATTTCTATAAAAAGTTTTTGTTAAGTTAATAACTGTTTCTTTTTTTTTAAAATCAGCAAAATATGCTGCTCCATTACGAACAAAACCAGTTCTAAAGTGGTCTTCACTAATGCTTGTAACTGTTTTTGGCAAACCATATGTTAAAGGGAAATTAATTTCGGTATAAGTATCGTAGTTTGAATGTGCATCAAAAATTACCGTACTGTTTCCATTCATATTTGCTACTAATATATCGCCTTTTGGACTAACTGCTACTTCGTGTGGATATTTTAATACCCCCCCCCCGAAAACCTTTATAATTTTTCCCTCATTTGAAATTAATATCATATTATTTCCTCCTCTATTAGTTATGATAAATTGATCTTTTTGCTTTATGTATTCAGCATAATATGGAAGGTTAATAATTTCATTTTGTGGATCTTGATTATGCAGAACCCATTTATTATTAAAATTTAAATCATATCCTAAAATCCGATTGTTAGCATAATCAACAACAACAATCGTTTCTAATGACAAAGCCAAGCCCAAAGGATTATTGAACTTGTCAAGAAATAACTCTGGATTATGTTTAGTGTCTTTAAAAGATCCAAAAACACTGAGAGGGTTTCCTTCTCTATCAAATATCTGTACTCTATGATTTCTTTCTTCGACAACATAAACTTTGTCTTTTGTAACCTTTATGTCAGCAGGAGTATCTAGTTGGCCAAGATCAGTTCCAAATTTACCAAAATATTTTATAAATTTTGCATCTTTGGAAAATATTGAAATATTTTCATTTGAACAATCACTAACAAAAAATAAATCATCTACATATTCTGTACCATACGGAAGTGAAAAATTACCAGGCCCATAACCACTTCTTCCAAATATATCAGATATATCCCATTTTTCATTATCCTTAAAATCCTCGCCTAATGAAATTTCTAATTCTATTAAACATTTTTCACCATTTTTTATTTTCATAAGAATTGCGAATGGAAGAACAATTGTTTTATCATTTAAAGATTTATCTAAATTAAATTCAATTATATTTTTTTCACGTACTTTAAAACTTACCTTTGAGTAATCCTCCAAGTGAGTCTTTAACATTATAGGATTTGGATATACGTCAATGACATCTAATTTTTGATTTGCACTAGAAAATATTTGCACAGTATTATTTAAAGATATGACATGCGAGTATTTATAAAAGATATTTTCACAATTATTTGTAGTTTTTGCTTCTAAGTTAATTCTTTCAATAAGATTTTGACTTAAAAAGTCCTCTGTTCTTAATTTGGAATTCAATCTGTCTTTAACAATTTGTAAATCTTTATTTGTAGTTTGTAATTTTTTTTCAGTAGTTTGTAATTTTTTTTCAGTAGTTTGTAGTTTTTTTTCAGTAGTTTGTAGTTTTTTTTTAACTGTTTCTACATAAGTAAATATTACACTAAAAATTAAAATAAATATTAATAAGAAAAAAATTATTGTTTTTTTCAGTCTTAAATCATAAGGCCGCATATGCAAAAAGAAGAGCTTTATTAATTATAGAAATATAATCTTTTTTTGTAATCATTCCATAATCTGGGTATTCAAAAAAAGGGATTTTTATTAACATAATGCTCTGGCTTATATTTTAAAAATTTTTCTTATTGTTAACACAATATCTTCAACAGAAGTATAATATTCTTTTTCAAGGACACTAGCTGTAGGGGCTGGGGCATCTGGTAAAGCAATTCTTACTGGAGGACTTATTAAACAGTTTGCCTCTATATTTTCAACCACTTTAGCAACTAATTCAGCTGAAAATCCGGATGATATCGACCCAGGATCAACCACCACTAATTTTCTAGTTTTTTTTACTGATTTTATAATATCATAAATATATAAAGGGTTTAATATTCTCACATCTATAATTTCAGGAGAAATATTTAGAGTTTTTAATTTTTCACCAGCTTTTCTTGCTAAATATGAAGAGTGGCCAGAGGCTACAATAGTTACATCCGTTCCTTCTAAACTGATCTGAGGTTTTTGATCTTTAAGATCAAGCTCTACTATTGGAGGTAGATCAGATTCTTGTTCGTATAACCATCTATCATCTATATAAATTACTGGATCTTTACAAAGAACCGAGGCTATAAGTAAATCTCTAGCATCTGCAACGGTTGATGGCATCACTACTCGTAAACCTGGCACATGCGCAAACCAAGCATGCAGTGCTTGCGAATGTTGGGCGCCTTGCTCCCCACCTCTGTTAATTATACTTCTTATTGTCACCCCTGGATGAGCTTGTCCGCCAAACATATGAGACCACTTAGCTGCTTGGTTAACAATAGCATCCATTGCATATAACATAAAATCCATTCTAGGATGAACAACGATAGGCTTCATACCTGCCAATGAAGCTCCTATTGCAGCGCCGGTAGTTGCAGATTCAGAGACAGGTGTGTCAATCACTCTATCTTTACCAAATTTTTTATCTAGATCGGTCATTGAATTACCAACATACCATGGGCTCCACAAACCTTGTCCAATAACAAATGTTTCTTTATAATTTTTTAATAGATACTCAAAAGCTGATAAAATAGCTGTTCCATAATTATATTTTTGAGTTTTCATTTAATTAACTATTGGAATATACAAATTTTAAAATTGAATCTTTGGATGGATAGGGATCATTCATAGCTTTATCCCAAGCAGTTTGAATTTCTTTATCAATTTTTTTACCTAATTCACTTTCCTCTTCCTCTGTCCAAATTTTAGAATGAATCATAGATTGCGATAACCGATAAATAGGATCTCTAGCTTTCCAATTTTTAATATCCTCCATAGATCTAGCAACGCCTACATCAATATCTTCACGCCAATCCACATGACCATACCATCTATAAGTTACAAGCTCTAAAATTGCAGGCCCCTCACCGTTACGTAAATTTTCTATCAACTCTTTAGAATTTTTTGCCACTGTAACTACATCATTTCCATCTAGTAATTTATGGGGTATTAAATTAGCCTCTGCAAATCTTGATGTAGTCTCGCTTGGTTGACGCAGTGAAATATGCATATGACTTGCAAATAAATTATTTTCAATAACAAATAATACTGGCAATTTCAAAACTTTTGCTAAATTAAAAGACTCATGAACAACACCCTCTTCAACAGCGCCATCACCAATATAAGAGACGCCAATATCTGTTGAATTCTGCATTTTTGCTGCTAAAGCTGCACCAACCGCAAGTGAGACGGTACCAGCAACTATTGGTGTTGACCCATAAAAACCATTAGATTGATCAAATAAATGCATAGATCCCCCCATACCTTTAGAAAAACCAGTTTGTTTTGCGAGCACTTCAGCAAATAGCTTATAGAAATCTTGGTTGAATGCTAGCAAATGAGCATGCGAGCGATGACCGCCAAAGACTCTATCTGTTTTTTTTAAATTTTGCGATATCCCGACTGCAATGGCTTCCTGCCCTACGCCAAGATGCACAGGACCATTAATTAATTCATTTTTTTTTGCATAAGCCAACTGCTGCTCTGTTTTTCTTATAAGAAGCATCAAATGAAGCATTTTTTTTAACTTTTCAATATTCTGTCTTTCAATTGAAATTGCACCATGGAATTTTTTTGGATTAAATAATGCTGTATTCATTTACGTAGTTTTAGAATTTAAGTTAATAGAATCAAATACTTGATTTTTTATCATTTCTATATTTTTTATTCTCACATTTGTATAATTTAAGTTGATAATTAACTGATCTTTAGATTTTATGCCAATTATTATGCTTTGAACTTTATCAAGACTAAGTACACTTTGAATACTTAGATGCTGCAATGCAAGGTTATATTTTTCTAATTTTTTTGAAAGCGTTGAAAGATTATTAAGTGTTTTTAAAAAATTTTTTTTTTTAAAGCCCATCAATTTAGACCTTATGTCATTTTTTTTGAATATTTTATATTTTTTAAATTTTTCAGTTAAAAAGCCATAATAAAGAACATTATAAGGTAAAATTTCAATTTTATTCTTATTGCAAAAAGATTTAAATAGATTGTAGTAGTCAAAATTAAGTAAATTAATTGGAAACTGAATTGCATCGATTTGAGTATATTTAAAAATATATTTTAAAGTTTGAAGATTAATATTACTACAACCAATTTTTTTTATGATTCCTAATTTTTTTTTTTCGTTTAATAAATCAAAACTTTTTAGTGTATCGTTAAAATTTGGACTTCTATAGTCATTAACATGATGAACACTATACATATAAATCGACCTAGTCTTTAAATTCTTCAAACTACTTTCAAAATTGTAATTAATCCACTCGGGAGAATTATCAATTATCAATTTTTTTTTTTGCTTTAAATATCTCACACCACCTTTTGTTGAAATAAAACATTTTTTTATATTTGTTCCCAAATAATTTGCTAATCTTTTTTCAGATTTTCCGAAGCCATATATTAATGCTGTATCAAAAAAATTTACACCTTTTTCAAATGCTAAATTTATAGCATTATAAAAATTTTTATTAACATAATTACCCCAATTATAACCACCTAATGGTTCGCAACCGAAACATAATTTAGATTTTTTTTTATACATTAAAATAATATTTTAAATCTTTTTTTTTAAATTTAATTACCTTTAAAATTATTAATAATGTAAAAAAAACGATCTTTAAGTCTACAAAAAAAGATTTTTTTTCATAATATTTATTTATTAAATAAATTTTTATAGGCTCTACTTTCTTATAATACCTAACCTCATAATTTTGTTTCTTTACGTAATTATCTAAATCATTAAATATTAGTGTTGAAAAGTCTGTTAAACCAGGTTTTAATTCACCTAAAATATTTTTAGTTTCGATAGGATACTGATCAACTAGCCTTTTAAAATTAGGCCTCGGACCAACAAAACTCATATCACCAATTAAAATATTAAATAATTGTGGTAATTCGTCAATTTTTGTAGCCCTTAAAAACCTCCCTATAGGTAGATTTCTTTTATCATGAAGACCCGTAACCTCTGGTCCAAGATTTTCAGCATTTTTAACCATAGACCTGAATTTAAAAATATTAAAGACTTTTAACTTCCATCCCACTCTTTTAGAAACATAAATGCAATCCCCTCCATAAAAAATTAAATAAATGAAATACATTAAAATAAAAATTGGAAATGTTAATAATATTAATGAAATTGATAAAAATAAATCAAAAATTCGTTTAAATAAATGCAGTTTTTTTTTTGGACTAAATAATGCAGTTATCATGATCAAACAAAAACATGTAGAATTAAATTTTTT
>Ga0222714_10005797_pt1 | contig 11623 bp, 7 predicted proteins | sample C33_3DmetaG_FD_165048 | JGI IMG/M metagenome (GOLD analysis project Ga0222714, IMG submission 165048) | Estuarine water microbial communities from San Francisco Bay, California, United States - C33_3D | ecosystem: Environmental > Aquatic > Marine > Unclassified | place: USA: California... | reverse complement strand
CTTTGGTGAAGGAGCTGGCGTTTTGGTCCCAGCCACCGTCTACTTCCATGCGGGGAACAGAGTTGATGCCGTAGAATGAGGTACGGGTACGAATCTCATCGGTGCAATAGGGATCACCCGTTCCAGGCCACCAAACTTGATACTTGATGGTCGAATGGTCGGTGCGGCCATCAATGACCGTCAAATAGTTGGCGTTACCAGCCTTACAAGGACCGCAAGTAGATGAGGTGAACACCTCATTCAAAATCTTGCGCTTGACAAACTGATCCACGACCTGAACGGGTTTGGTCAAAGTAGGCGCAGTCACATCCGTACCGTTGACTTTGGTCAAACGAACACGAACCGTATAGGTTCCTACAGCAGCAGGAGTCCAGGCGGTGGGATGGCTGATGCTTGAGCTTGCGCAAGTGGCTACAGACAAACCGCTAACCGTACCGGCTACCCAATTGGTGCCGTCGGTGCTGTATTCAAAATCAACACTGTTCAAAGAAGCAGAACCTTGGTTCACCACATCCACTTTAACCGTGAAGGGTGCTTCCGACAACTTCAAATAGGGCGCCATGTTCACCGAAGTAGCAGCCGCTGCATTCACAGGCTGTGTACCTGGCATGAAGGCAAAGTAGCGGTTGTCTGCAGGAGTGGGATCGTTGTTGTTGGAACAAGCATAGGCAGGTGAAGAAGCATGACTAATCGCGGTGCTGCCATCTATCTGCAATCCAACGGTTAGTTTGGTTTTATCGGAACAAACAGCGCCGTTTTTCACGCACTGAACACGCTGGTCAACCACATAAATGTTGTTGCTGCTTTCTTCCAATACGATGCTCATGTAAGACCATCCAGTACCAATGTTCGCTTCGGTAGCCGAAGCATACATGACCCACAGCTGGCGATTGGGGGCTGTACCGAAGGTTTTGGAAACGATGTAGTCACCGCTTGCATTCAAGGTCAAGCCCCAAACACAAACCGATTGATCAGGAATATTGGCAGAAGGCAATGCTTCATTGGCCGCGGCAGGGGCAGCCACAGAAGAATTGATGTCAAAGGTCAAGACACCGGTTGAAGAAACTTTGAAAGAGCTTACGTCCGACCCGTTGAATTGAAAGCCAAAAGGAATGGCTTGAGCGGCAGACCACTCGGGCGAGGTTTTCGCACCTGACATAACCGTAGACCAGGTAGCGGGCAATCCGCCGCCAACGGGGTACTCAGGATCTGCGTTCAAGTTGCCAGGGTTTCCAGTACCGGCACAGGGAGACAAATAATACCCTGACTGAGCGCTCAAAACAGCCGTAGAAAGCGCAATAATGGAAAGGAGGATTCTCTTCATAGTTCTTCGAATTGCAGCAAATGTAAGGATTGAAAAAAAAGCAAAAGTGTCAGCCAGACACTAAGCGCTAAGCTCGGTCAAAGAGCTATAGTGCTCTTGAACCTCGGCCAAGGTCTGCTGCACTTCGTTGTAGTCCATTGATTGAACCAATCGACTGCGGTATTCCTTAAAATCTGGAAGTCCCTTGAAGTAATTGGAATAGTGACGGCGCATCTCAATCAATCCCAAGTTGTGGCCCTTCCATTGAATGCTTTTCTCCAAGTGAACACGGCAGGCTTCTAAACGCTCTTGGAAGGTGGGACCTGCCATCAATTCACCCGTATTCAGGTAATGCTTGATTTCGCGAAACACCCAAGGGTAGCCAATGCTCGCTCTACCAATCATCAAGCCATCGACACCGTATCGATCTTTGTACTCTTTGGCTTTTTCAGGCCCGTCTATGTCCCCGTTTCCAAAGATGGGAATCTGCATGCGGGGGTTGTTTTTTACCTCGCCAATCAAGGTCCAATCAGCTTCTCCTTTGTACAACTGAACCCGAGTGCGGCCGTGTATAGACAGGGCCTTGATGCCCACATCTTGCAAGCGCTCGGCTACATTGACAATGTTTTTGGTTTTCTCATCCCAACCAAGGCGAGTCTTAACTGTAACAGGCAAATGCGTGGCCTCGACAATGGCCTTTGTCATGGCCACCATTTTTTCGGGATTCGTCAGAATTCCGGCTCCTGCTCCTTTGCAAGCCACCTTTTTGACCGGGCAGCCATAATTGATGTCGATCAAATCGGGGCGAGCCAAGGTGGCAATTTTGGTCGCCTCGACCATGCTCTCGATTTCGCTACCAAAAATCTGAATGCCGATGGGCCGCTCGTATTCAAAAATGTCCAGCTTTTGAACACTTTTAGCGGCGTCCCGAATCAAGCCTTCAGAGCTAATAAACTCGGTGTACATCATGTCGACACCGTGCTGTTTGCACAAGTATCGAAACGGCGGATCACTGACATCCTCCATAGGAGCCAACAGCAGGGGGAAGTCTCCCAAGGCTATGTCCGCGATTTTTACCAACTTTGTGCAAAGGTACAACCCCACCTTCACCCATGCACAGCCACCCACTTTATCGACCGTTCCGATTCACCACCATGGCCCTTCTCTTTTTGTTCATGGCGGTGTTTTTGTACGCGTCAGCCTTGTTGGGCTTGTTCGGCGATAAACAAGGATGGGACCCTCGCCTTATTAGCTGGCTTCAGTTTACAATCTACATGGGCCTTCCCTGTGCGATTGTATTGGTCATCTTTGGGCAATCTCCAGAAAGTGTGGGACAGTACCGGACCAAACAACCCTATACGCATTATGTATGGACGCTTGTACTGGCCTTGTCATCTTTGTCGATAGTTGCCTTTCTGACGCATGCGGTTGAATCGTTTTCCAGTGGATCTGCCTACGGGCTTTGGGCCGACGAATTGAACCAAGCCCGAATGGACACCTTGGACAAGTTGCTCGACTTTCACGGCACAAAAGCCCTGATCTTAGCCTTATTGACCATGGCCCTAACCCCTGCCTTGTTGGAGGAATTTGTGTTTCGTGGCATCATCCTTCAATCCCTGAGAAACACGGGTCTTTCCATGGGTCTGAGCATTTTTATACAGGCACTGCTCTTTGCCGTCATTCACATGAGCCCCTATGAACTTCCGGGTATATTCTTGTCAGGCATAGTAATGGGCTACTTGGCTTTGGAAACCGGTTCCTTGCTATTGCCTACACTGTACCATTTCCTGTTCAACGGGATCACACTTTGGGCCCAATTCGAACTGACCCATCCCGAAGGCTTGGAACAAGAATTATCCCACCCCCTCATTGCATTGATCGCGAGTCTCGCTCTAACATTTGCCTTGTACAAAATCACCCGCTTCCCCTCTAGCCATGAATAATTTCACTCAGCGAGCCATCACAGGCTCCCTATTCGTTTTGCTCATCATATTCACCCTACAAATGAACAACAAATGGGCGCATCACGCTCTTTTAGCGGCCATCACTTTGGGCTGTATGCACGAGTACAACCGATTGACGCATTTGAAAAGTTGGTGGCTAAGCGCGGCAAGCCTTTTGGGCGTTCTGCTCTATGTCTTCGCCGATTTTTCTCCACGAGACCAATACTCCTTGACCGGATCAATGGGGTTGTTGCTTCTGTTGGTTTTGAGTCTGTTTTTGGTTAGAAAAGAGGAATCCAAAGAACAATTGGGCTTGATCTTTTTAGGGGTGGCCTACATAGGCTTCCCCATGCACGCCGTACACAACCTACTCTCTGTACCTAACCTCCTGTTGGGGACCTTCTTTTTGGTCTGGACCTCTGATACGGGAGCCTATGTTTCAGGAAAATTGCTGGGCAAACGAAAGCTCATGCCCCAAGTCAGTCCAGGCAAAACCTGGGAAGGACTGCTTGGCGGAATGATCTTGACTGCCGCCGTTGCTTATGTGCTGAGCATTTGGACCAAAGACAACAATGGCACCCTTATCCATTTCTTGAAGTTGAGCCCTGCAAAAGCCATACTTTGGGGCCTGGGAGTAGCCTTTTTTGGAACCCTTGGGGACCTGTTTCAAAGCCGTTTAAAAAGAGAGGCAGGAGTCAAAGATTCCGGTCAATTGCTTCCTGGTCATGGCGGCATTTTGGACCGCTTTGATGCCTTCCTATTCGCCGGCCTCTATACTCAGATAATCTTCCAGGGCCCCTTGGCCATTTTTTAGGTATTTTTGCGCAGCCTAAACCCACTATGAAAAGCGATACCTCTTATTTGCTCAACGCTGATCCAGCAGCCATTGACCAACTGTATTCTCAGTACCAGTCTGATAAGGAATCGGTCGATTTTGGTTGGAGAAAATTCTTCGAAGGATACGAGTTGGGATCTGGCAAGTACGACGCGGCGGGCGTCGTTTCTGAAGATGCCTTAAAAGAGATTCACGTCATGAACTTGATTCATGGGTACAGGCAGCGCGGGCATTTGTTTTCCAAGACCAATCCTTTGCGCCAACGCCGGGCTTACTCCCCGACTTTGGACCTGGTCAATTTTGGTTTGAGCGATGCCGACTTGGAAACTACATTCAACGCCGGAGTAGAGGTAGGATTAGGCCCCGCCAAACTCAAAGACATTGTTTCATTGTTGCAAACAACCTACTGCGGTCCCATTGGTTGTGAATTCTCTTACATACGCGATCCCAAGCGCAGAGAATGGCTGCAAAGTCGCTTTGAAAAAACACGCAACATCCCCGAACTAACGGTCGATGAAAAGCGCCACTTTTTGAAGAAAATCAACCAAGCCACTGTATTTGAAAACTTCCTTCACAAAAAATACATCGGCCAAAAACGCTTCAGCTTAGAGGGTTTGGAAGTATTGATTCCTGCCTTGGATGCCGTCATACAATACGGAGCGGGACTCGGTGTAGAAGAATTTGTCATGGGCATGGCTCACCGCGGTCGTTTGAATGTATTGGCCAATATTTTCAACAAAACCTACTCCCAAATCTTCTCTGAGTTTGAAGGCAAGGTTTTCCAAGGGGGTGACTTCGATGATTTTGAGGGTGACGTCAAATACCACTTGGGCTACAGCGTGAATGTCGATACGGCCAGTGGCAAAAAAGTTCACTTGCGATTGGCTGACAACCCCAGCCACCTAGAAGCGGTTAACCCCGTAGTAAAAGGCTTGGTTCGAGCCAAGCTCGACCATAAGTACCAAGGTGAGGTAGATAAAATTTGCCCCATTTTGATACACGGCGATTCGGCTGTTGCTGGACAAGGCATCGTTTATGAGGTCGTGCAAATGAGCGGTTTGGATAGTTATTATGTCGGTGGCACCATTCATATGGTCACCAACAACCAAATTGGCTTTACCACTTCTTACTTGGAAGCCCGCACCAGCACCTACTGTACCGATGTAGCCAAGGTTACATTGTGCCCTGTTTTGCACGTCAACGCCGATGATGTTGAGGCGGTGGTGCACGCCGTCAAATTGGCCATGGCCTACCGATTGGAGTTCAACTCTGACATTTTCATCGACCTGTTGGGTTACCGCAAGTATGGCCACAACGAAGGCGATGAACCTCGCTTCACTCAGCCTGAGATGTACAAGTTGATTGACAAGCACCCCAATCCACGGGAGATATACAAAGCCCAACTTTTGCAACGCGGCGATATCGACGCTGCCTTGGCTAAAGAAATGGAAGCCGAGTTCCAAAGCATGCTCCAAGAGAAGTTTGAAGAAGCCAAAGGCGAATTCAAACCAGCCCCTACCGATATCCCAAATACCTGGGAAGGCTATCGCCATGCCGGCGCCAAAGACATGCAAAGCCCCACTCCTGGCACTAAAGTGTCCAAGGAGCGTTTGGAAAATTTGGTTCAAAAAATCACCCATCTCCCTTCTGACAAATTGCCCATCAAAAAGGTCCAGAAGTTGTTTGAAGATCGGGCGGCTCAATGGGACCGAAACCAGCTCGATTGGGCCATGGGTGAATTGTTGGCCTACGCTTCCTTGCTAGAAGAAAAGCACCCTGTTCGCATGACAGGTCAAGATGTGGAAAGAGGCACGTTCTCTCACCGCCATGCCGTGGTAAAAAGCGAAGACGGGCAACACAATCACTGCAGCTTGAATCACATCAGCGAGGATCAAGCGCGCATGTCGATCTACAACTCACTCTTGAGCGAATACGCGGTATTGGGGTATGAATACGGCTACTCAACGGCAACTCCTCAAGGCTTGACCATTTGGGAAGCCCAGTTTGGAGATTTCTCCAATGGAGCCCAAATCATCATCGACCAATTCATCGCATCAGCTGAAGCCAAATGGAGCAAATTCAGTGGCTTGGTGATGCTTCTCCCCCACGGATACGAAGGCCAAGGTCCTGAGCATTCCAGTGCTCGTTTGGAACGTTACCTGCAGCTGTGCGCAGGCTCCAACATGCAGGTCATGAATTGCACAACACCGGCCAACTTGTTCCACGCTCTGCGCCGTCAGCTAAAACGAGATTTTACCATGCCTTTGGTGATCATGAGCCCCAAAAGTTTGCTGCGTCATCCTCGTTGCGTCAGCAGCATAGAGGAATTCAGCGAAGGTGGTTTCCAAGAAATCATCACCGATACGGCGGTGAGCCAAAACGTGCGCAAGGTTCTTCTCTGCAGCGGTAAGATTTATTACGAATTGCTTTCATACAAGGAAGAACAGCAACACAGCGATGTAGCCATCGTACGCATCGAGCAACTGTATCCCTTGCCTGAATGGAAACTCAAAGAGGTATTTGAGCAATACCCCAATGCCGAGTACGCCTGGGTGCAGGAAGAGTCCATGAACCAAGGTGCATGGCTGCATTTGCATCGCTATGAATTCCCAGTAAAGTTCAACTACGTCGGTCGCCGTTCAAGTGCTAGTCCTGCTACTGGCTACAAAAAAGTGCACGATCGCGAGCAACAGGAAATCATCGAGAAGGCCTTCGCCTGATCGATGTTACTTCCTTTCAAACAAGGCTACACTCTCCACATGGTGAGTGTGAGGGAACATGTCTACGGGCTGAACCTTTACCAGTTTGTACGCTTCTTCCAGCAATTTGGCGTCTCGCGCTTGAGTAGCGGGGTTGCAGCTCACGTACACCAATCGCTTGGCTTTCATTTCCACCAATCGCTGAACCACTGAAGGGTGCATCCCGTCTCTTGGAGGGTCGGTAATGACCACGTCAGGCTGCCCGTGCTCGGCGATGAAATCTGCCGTCAACAGGTCTTTCATGTCTCCGGCATAAAACTTCAAATGGTCCATACCGTTATTGACCATGTTGATCTTCGCATCAGCGATGGCTTCTTCCACGTATTCAATGCCTATGACTTCTTTGGCTTGATCGGCTACATACAAGGCTATGCTGCCTGTACCTGTATACAAATCATACACCTTTTCCTCTCCCGTCAATTGAGCAAAGGATTTGGTCAAATCGTACAAGCGCTTGGCCTGGGCCGTGTTGGTTTGGAAAAAGCTCTGTGCTTGGATCACAAATTCACGATCACCCAAACGTTCGGTTAATACTTTTTCCCCTGAATGCACCTGTACTTCTAGGCCATGCAGAGTGTCATTCTTTTTGTCGTTGATCACGAACAGCAGAGATTTGATCTCTGCAAACGATGACTGCAAATAATTCAAGACAGCCTGAACTTCTTCGCTCTCGTAGAAGAAGGACACCAAGACCATCCATTCTCCCTTTGCATTGCATCGCATGAGCAAATTGCGCATCAAACCTTCCTGCTTGACCAAATTGAAGAAGGAAATATCTTTCTGCTCGCAAAAGGCCTTCAAACCGCGGTGAATCTGATTGACGTATGGAGGCATCAAATGGCATTCCTGCACATCCAAAACCTTGTCAAATCGGCCTGGAATGTGAAAGCCTAGCCCCTTGGGACGAATGGGATTCTCTTTGTCAAAATCCAACACCCAAGCTTGGTCACTGAAGGTCAAATCCAACTTGTTTCGGTATTCATAGGTCTGATCACCCCCAATAATGGGAAGCAATTCAAAATCTCGTTGGCCTCCCAAGCGTTCCAAAGAATCTTGAACCTGTTGAGATTTGGCTTTCAGCTGTTCGGTATAATCCAAATGCTGCCATTTGCATCCGCCGCAAACACCAAAGTGCTCGCAACGGGGAGCAACGCGTAAGGGAGAGGGCTCAATCAAATTGACGATTCGAGCCTCCATGTAATTTTTCTTGCGCTTGACGACCTGGATATCAGCCAGATCACCCGGTGCGGCAAATTTGACAAAGACCACCTGCTCATCAATACGAGCAATGCAATTGCCTTCGGCGACAGCAGCCCCTATTCGCACACCCTCAAAAAGGGCATACTCCCGGCGTTTTTGACGACGTCCACCCATTTTATTTGGAATTCAAGGCCAACGCTAGCAAACGCATAAAATCGTTTACTTCCAAGTACCCCGGTTGGTTGTATCGAACTTCGTCCTTGCCCGGATGCATCCAGAAGAAAGTAGTTGGATACCCAGTCGATTCCCCGTAGCTCAACCATTGATGAAAACTGGTTTGATTGAAGGCCTTGCCCCCCAAATTGAAGGATTTGGCGACTTCTGGATTGAATTTTACGCAGACGAAATCGCGATTCAGCGCTTCAATCACGCGAACGTCGGTATAGGTCTTTTTGTCCATGACCTTGCACCATCCGCACCAATCGGTGTAGGCATCTATCAACAGTACTTTTTGCTCGGCCACTGATTTGGCATAGCCTTCTTCAATTCCATACCAAGTCAAAACGCTTGAAATGGGTTCTTGAACGGGGGCACTTCCTTCCCTAACAGTTGAATCATTCATCTGTGCTTGGGGCGTTGGATTCGTTTCGGTTTCTACCACCGAAGCCGTTTCAACTGCAGTCGAGTCGGCCACAACATGGCCCGAACCACAACCGGTAGGGCCGCTTAGCAAACTCAGGCTTGCCAGGGAAAAAAGCAGCATTTTCATGCTACAAAGGTAGGCATAAGCTCGCCTTCCATCAGTGACCCAGGTCGCTTAGACGATGCGCGTTTTGAAACTGATGTCCAACGCACGAACGGAGTGCGTCAGTGCCCCCAAACTAATGAAGTCCACCCCTGTCTCGGCATAAGGCTTCAAATTCCCCAAATGAATGCCTCCTGAGGCTTCGGTTTCTGCTCGTCCTTGAATGATCGCCAGGGCCTCCTTGATCTGTTCTGGGCTAAAATTGTCCAACATGATTCGCTGAACTCCTTGGCAGGCTAAGGCCTGTCTTACTTCCTCCAAGTTGCGCGTTTCTACCTCCAACGCCAATGAAGCATCGTGATCGTTTCGGTATTGATTGACTGCGGCCACGGCTGACGCAATTCCCCCAGCCGTGTCGATGTGATTGTCTTTGAGCATGAACATATCGTACAAGCCCATGCGGTGATTGTATCCGCCGCCCATTCGTACGGCCCATTTCTCTAGGGTCCTTAATCCAGGTAGCGTTTTTCGCGTATCCAAAATTCGGGTAGAACTGCCTACTGAACGCACAATTTCAACGGCTCGGTAAGTAGCGGTGGCAATGCCCGAGCAATGTTGCATCAGATTCAGCATCAAACGCTCGGTTGATAGCAAGGATCGCGCAGAACCTCGAACCTCTCCTAACAAGGTGCCCGCCAACAAATATTGCCCATCTTCGGCTTGCCAAGTGATGCTCAAACTCGGGTCTACCCGACGAAGCAAAACAGAAGCCAGTTCTAGTCCCGCCACAACCCCGTCTTCCTTCAACAAGAGACGAGAATGGGCCTGAACGTCAGCGCCAATAGAAGCCAAGGTGCTGCAATCGCCCGTACCTAAATCTTCGGCCAACCAAGCATCCAACTGAAGGCCAAAGGCTTCAGAATTGAAATCCATGTTATTAGGGTTTAACCAGGGCAGTAGCAGCCTGAGCACCAGACTCCCCTTTTACCAAAATCAAATAGATTCCAGAAGCCAAATCGGCCGTAGGAAGAGACAATGTGGTCCCGCCTTGGGTCTTTTGGCTCATGACGGCGCGTTCGAAATAATCCACCACTGTCACGGTCACACCTTGACCTTCAAAGGCAGTCAAATCGACCTGGCAGCGATCGGTACTGGGGTTGGGATATACCTTCACTTCGCGAATATCGCTGTTGACCACACGCGAAACTTTGCGCTCACAATCGGTTCCGTCAGGCACAAAACTCATGTCGCTGAAATCGATGTAACAAGCCCATTCCGGGTGATCCACAAAGGGATTTCGGTTGCCCTGAACCGATGCGATGTATTCGCAGCGAGCCATTTCCCAGTTGCTTGGAGGGAACTGGGTATTCCATTTCTTCAAGATGTATTGATCCTGATCGGTTCCCAAGAAGGTGTTCGCTGTAGGAATCGTAAAGGGCTTATCGGCTTTGTTGTAGGTAGCGCAAATGTAGAAGTTCGCACGGGCTAAGGCTCCTTTGGCCCAATCCCGGGGCTCGTAAACGAATTCACCCAAAGAGTCGCGGCCGAATTTACCGGCGTAAAATTCAGACGATACGGTCTTTACAATACCCAGCGGATAATTGGATCGAACCGCATTGGCACCATTTTGATTGACCGTCCACAAAATAAACAAATCGCTATAGTTGGCGCTGTCTTGGCTTCCCTCTCCCATCCAAGAATAGGGATAGGAATGCTCGCGTGACATGCTGCTAAATACGAAAGGTTCGGTGTAGACTTGTTTCCACCCGCTGTAGAAGCATTCCATTACACGCTGTCCGCCTACGGTATCGTAGGCCTCGAAGTTGTTGACCACCGTATTGATGTAGTTCGAGTAATACACACGGAAGTGAGGATTCACCTTGGCGCGCAACTTGGCAATGAACTGAGTATCTGCCGTACTGATGCCATTGTAATAGGTACCTGCCTCCAATCCAGGAGTCGTCACATACACATACTTGGAAGAGTCGGTGTAGTTCAAATAAGACCCGTATCCGTTGACGGCGTAGGCATATAAGTCGTATTGGGTATTGGCGACAATCTTGTCAATTTCGACAGTTCCAGGCCCCCCTACATAGACCACTCGGCTATTGCCCACATAAGACCCCTGCTCGTAAACTTGACCGTCTTTGGGCAAATCAGATCCCTGCAAGATGATGATGGCATCGGCGTTGGAATGTGAAGTTGTGGCAAACAATCGATAGGCTTTGTTGCTGCTAATGGCCAAGGCGGGAATTCCCACTGGTTGGCTAGCCATACCGCCGACAATACCGTATAAATTCAATTTGTAAGCTCCATTTTCAGGATCGTTGCTGTTGATGGTAGCTGCTGCTTTGTAACTACCGCTAGCTGTCGCTGACATGCCCAACACCAAATCGCTGGTCTCTCCTGGTTTCAATACCAAGGGTAGGCTGGTTTTGACCGAGAAATTGGAAGCTGCCGCACCGCTAAACGTGACGCTTTTGATTTCCAAGTCCTCAACGGTTGAGATGTTTTTCACCGACAAAACGATAGACGTATCGCCACCGTTTTGAATCTCGGCACCTTGAACCTGTTCGGCTCCGTTGTAAGAAACTTTGATTTCAGGCAACAATCCACCTGCCGCTGGGCCGATGTACACGTCATCCATCGCGACGTTGAATCCAGAGGCTTTGCTGCTGAATGCAAAGCGCACATACCGCGAACTGGTTTTGAGCTTATCGACAACCTGAACATAGGTCAAAGGCATATTGTTGCTGTACGAACGAACCGTGCTCCAGGTGTTTCCGTCAGCTGATTCTTCAACCGCGAACTGACCTTCCCAAGAATTGCTTCCTGTTC
>Ga0222714_10005796_pt1 | contig 11624 bp, 9 predicted proteins | sample C33_3DmetaG_FD_165048 | JGI IMG/M metagenome (GOLD analysis project Ga0222714, IMG submission 165048) | Estuarine water microbial communities from San Francisco Bay, California, United States - C33_3D | ecosystem: Environmental > Aquatic > Marine > Unclassified | place: USA: California... | reverse complement strand
ACCCTGACCCAAGGCGGCCTTCTGCATGGCCTCAAGCGACACCATGGCGGCAGTTGCCTGCTGCAACTCGCTCTTGGCTTGATCGAGTGCGAGGGCACTGCGCTCCTCTGCAGCACGGACCGATTCCAATTCGGCCGTGGCCGCTTCCAGCCGCGTCCGGGCCTCCTGGTCGCGCACGGCGTCCGAATCGAGCGCTGCCTCAAGATCCTTCAGGTAAGCAGGATCGACCGATGACTCCAACAACTGGATCTCGTTGTCATGACGATCCTGCTGGGCGAGCAAACGGGCCAGTGCAGACTCCAACTGCTCAAGCCTGGTTCGGGTGACCATGGTCTTGCGACCAGCCTCCGAAACCTCCAGGCTGAAGGCCTCCCATCGCTCGCGCCACGAGGTGAGCCTGGACTCCGCCTCCACGAATGCCGCGTGGGCCTCGGCCTCCGCCTCCCGGGCAACGGCCAACACCGGCTCACTTTCCGCCACCATGGACTGCAACTGCGTCTCTTGATCGAGATCCCGTCGCAACAACTCTGTGCAATCCTTCAGCGACTTTTCGGTAGTTGTCAGGTCGGCGGCCTGCTGCTCGCGCGTGTCTTTGGCGAATGACAGGGCTTGTTCGACACGCCTGGCCTCCGCGCCCGCCTGCACCAACAGGGTCTGAATCTCGGCCAACTGGTCGGCCTTTGCCTGGTGCTCGGCACGGACTTGCTCGAGCCTTGCCTCTGCGGCTCGCAAGTCGGCGGTCACCGCTTCCAGCGCGTTCTGCCTGGCCGCCAACTGATGCTTGCCCACCTCCATGGCGGCATCGATCTCGATTAACCGCAGGGCGAGAAGTTCTGCCTGCAGCCGGCGCTCCTGATCCTTGTACTCGCGATAGCGCCTTGCCACGCCCGCCTGGCGGGTCAGGTGCCTGATCTGCTTTTCGACCTCCTCCCGCAGGTCGTTCAAGCGATCGAGGTTCTCGCGGGTGTGGGAAATCCTGTTTTCAGTCTCGCGTCGACGCTCCTTGTACTTGGAGATCCCAGCGGCTTCTTCGAGGAACGCGCGCAGGTCGTCGGGCTTGGCCTCGATCACACGCGAGATCATGCCCTGTTCGATGATGGCGTAGCTACGAGAGCCCAGACCCGTGCCGAGAAACAGCTGCGTAATGTCCTTACGGCGGCACTTGCCCCCATTAATGAAGTACGTGGAGGTGCCATCACGGCTTACCTGCCGCTTGAGAGACACCTCCTCGAAACCGGAGTAGGCACCGCTGAGCGTGCCGTCGGAGTTATCGAACACGAGTTCGACCGAAGCTGTCGAGACCGGCTGCCTGCTGCCGGCCCCATTGAAAATAACGTCCGCCATCGAGTCGCCACGCAGGTGTTTGGCGCTGATTTCGCCCATCACCCAGCGGACGGCGTCGATGATGTTGGACTTACCGCAACCGTTAGGCCCGACGACCCCGGTCAGGTTGCTGGGAAAGTGAACGGAGGTGGGGTCGACGAAGGACTTGAAGCCCGCAATCTTGATCCTGGAGAGACGCATCTAGGCCCTGATGAAGCTGATTGTTTTGTGGTGCCCGCATAGCCGGGGCTGACCGGCTAGTGTAAATTACGGGAAGCAATTTGACGATGTTTCCGGAGCTTCCAGCTTGACTTCCTCAGAACCCCTTGGCGCAGTGCAGAATCGACCCTCGGCCGTGTTGGAGACCTTTCCCAACCCTGCCCCGGGCCGCGATTACACCATCCGCATGGATGTCCCGGAATTCACTTGTATCTGTCCAAAAACCAGCCAACCCGACTTTGCTCACCTGACCCTCGAATATGTACCGGACCAACTGTGCCTTGAGTTGAAGTCCCTCAAGCTGTATTTCTGGAGCTTCCGGGACAGGGGGGCCTTCCACGAGGCGGTCACCAACGAGATTCTGGACCACCTTGCCGGCGCGGCCCGACCCAGGTTCATGCGCCTTACGGGGAAGTTCAACGTCCGAGGTGGCATCTACACCACGGTTGTGGCGGAAAGCCGGCTCGAGGGCTGGGCTGCAAAGATCCCCGTCAGCCTGCCCTGAAGCCCGCATTGGGCGGATGCCCGTACGGCTGATTTCCCTGCTGGACGAGGTGGGTTAGATCGCTATAATCCGCCGTTCACCGTTCAGGACAGCGCCAATGCCCGCCAAGAAAAAACCTGTCAGGAAGCCTGCCAAGCAGCCCGCCAAAAGTTCCAAAGCTGCCGGCAGAAAGGTAGCCAAGAAGTCCGCCCGTTCTCCGGTCAAAGCCAAGGCCTCAGGCAAAAAGCCGGCCGCCAAGGCTGCCTCCAGGCCGACGACCAAGGCGAAGCCCAAGACGCCCGCGAAGGCGAAGTCCAAGGCACCCGCGAAGGCCAAGCCCAAGGCACCCGCGAAGGCCAAGCCCAAGGCGCCCGCGAAGGCCAAGCCCAAGGCTTCCTCTGCGAAGAAATCGGCCCCACGGGCCAAGGTGGCCTCGAAGACAGCAGCCGGCAGGGCTGCAAAGCCGAAAGCGGTCAAGGCCTCCCCAGCAAAGGCCCCCGCCCCAGCCAAAGTAAAGCCCAAAGCGGCCGCGAAACTGAAAACCGCGGTATCCGCCCGGCCTGCCGTCAGCAAGGCCCAGCCAAAGCCGACTGCAACGCCGGTCAAGGAGGGTAAGACTCCAACCAGCAGCAAGCCCAAAGCGGAGCCCAAGCGCGCCGTTGCCGTCGCCAGCCAGACGCGGAGAATCGCACAACCGGTAGCGGGGGATGAGGACGATGGCTACGAGGGTGAGTCCAGACCAAACTTGCTGTTGGGGCCCCGCAACGTTACTCCGTACGTTGAGAAGTCCGGCGAGACCTACATGGGCCGTGAACAGCTCGACCACTTCAGGAACATTCTGGGCAGCTGGAAGCGGGACCTGATGGTCGAGGTCGACCGGACCATGACCCACATGAAGGACGAGGCGGCCAACCCCCCCGACCCGAATGACCGGGCGACCCTGGAGTCGGAATTCGCGCTGGAACTGCGCACCCGAGACCGCGAACGGAAACTCATCCGCAAGATCGAAGAGGCCTTGCAACGAATCGAGGACGGTTCTTACGGCTATTGTCTGGAGACCGGCGAACCCATTGGCGTCAAGCGCCTCGAGGCGCGACCTGTCGCCACCCTTTGCATCGAGGCCCAAGAGCGCCGTGAGCGTCGGGAGCGCCAATACGGAGACCGCGAGGACTGGTACCGCTGATCCGGGCGGTGCCCAACCGATAGGGCGCTTCGCCCCCTCTCCCACTGGGCACCTGCATCTGGGCTCGGTCCTATCCGCCGTGGGCAGTTTTCTGGCGGCCCGCGCCAACGCCGGACGCTGGCTGGTTCGGATGGAGGACCTCGATACACCGCGGGTTCTGCCAGGGGCCGACAGCGAAATCCTCTCCACCCTGGAGCGCCTCGGCCTGGAGTGGCACGGCGAGGTGCTGTACCAAAGTCGCCGGGCCGAGGCCTATTCGGAGGCCTTGGACCGCCTTAAGGCCAGGGGCCTGCTATTCGCATGCACCTGCAGTCGAGCCAGCCTGCTGGGGCCCGAGGAGGCCTGGTCCAGCGCGCCCTACCCCGGGATTTGCAGGCACAAGCCGCCAGTACCGGAGCACGGGCGCGCCGCCCTGCGGTTCAGGGTGGCGACCGATACCAGCGTGGTGGCCTTTCAGGACCTGTATCAGGGCCCGCAGCAGGAGGACGTGGCCACCACCACTGGAGACTTCATCGCCCTGAGGCGGGACGGCATACCGGCCTACCACCTTGCGGTCGTCGTCGACGACGCCTTTCAGGGCGTCAACCAGGTGATCAGGGGGGCAGACCTGATTGACAGCGTGCCGCGTCAAGTGTTGTTACAGCGTTCACTTGGATTGCCATCACCCCGCTATGGGCACCTGCCTCTGGTGACCGAACCGGACGGCTCTAAACTGTCCAAAAGCCGTGGCGCAGTCCCGATACGCCTCGAGGCGCCAGGGACCCTGCTGCTGCGTGTACTCAGGCTTTTACGCCAGGCCCCGCCGGAAGCCTTAAGCGGAGCCCCTCCCGCAGAAATCCTCGTCTGGGCGGCCTCACACTGGAGGCCAGAGGCTTTTATCGGCACCCTCCAGATTCCGGCCGATTACCAGGGGTAGGAGCGGAGTCCGTTTGGGCGTAAGGTGCGAGCATCGGCCGAGCCGGAGGCCATCTCATGCCGACCACTGCACCAAGACTGATCAAGAAATACCCTAACCGGCGCCTCTACGACACGGGCGCCAGCCGCTACGTAACGCTCAACGACATCCATCAACTGGTGATGGAGAAGGTCGAATTTTCGGTTCTGGATGCCCGTTCAGGCGAGGACATCACCCGCAGTATCCTGCTGCAGCTGATCGCTGAACAGGAACAGCGTGGCGCTGCCATGATGAGCGAGGAGTTCCTGTCGCAGTTGGTCAGGGCTTACGGAGGACCTCTGCAGGGCATGGTGGGTACCTACCTGCAGCAGTGCTTACGCTTGTTCATGGCCCAGCAGCAGCCTCTTCAGGACAGGATGCGTTCCATGGTTGGGGTCGACCCCGTCGCTACGATGGGGTCGCTGGCTGAGCGCAGCCTCGATATCTGGAGAGAAACTGCCGGCAGCCCGACGACCGCCGGCAGTAAAACCGAACGCTGATCAGTCGACGCCGCGCATGCTGAGGCGGATACGCCCCTGGCGATCCACTTCCAGCACCTTGACCCTGACAACATCACCCTCGTTGAGCTTGTCGGCGACGCGCTCGACTCGCTCGTCGGAAATCTGGGAGATATGCACCAGGCCATCGCGACCAGGCAGGATGGTGACGAAGGCGCCGAAGTCCATGAGCCGCGCGACCCGGCCCTCGTACACAGTGCCAACCTCCACGTCCGAGGTGATCATCTTGATACGGCGCTCGGCCTCGCGGCCCGAGTTGCCATCGACCGAGGCGATCTTTACGGTCCCGTCGTTGTCGATGTCGATAGTGGTGCCGGTCTCCTCGGTGATCTGCCGGATCACCGCACCGCCCTTACCGATAACATCGCGGATCTTCTCCGGATCAATCTTCATGGTGATGATGGTGGGGGCCCACTCCGACATGTTGGGACGGGCCTTGTCGAGCACCTTGTTCATCTCGCCAAGGATATGCAACCTGCCCTCACGGGCCTGCTCAAGTGCGACCTTCATGATCTCGGGAGTGATGCTGGTGATCTTGATATCCATCTGCAGCGCGGTGATGCCGGAGGCCGGGCCGGCCACCTTGAAGTCCATGTCGCCCAGATGATCTTCGTCACCCAGGATGTCGGTAAGCACCGCAAACCGTTCGCCTTCCTTAACCAGGCCCATGGCCACGCCGGCACACGGTGCCTTGACCGGAACGCCCGCGTCCATCAGCGCCAGGCTGGTGCCACAGACGCTGGCCATCGAACTTGAACCATTCGACTCGAGAATTTCCGAAACCACGCGCAGTACGTAGGGAAACTCCTCGAGGTTTGGCATGGTGGCCATGATGCCGCGGCGGGCCAGGTTGCCATGACCGATTTCCCTACGCTTTGGGGAACCCATCATGCCGGTCTCGCCAACGCTGAATGGCGGGAAGTTGTAGTGCAGCATGAACGGCTCCCGGCGTTCGCCCGTGAGCGCATCGATGATCTGCGCATCACGGCCCGTACCCAGGGTGGCTGTGACCAATGCCTGAGTCTCGCCGCGGGTGAACAATGCTGAACCATGGGTCCGTGGCAACACGCCCACTTCCACGGTGATTGGACGGACCGTGCGGGTATCACGACCATCGATACGCGGCTTGCCATCGAGGATGCGCTGCCTGACCAATCGGTACTCCAGCCACCCCAACTCTTCCTGGACGTCGTCCGCCGAGAACGCCGGCGCCTCACCCTGACAAAGGGCAGCCACGGCCGCAGCCTTGACCTCGCCTACCTTGGCATGCCGTGCCTGCTTCTCGACGATCGCGTAAGCGGACTCCATCGCGGCCCCGGCCTGCGTGGCGACGGCATCCTTCAGGCTCTGGTTGCCGGCAGGTGCCTGCCAGTTCCACTTGGCCTTGCCAGCCTCAGCCACCAGTTTGTCGATCGCATCGATGGCCGCCTGCATCTGCTGATGCCCGAACAACACGGCCCCCAGCATGACGTCTTCAGGCAGGCAGTTTGCCTCGGACTCCACCATGAGCACCCCCTGGCGCGTGCCGGCCACGACCAGGTCGAGATCGGAAGCCGTACGAGTCGTGGAGATATTCGGGTTGAGCAGGTATTGACCGTCCTTGTAACCGACCCGGGCCGCACCGATCGGCCCCTGGAAAGGAACGCCGGACAGCGCCAGCGCAGCCGAGGCGCCGAGCAGTGCGGGAATGTCGGCATCCACATCAGTGTTGATCGACAGCACCGTGGCGACCACCTGGACCTCGTTGAAGAAGCCCTCGGGGAACAGCGGGCGGATGGGACGATCGATAAGGCGAGAGGTGAGCACTTCCTTCTCGGATGGACGCCCCTCACGCTTGAAGAAGCCACCCGGAATCTTGCCCGCGGCGTAGGTCTTTTCCTGGTAATTGACCGTCAGCGGGAAAAAGTCACGCCCGGGAACCGCCTCCTTGCGCGCCACCGCGGTGACCAGCACCACGGTGTCGGCCATGGACACGACCACGGCGGCGTCCGCCTGGCGGGCCATGCGGCCGGTCTCGAGTGTTACGGTGTGTTCCCCATATGAAAAAGTCTGACGAGCTATGCTCACTGTGCTGTCCTCGGAATTCGTGATAAGAAGCGGCCCAGACGGACAAACGGCCCTGTGGTGCAGGGCCGTCGCTCGTCTTCCCTAGCGCCGCAGGCCCAAGTCGGCCACGATCTTGGTGTAGCGATCGGGGGCCGTGGACTTCAGGTAATCGAGCAGCTTGCGCCGCTGCGCAACCATTTTCAGCAAGCCACGACGCGAAGAGTGGTCGTTCTTGTGGCTGGCGAAGTGGTTGGTCAACCCGCTGATCCTTTCGGACAACAGGGCTATTTGGACCTCCGGTGAACCGGTGTCCTTGGTGTTGACACGGAACCGGCCAACCAGGTCCGCTTTCTGCTCGGTCGTAAGTGGCATATAGACTACAAACCTTCCTGAGTTCTCAGTAACTTAAGCCTTGAATGAAGCCGCGCATTGTAGCCGCGTCCCGGCCCGGGCTCAACCCGTCCCGCCCTGACGCGCCGCGAGGAGCCTTTCTGGGGCTACTTGCCTGCCCAAAGCATCCATCCTGCCCGTGCCCATGAAAGCGCCGGAGGGGTCGAGGAGCCGGACCCTGGCGCCTGGGGGACCGACGGCAACGACCGGGTTGCCCTGGCGGAGCCGATGGGCGGGTTCGGGGTCGAGTTTCAAGGCCGGCTCACTGACCAAGGCGGCGTCGACCGGCAGTAACCAGTCGTCGATAGCCGGCTCCTCTCCGCTGGCCAGTTTCGCCTGCAGATCCTCGATCCGACGGGCGGCGCAGAGCTGGAAGCAGCCGACCTCGGTCCGCCTCAAGTTGGCGACGTGCCCGACCGTCCCGAGGCGGCTTGCGATGTCCTCGGCAAGGGTTCTGACATAGGTACCCTTGCTGCAGCCCACTCGCAGGCTAAGCAGGTCGGCCTCCAGTTTCAGCAACTCGAGTTCGTGGAGGTAAATCCTGCGGGCCGGCCTCTCGACCTCCTCGCCGGCGCGGGCAAGCTGGTACAGCCGCCGGCCACCGTGCTTGAGTGCCGAGTACATCGGCGGCACCTGCCACTGCTCGCCACGGAAACTATCCAGGACTTCGCAGAGGGTGGTCTGATCAGGTTCGGCAACCGGTCGGGACTCGGTCACCTCGCCCTCGGCGTCTCCGGTGCTGGTGCGTTGTCCCAGCTTTACCGTCACTTCGTACGCCTTGGGCGAATCAAGCAAGTGCCCGGCGAACTTGGTGGCCTCGCCGAAACACAGGGGCAACAAGCCGGTCGCCAGGGGATCGAGGCTGCCGGTATGGCCCGCCTTGCGGGCCCGAAAAAGTCGCCGAACCTGTTGCAGGGCGGCATTGGAGGTGATGCCGGAGGCCTTGTCGAGCAGGAATACACCGTCAACCTCCCGCCAGCGCGAGGTGACGGTCAAGACTCCTCGTCTCCCTCGGGCCGGGCGTGCTTGCGGTCCTCCGCAATCGCCTCGGCAATGAGCGCAGCTACCCGGGCACCCCGTTCAATGCTTTCATCCAACCTGAACTCCAGTTCCGGGACGCTGCGTATCGTCAACTCTCCACGCAGGGCCCTACGCAGGAATCCTGCGGCGCTGCGCAGCGCTTCAAGGATGAGCGCCGGATCGCCCTGACCGCCAAACGGGGTGAAGAAAACCCGCGCGTGGCTCAGGTCGCGGGACACCTCCACGGCCGTGATGGAAATGGCGGACATTCTGGGGTCCTTGACCTCGCGCCGAATGAGGTCAGGCAGGATCCTCTGGATTGCGTCTGCAACCCGCTGGGAGCGCTGAAATTCCCGTGGCACCCTGAGAAGATCCTAGAGCTTTCTCGCGACCTCGAACCGGTCGTAGCACTCGATCTGGTCCCCGACACGGATGTCGTTGTAGCCCTTGACGCCGATGCCGCACTCAGTGCCCGAGCGCACCTCCCCGGCGTCGTCCTTGAACCGCTTCAGAGACTCCAGTTCACCCTGGAAGATGACCACGTTGTCACGCAGCACCCGAATCGGCTTGTTGCGACGCACCACGCCATCGACGACCAGGCAGCCGGCCACGGTCCCGAACTTGCTGGAGCGGAAGACTTCCCGGACCTCGGCCAGTCCGATGATCTGCTCCTTGACCTCCGGCGCCAGCATACCGGTCATGGCCTGCCTGACGTCGTCGATAGCCTCGTAGATCACGCTGTAATAGCGGACATCGACGTTTTGGTCCTTGATCGCCGAACGCGCCGAGGCATCAGCGCGTACGTCGAAACCAATGATCTGCGCCCTGGAAGCTGCCGCCAGCATGACGTCAGACTCGGTGATTCCGCCAACGCCACTGCCGATGACCTTCACGATGACATCGTCGGTGCTGAGCTTGGTCAACGCCTCGGTAAGCGCCTCCACGGAACCCTGCACGCCGGCCTTGACCAGCAGCTGGATGCTCGCCTTGCCCTCCTCAGCCAGTTGCGAGAACACGTCCTCTGACCGCTGACCAGCCTGGCGCGCAAGACGCACGTCGCGGAACTTGCCCTGCCGGTACAAGGCGACCTCACGGGCCTTGCGCTCGTTCTCGACCACCAGCAGTTCGTCGCCTGCATTGGGCGGTGCAGGCAAACCCAGCACCAGGGCGGGCAAGGACGGACCGACCTCCTTCACGGCAGTCCCGGACTCGTCGAACAAGGCTCGAATGCGGCCGAACTGCTCACCCACCAGAATGGTGTCGCCCACCGCGAGCAAGCCGCGCTGGACCAGAACCGTCGCCACGGCACCACGGCCCTTTTCGATGCTCGCCTCGACCACTGTGCCACTGGCAGGGCCGACCGCGGGAGCCCTGAGCTCCAGCACCTCTGACTGCAGCAGGATGGCGTCGAGCAGCTTGTCGATCCCCTCGCCGGTTTGGGCCGACACGTTAACGAACATGGTGTCACCACCCCAGTCCTCGGCCACCACGTTTTCTGCAGACAGCTCCGACTTGACCCGCTCGGGATCCGCCTGCGGCTTGTCGATCTTGTTCACCGCCACCACCAGCGGCACGCCGGCCGCGCGGGCATGCTGGACAGCCTCCTTGGTTTGCGGCATCACCCCGTCATCCGCGGCAACCACCAGAATCACGAGGTCGGTTACCTTGGCGCCACGAGCACGCATCGCCGTGAACGCAGCATGGCCCGGGGTGTCGAGGAAGGTGATAACGCCCTTGGGCGTGGTCACATGGTAGGCACCAATGTGCTGAGTAATACCGCCGGCCTCGCCCGCCGCCACCTTGGTCCTGCGGATGTAGTCGAGCAGCGAGGTCTTGCCATGATCGACGTGACCCATGATGGTCACCACCGGCGGCCTAGCGACCGCCTCGGCCTCCACGGCGAGCCCAGCCTGCAACTCCTCCTCGACCTGGTTTTCCTTGAGGGCGACCGCGACGTGGCCGAGTTCCTCGACCACCAGCACCGCCGTGTCCTGATCGATGGGCTGGTTGATGGTGGCCATTACGCCCATGTTCATCATCGCCTTGATGACGTCTGGCGCCTTGACCGCCAGCTTCTGGGCCAACTCACCTACCGTAATTGTCTCGCCAATGTTGACTTCGCGCCTGACCGGCTGGGTGGGTAGCTGGAATTCCTGCCGCTGGTCGGACTGCACGGTGGCCCGCCGTCCACCGCCGCGGGCCTTGCCCTTGCGGTGCTTGGCGGACAGTCCGCCAGCAATGTGCAGTTCCTGGCGGCCATAGCGAGTGGTCTTGTCGTCCCGGGTCGTGCGGCGGGCTTTTTCCTCGCGCTCACGCCGCTCTTTCTCGAGCCGCTCGCGCTCGCGCTGCTCGGCCTCACGCTTGGCAGTTTCCTCAGCCTCGACCCGCTGGCGCTCTTCCTCGGCCTGCCGCTTGGCTTCCTCGTCCTTCTGCTGACGCTCGCGGGCCTGCAGGTCGCGCTGACGCGCAGCCTCCTCCTCGGCGTGCCGGGCTGCGTCTTCGACTTCGCGGATGCGGTCAGCCTCTTCCTGGGCTGCCTTGGCCTTTTCTTCGAGAATTTCCCGTTTGATGTAGGTTCGCTTGGCTCGGACCTCCACCTGAACAGTCCGCGCGCGACCCTGGGCCGCGGCTACCTTGAGCTCGGACTGGGCGCGACGCTTCAGGGTGATACGCCGCGGCGCCGCCGCCCCCTCCTCCTTGCCGTGCGCCTTGCGAAGGTGCGTCAGCAACTCCAGCTTGGCGTCCTCGCTGATGGTGTCATCAGGGCCCGCGACCTTGATCCCCGCCTCTTCAAGCTGACTGAGCAGCTTGTCGACCGGAACCTTCAGGACCTCGGCGAATTGCGATACGGTAACTTCTGCCATTGTTCCAAACCCCGCGCTGCTGCCTCAGGCCTGATCTTCTTCCGTAAACCAATGGGCTCGGGCGGCCATGATCAGGGCGCCAGCCCGCTCCGGATCGAGTCCCGGAACCCCTTCCAACTCGTCCAGCGACTGCTCCGCCAGGTCATCGCGGGTGCACACACCACGCGCCGCCAGTTCAAAGGCCAGTTCGGTGTCCATGCCCTCGAGCTGGAGCAGGTCCTCGGCAGGCTCGGCGTCGCCGATCTGCTCCTCGCTGGCGATCGCCTGGGTAAGCAGGACGTCGCGCGCACGGTTACGCAGTTCCTCCACGATCGACTCGTCAAATTCCTCGATGCCCAGCAGCTCGTTGGTGGGCACATAGGCAATTTCCTCGATGGAGGAGAAACCTTCCTGCACCAGGATAGTGGCCACATCCTCATCAACGTCCAGCTGTTTCATGAACAAACCGCGCAGCTCAACCTGCTCGGACTCGCTCTTCTCCGCTGCCGCCTGCTCGGACATCACGTTCAGGCGCCAACCGGTCAACTCGCTGGCCAGTCGGACGTTCTGGCCACCGCGCCCGATCGCCTGCGACAGACGCTCCTCGGTAACCGCGATATCCATCGAGTGGGCATCTTCATCGACCACGATGGAGGTGACCTCA